>Ga0307516_10003541_pt1 | contig 19967 bp, 16 predicted proteins | sample 19_EM_MG_FD_203310 | JGI IMG/M metagenome (GOLD analysis project Ga0307516, IMG submission 203310) | Populus trichocarpa ectomycorrhiza microbial communities from riparian zone in the Pacific Northwest, United States - 19_EM | ecosystem: Host-associated > Plants > Roots > Unclassified | place...
GCGGCACGACGACGGCGTCCGTCCTGTTCTGCCGCCAGACCGGCCAGACGGTCGGCGCGGCCCTGTTCGGGGCGGTCGCCAACGGCGTGCTGGCGGCGCGGCTCGGCGGCTCGGGCGACCTGGACTCGGTGACGCGCGCCCTGGACGCGGGCACCGTGCCCGAGGCCACCCGCCGGGCCGTCGCGGACGCGGTGCACGCCGTCTACCTGGGCGCGTCCTGCGCGGCGGCGGTGGCGTTCCTGGTGCTGCTGTTCCTCGCGCCGCGCAGGTTCCCGGTCCTCAAGGACTGAGGCTCAAGGACTGACCTTCAAAGAGTGACGCCCTCAGGGCAGCCGTACCGAGACCTCCGGGTTGTCCGGTGACGGTCCGTCCAGCAACGGCTGGGCGATGCCCTTCAGTTGCTGGTCGAAGAAGGCGGCGAGGTACGCGCGCGTGAGGGCCTCCCCGCGCTCGAAGGGAAGCGGCGCGGTATCGGGGATGCCGGCCAGCTCAGCGAGCAGGGGTACGTCCGTGAAGGATCCGTGGTCGGCTCCTTCCACCGTCATCCAGCGCTTCCAGCCGTCCAGGTGGGCCCAGCCCTTGTCCCAGGTCTCGTCGGTGGTCCTGCCGTTCGCCCCGAACATCAGGAAGGGACGGCCGTCGAGGCCGGTGCCGGGAACGGGCGAGAACATGGTGCCGTCCATGTCCGCGCCGGCCCGCACGCGCGCGTCGGCGGCCATGGTGGCGACGGCGGCGGCGCCCCCGATGGAGTGCCCGGCCATGCCGATCCGCCGCGGGTCGATCGTGCGGGCGTACCGCCAGGCGGGATGACGGCCGGTCAGCCGGTCGAGCACGAAGGAGACGTCGACGGCCCGGCTCTCGGCGATGGCCCGGGGGTCGATCTCGGATGACTCGTCGCAGATGGCGCAGGGCAGGGTCGTGCCGTCGGGCAGGGTCGTCCCGGCGTTCTCGTACGGGTGGTCGACCAGCGCGACGACGTATCCCCGGCTCGCCAGGTCCTCGGCGAGACCGGTGAGCGTGGCACGCGGGAACGTGAACCCGGGGGAGAGCACCAGGAGCGGGAACCGGCCGCCCCGAGGGCGCGCGTCAGTGTGCGACCAGGTGCGGACCCCGCTGATCACCTCGGGCGGGACGGTGGCGTCCGGAGCCCTCAGTTCCAGCAGGAGGCGGGCCTCCTCGGTGGTCATGTACGGCACTGTCGGGCCGCCCGTGCCGAGCCGGGCCGGGTAGTACATCGACACCATCAGCTGCCGCGAGCCGGCGGCGGGCACCCAGGGGTCGGGACGGTCGGCGTCGACGAGGTGGAGCGTGTCGCGACCGACGGGGTACGGGCCGGTGGGGCGCGGGAGTTGGGCGGACGCGGAGACAGACGCGGAGACGGACGCGGAGACGGAGGCCGACGAGTTCGCTGTGGTCGCGGAGGCGGCACCGGCCAACGGCAGGGTCAGGGTGAGCGCGAGCACGGCCGTCGCGGCCGTGGCTAAGCGGCGTGATCTGGTCATACCGAGGACGCTAGGCGTCGGGACACGGACTTGACGTCGCCCCGCGGTCGTATCACCGCGGGGTCCCGTAGTCCTACGGGACCCTTACCTCAGACGGACGGCAGAGCACCCCCGTCCACCCCCGGTAGACCCCGGCCCCGGCCGTCCACCCCGGCCGTACCCTGGCGCCCGCCCAAAAACACCCACGACACCCACCCGCGCCGTACGTACGCTGGCACCATGCCGAACCTGGAGCGCCTGCGGGCCGATCACGCGGACGCGCTGCTCGCCTTCGAGCGGGCCAACCGCGCCTACTTCGCGCGGTCCATCCCGGATCGCGGGGACGCGTACTTCGAGGAGTTCACCGCCCGCCACAAGGCCCTCCTCGCCGAACAGGACGCCGGGCTCCGCCACTTCCACGTCCTGGTCGACGAGCAGGGCGCACTGGTCGGCCGGTTCAACCTGGTGGACGTGGCGGACGGATCCGCCGAACTCGGTTACCGCGTCGGCGAGTTGGCGGCGGGGCGCGGTGTCGCGACGGCGGCGGTACGGGACATCTGCCGACTGGCCGGGACGGCGTACGGCCTCGTCTCACTCACCGCGATGGCCACCCTCGACAACCCGGCGTCGCACACCGTCCTGGAGCGCAACGGCTTCACCGCGACCGGATCCGTCAGCATCGGCGGCCGCCCTGGCCTCCGCTACCGGCGCACACGACTCACCGACTGACCGGGCTCCAGCAGTCCTATCGGCTGCCTGGGGACGGTGGCGTCGGGGAGGAAGAAGGAGGAACAGCGGAGGCAGTACGAGGCGGTGGAGGGCTGGATTCTGGCGGGGCGGTGCGGAAGGAGAAGTGAGGCGGGGTGGGTGAGGAGAGGGCTTGCGGCCCTCTCACTCCGGCGCGGCTCGCCCCGTGAGCGCCGACAGGCTGTTCCGTACGTGATCCATCTGCGTCCGCACTTCGTCCCACTGGTCGCCGTGGTCGCGCAGCATCTGTTCCGTGTCCCGGGCCATCTGCTCCTCCCGTAGCCGAGCCTCCGCGATCACCTCGGCCGCCCGCGCCCGCGCCCGCTCCGGCAGTCGGCGCCCCGCCAGCTCCGCGTCGGCGAACGCCTGCTTCGCCTCGGCCCACGCGGCCTCGGCCCGTGCCGCCCGCTCCGTGTTCCGCGCTTCCAGCGCGGCCTGCCGCTCCGCCGCCTCCCGCTCGGCGTCGGCCCACCGCTCGTCGTGCGCCGTGGCCTGTTCGGCGAGCATCCCGCTGGTGCGCTGCCGCACCTCGCGCACCGCGGACAGTGCCTCCGCGCGATCCTCCTTCACGTCACGCCGGGTGCCGACCCGGATCTCGTCGGCCTCGGCGCGCGCCCCCAGCAGCCGCTGCCTGGCGCGTTCCTCGGCCTCCGCGCGTACCGAGTCGGCGTGCGCCTGAGCGGCCTCGCGCACGCCGTCCGCGCCCGCCCGCGCCTCCTCCACCAGACGCCGCGCCTCCTGCCGCGCGCTCTCCCGCACCGTCGCGGCCTCCTCCTGCCCGAGCTCGAAGAGCCGCCGCGCGTTCTCGCTGAGCGCCTCGTAGGTCTGCGGGACGAGCGCCGACACGGCCTCCCGCCACTCAGCCGCCTGCGCCTCCATCTGCTTGGCGAGCACGGTCAGCCGGGCGGCGCGTTCCCAGGCCGCGTCCCGGTCCTGGGAGAGGGCATCGGCGTACGCGTCGACCTGTTCGGGACGGTAGCCGCGCCCTCGTCCGGCCACGAACCTCTGTGCCGACACCGATGCGCTGCTCATCCTGGAACCCCTCTCCGCCGAACGAATGCGACATGATGATTTCGCGCACATCCTTATGTATCGGACGTAAGTGTTCATAACGCGACACTCCGAGCACGGGTTACGGTCACGCACGCACACGCAGGCGACAAACGCACACACAGAAGGGCCGGGCCCGATCACTCGACCGGGCCCGGCCCTTTCCGCGACGCAGGTCGCGTCAGCGTTGACGCGTCACAGCAGTCCGTCCCACATCTGCTCGAGGAGCACCGACCACCAGCCCTCCGGCGAACCGAGCGCCGCCGGATCGAGCGAGGCCAACTGGACCTGGAAGTCCACGCTCCACCGGCCCGCCTGCTCCTGGTTCAGCCCGAACCTGAGCCGCCACATCCGCCCCAGCAGCGAGAGGCACCGCTGGAACTCCGGCAGCCCCGTGTTCACGAACTGCGGCGGTACGGGCGCGCCGCCCGGCCCCGCCTCCACGGGCACCGCCACGATGTTCGCCGTGCCGTACTGCACGCAGATCGCCTTGCCGAAGTCGCTGCCCATGACGAGGTACGACCCCGCGTCCGAGGAGGGCCGCACCCCGCGCTCGGCCGCCAGCTCCGCCAGCGTCGGCACCGGCCGGCCCGGCTGGGCCTGCGCCCAGAAGAACGGGCCCATGTCCGTCGGCAGCCCCGCCACCACCAGCGAGTGCGCCACGACCGGCGGCACGCCCTGCCGGGACACCGCGGCTTGTTCGAACCGGAACAACCCCGGCCCGAACGCCCCCGCCAACTCCTGCGCCACACCCTCCGGCGGAATCGGCGGCACGGGCTGAACCTGCGGCAGCGGTGCGCGAATCGGAGCGGGGCGAGCGGGCCCGTCGGCCACCTGATGCAACTCGCCCTGGTGCGCGATCAGTTGACGCATGCCCTGCTGCCGGCTCGCGTGATCCGTGCCGTACGGGGCGATGCTCGTGATCCGTGCCTGCGGCCACTGCTCCCGGATCATCCGCGCACAGTACGCACCCGGCAGCTCGCACGACTCCAACTCCGTGTGCAGCTCGAGCACCTGGTCCGGCGGCACGTTCATGGCCCGCAGCTCGTGGAAGATCTGCCACTCCGGGTGCGGTGTCCCCGGCGCCGAACGCCGGATCAGCTGCTGCTCGGAACCGTCCTGCGCGCGGTAGCGCAGAACGGCCTGATAGCCGGGCCCGACCGTCGGCTGCCCCTGCTGCGGATAGCCGTACGACGGCTGCCCGGCCCCCGGCGGCGGAGGCGGTGGCATCGCACCCGGCGGAGGCATGGCGCCGGGAGGCATGCCACCAGGGGGCGGCATGGCACCGGGCGGCGTCGCGCCCGGAGGCATCGCGCCCGGAGGCATCGGCTGGGGCGCGCCGGGCGGGGCGGTGGGGGCGCCGCCCGGAGCCATGCCGGGAGCACCCGGGCCACCCGGGCCACCGGGAGCACCGGGGGGCTGTGGCGGCGGCGGTGTGCCGGGGGCGCCCACCGGGGGCCCGGACAGCACGGTCTCCGCATGGTGCACAGCCCCGCGCGGACCTCCGGAAGAGCCCTGCGGACCCGGGGCTCCAGGGGCTCCAGGCGCTCCAGGCGCTCCAGGCGCTCCAGGCGCTCCAGGCGCTCCAGGCGCTCCAGGCGCTGCCGGATGGTGAGGCCCGCCCGGCGTGCCCGGGGCCCCAGGAGGCTGGGGCGCGCCGGGGGCGCCAGGGGCGCCAGGGGCGCCCGGAGGGTGCGGCGCGCCCGGACCCGTCCCGTTCGGGTCGGCAAGCATCGTGGCGGCATGGTGGACACCGCCCGGAGGCGTCCCACCAGGCGCCCCGGGAGCACCAGGCGGTTTGGGAGCACCAGGCGGATGCGGCGCGGGAGGCACAGGGGGAGCCCCCGGCCCCGCGGCAGGCCCTTCAGGCGCGTCGGGACCGAGCGCCGACACGAACTGCGTAGGCACATACCCGCCCGCCGCCGGACCTGGCGTACCAGGCGTACCCGGCGTGCCCGCCGGCCGCACTCCCGGCGTACCCGGGGCGCCCGGCGGAGGCGGCGGGTTCGCGCCCCCGCTCCGCGCACGTCGGAGCGGAGGCTCCGCCTTGCTCGTCGCGGCGTCGGCGATGTCCCCGGCGTTCGGCGCGAGCGGCCGTGCCGGTGCGCCGGCCCCCGGCGCCGGAGGCTGCGGTGCCCCGCCGTGGGAGCCCTGCGGATACCCGTACGAGGAAGCACCCGGCGCGGCCGAGGGCGGCGGAGGGGGCGGCACGGCACCCGCCGAAGGAGCCCCAGGCGGCGGAGTACCGGGCACCCCGGCACCACCAGGCCCCTGCGGATACCCGTACGAAGCCCCGTCCGGCGCGGCCGGAGGCGGCGGTGCGACTCCCGCACTGCCACCGGAACCGGCACCGGCACCGGCACCACCCGAAGGCGGCGCACCCGCACCCCGCGGATACCCGTAAGAAGATCCATCCGGCGCTCCGGGCGCACCCGGAGCGCCGTCCGCCGCCGGACCGACCGCCGTCCTCGGGAGTTGGCTGCCGCCCGACATCAGCGCCGTCTTGGCGTCCGGCTGCGCCGCGGGCGGCTGGGCCTCGTCGTCGGAACCGCTCAGCGGCGGCGCGAACACCGTCGCCGGCAGCGGTACCGAACGGTCCTCGCCGGCATCCGCGTTCGTGTCCGTCCCGGCCCACGGTGTCGCCCCGGGCGGCACACCCGGCGCACCGGAAGGCGCACCGGAAGCCGCCGCGGCCGCGCCACCCACACCCCCGGGCCCGGCCTGCGTCTGCGCGAGCGCCCCCGCCCCACCGGCCGAAGCCGAACCGGAAGCCGCCCCCGAACCGGAAGCCGCCCCCGAGCCGGAGCGCGCCCCGGATTCAGGGTCCGGCCCCGCACCCGCCGCCGAGGGAGCAGCCGCCGCCCCCCGCTGATCCGGAATCCCCAGCTTGTCCGCCGCCTCCTGCAACCACTCCGGCGGAGTCAACAAGAAGGACGTCTGGTTCAGGTCCACCCGAGCCGCGGGCGCCGCCGCCGGCTGGTCCACCGGGTCGGGACGACCGTACTCCTCCTCGTAGCGGCGGATCACCTCACCCACCGCCAGCGAGGGCCACAGCGTGGCCTCCCCGCTGTCCCGCGCGATCACCAGCCGCTGCGTGCCCCCGTCGCCGCGCGGCCCGTCCGCGCGGTCCTCGGCCCACACCACGAAGCCGAGATCGAACTCCCGCACCCGCACCTCACGATGCTGGTACGACGGCACATCACCGTTGATCCACTCTTCCGCGCGCTCCTGCGCCTGCGCGAACGTCACCATCGCTGAGCTCACTCCCCCACGGACGAGACGGGAACGGACCGTGCGAACCCGCCGTCCACCATCAGGTTCGCCACGGTCTCCAACTCGGGCGGATTGCCCGCCAGCCGCGACAGGAAGACGTCGAAGTCCTCACCGCACGGCAACAACAACCGCTCCACCCGTTCGGCCGGCGGCAGCCCCGGGTCCACGTCCCGCGCGTCGTCGTACGCGCAGAACCAGACCGAGCCGAGCCGCTCGCCCTTCACCTTCACGGCCAGCAGACCGCCCTGCACGAACCCGACGCCCAGGTAGTCCTTGGTCAGATGGTCCCGCAGGCACTTGTTGACGTACACGAGGTCGTTGACCGCCGCCTCGTCCCGCACCGTGAAGAACGGCTGGTCCACCAGCAGCCCCAGTTCCGCGTCCAGCGCCGCACCCACCGGCGCGCAGCCGCCCGCCGCCTTCAGGAACGTCCGGTACGCACCCGGCAGCCGGTACCCGAGGTCCTCCTCGACCCCCTGCACCTGCGCCTCCGTCACCGCCACTCCCGACTTCGGCAGCCGGACATGCGCGGGGCGTGTCTCCTGAAGCGGCCTGGTCCCGCGCTTGTCCTGGGCGACCGTCGCCGTCGCGATACCGCCGTGATGCCGCAGCAGCGCCTTGACCTCGACCGGAACCAACTCCAGCCGCCGGCCGCCGACCACGTGGTGCCACGTCCAGCCGTGCGGTGTCGCCACCGCCGGTACCGTGCCCCACAGTTCGTGCCCGGTCGCCGACAGCGCCGCGTTCGCCGACACGTAGTCCGTCAGCCGCAGTTCGTCGACCCCGAAGCCCTCCGGCGGCTCGGCGATGTCCACCGCCGCCCGCGCGTACGCCGAGAAGTCGGGGTAGCCGCGCTCGTCGATCCGTACCCCTCTGGGGTGACGGGCCGCCCGGACCGGATCCGGAAAATGCACGACCTGCCCGGCGTAGGCCGCGTTCGGCGGCGCTACTTGCTGCCCGAGCCGACCTGTCGTCATGGCGGTTGCCCCCTGCGGCACTCTGTACGACCCGTAGTGACCAGCTCAGCGCCACTACGCCCCGTATCGACTGTCTCGTCCGTCACGACGTCCGTCTCGACCCGCGTCTCGACGCCCGTCCCGACTTCTCTCCACTTCTCTCCACGCGTTGACCGCGTGGATCGCGGTGCCGACAGCCTATGCGGTACGACGAGACCGGTCACCGGGCACCGGTCAGCGGCCGTCCGCTTCCGTGACCAGCCGTCACCCTGGCGTGACAGCCCGCCCCGACACGGGCGTGTCGCACCGCCCCAGCTTCCGCACCAGCCCCGCCGTTTGGCAGTCTGTGTCCGCCGGGGGGATGCTCGGGAGGGGATGATGATCATGAACGTGACGCAGACGGGACCGTACCCAGGACCGCGGCCGGGCACGTCCGGAGATCCGCGGACCAGCACACAAGCGGGCCCGCACACCGGATCAGAGCCCGAATCACAGCCCAGAACGCAGGCCGGATCACGGCCCGGATCACAGTCCGGGCCGCAGCCGGGAGCGGAGTCCGGATCGCGGCTCAGATCGCACGACGGTCCGCACTTCGGACCGTCCGGAGACCCCCGCATCGGCTGGAGCAGTGCCGAAACCCCGCACGCCCCCGCCCTGCGGCACCGTCGCGACGGCATACTCCCCACCGTCGCCGCCGCCCTCTCCGTCCGGGGTGCCACCCTCACCGGCACCGCCGCCCGCGGCGACCAGCCGCCCGCCCTGCACCCCCTGGTCCAGGACTTCCTCGACACCCTCCCCAGCGGACAGCGGGACCGCTTCACCGGCCGCTGCGCCGAGGCCATGCTGCTATCGCGGCACATCGCCGCCATCGACGCCGCCCGCAGCAGGCGAGCCGCCCGCAAGCCGATGACCAACGGCGAGGCCCGCAAGGCTCTCAAGCAGGCGAAGCTCACCACGCGGCGGATCCGTGAGGACGGCGACCCCCTGCACGGCAGCTTCGCGGCCCCCTGCCGGGCCTGCGCGGCGCTCAGCGACCACCTCGGCGTCCGTGTCGTCGACTCCACGACGACGGACGGCTGAGCCGTTCACCCACCCACCACGTACCTCCGCGTGCACAGCCACAGGTACAACGGCACGTACAACGGCACGGCGCCACGACGAACGAAGGGCAGATGCACCCCGACCGCACCTCCACCACGCGCTTCGCCGTACCCGTCGACGCCACCCTCCGTGCCGCCGGCTGGCAACCCGGGCGCTGGGACATAAGGCAGGCCGAGATCTGGGCCGACGTCCTGCGTGAACACGCCTCACCCACCGGACACCGGCACGCCGTCTTCCCCGCCGCCGTCGAGGCCTGGGCCGAGTTCGGCGGTCTTCACCTCGCCCCGACCGGCCCCGGCCGCCAGGTCGCCCCCGCCGCTCTGCACTTCGACCCGCTGCACGGCCTCCATCTGGCCCGCACCCTGGTCGACCTCGGCCGCGCCCTCGACACCGAGGTCTGTCCCCTCGGCGCCGAGACCGACAGCCAGGCACTCCTCGCCATCGACACCGAAGGCCGTGTCTACGCCCTCGACCACTCCGGCGACTGGTACCTGGGGGCCGACCTGGACCACGCCCTCGCCACACTCGTCTCCGGCATAGAACCGACCCGCCTCACCGCGGGCTGAACAGCCGCGCCCCGGGCCCCGGCGGGCTGAACAGCCGCGCCCCGGGCCCCGCCCTACGAAGCCGGAATCACCGCCGACACCCGGAAACCCCCCGAGTCCGTCGGCCCGGACACGAACACGCCGCCCAGCGCGAGGACCCGTTCCCTCATGCCCACCAGCCCGTTGCCCCCCGACGGCAACCGGGCGGCCGTGGCGGCGGACACCTCGCCCGGGGGCTCGTTCTCCACCTGCATCGCGATCTCCGCCACCCGGTGAGCCAGCCGTACGTGCGTCTTCGCCCCCGCCGCGTGCTTGTGGACGTTCGTCAACGCCTCCTGCACCACCCGGAACGCCGTCTGCTCGATCTCCGCCGCGTACTCCCGCGACTCCCCGTCCACCGACAGTTCGACGACCATCCCCGCGGCCGCCGACTGCCCCACCAGCACGTCCAGATCGGCCAGCCACGGCCCGTCCACCGCGCTCTGGTCGTCCGCGGCCCGTGAGGCCGCCGCCGCGGCCGCCGCCCCCACCGCCGCCAACGGCACACTCTCGCGCCGCACCGGTGTGCTCTCGCCGCTGCGCAGCACACCTAGCATCTCCCGCAGCTCGGTCAGCGCCTGGCGCCCCATGTCCCCCACCAGCGCCGCGTTCCGCACGGCCTTCTCGGGGTCCTTCCGCGCGACCGCCTGGAGCGCGGCCGCGTGCACCACCATCAGGCTCACCCGATGCGCGACGACGTCATGCATCTCCCGCGCGATCCGGGTCCGTTCCTCGCCCCGCGCCCACTCGGCCCGCTCCTCGGCCCGCTCCGCGAGCAGCTGAAGCTCCCGCTCCAGACTGTCCGCCCGCTCCCGCAAGCTCTCCATCAACCGCCGCCGGGCGCCCACATACAGCCCCATCAGCACCGGCGGCGCGGTCAGTCCCAGCGAGGTGGTGATCGACGCGAACGGGACGAACCAGTCCCCCATCGTCAGATCGCCCCGGGCCATGTCCTGCCGCACCCGCACGAACGTCACGATCAACGTCCCCACCAGCGACATCCCCGCCAGCGATCCGATGATCCGGCGCGGCAGCTCCGAGGCGGCCAGCGTGTACAGGCCGACGATGCCCATCAGGAAGCCCATCTGGGCGGGAGTGATCGCGATGGACACCAGCACGACCGCGATCGGCCACCGGCGCCGCAGCACCAGCACCGAACCGGCCAGCAGCCCGAACACGATCCCCGCCGCCAACGGGATCCCCGCGTCCTGCGCGAACGGAATCCCCTCCACGGCACACTCCGCCGCGGACACCAGCGCCAGACCCACGTCCAGCACCGCACTGCGCCACCTCAGCCACCACCACGGCGGCCCTTTCTCGGCCGCCGCATGGTATTCCCCCGTCGTGGTCATGCCTCCAGCCTACGGTCGCCGGGCGCCCCTTTTCCGGTGAGTTTCCGCGACTCGCCTACACCACACTCCGTGACCGAACGGCGACGAATCCGCCCGATATCCCTCGAACTGCCGAATCGCTCACCGTTCGACACCGGAGGACCGGATTCCACCACCGGCGGCGCCGAGTTGTACCGTCGCATGGAAGGCGTTCGGTACGGCATAGTGTTGGGTGCCGACTCGACGATCCAGCCGGATATCCGGTTCAGTCGAGCTTCATTCCCCCGTGGTGTAATTGGCAGCACTGTGGCTTTTGGTGCCATCTGTCCGGGTTCGAGTCCTGGCGGGGGAGCAATGGCCGGTCCGGGCCCTGACAGCACTGTCAGGGCCCTTGCTCATATCCCTCACGAAACGCCCCGGTATCCTGCGGATGTCAAACCCCACCCCAGAAGCCGAAGGGCAAACCCCGTGAGCGCCATTCGCCCGGCAGCCGTCGTCGTTCTCGCAGCGGGTGAGGGCACCCGTATGAAATCGGCCACACCAAAGGTCCTGCACGAGATCTGTGGCCGTTCCCTCGTGGGCCATGTGCTGGCCGCCGCCCGCGAGTTGCAGCCGGAGAACCTGGTCGTGGTCGTGGGCCACGCCCGCGAGAAGGTCACCGCGCATCTCGCCGAGGTCGACACCGAGGTCCGTACGGCCGTACAGGCGCGGCAGAACGGCACCGGGCACGCCGTCCGGATGGCCCTCGATGAGCTGGGCGGCTCGGTGGACGGGACCGTGGTCGTCGTCTGCGGAGACACCCCGCTGCTGACCGGCGAGACGCTCCAGCAGCTCGCCGCGACCCACTCCGCCGACGGCAACGCCGTCACCGTCCTGACGGCCGAGGTGCCGGACGCGACCGGATACGGCCGGATAGTCCGGGACGAGGCGTCGGGAACCGTCACCGCGATCGTCGAGCACAAGGACGCGTCCGAGTCGCAGCGGGCGATCCGGGAGATCAACTCCGGAGTGTTCGCGTTCGACGGCCAGTTGCTCGCCGACGCGCTCGGGAAGGTCCGTACGGACAACTCGCAGGGCGAGGAGTACCTGACCGACGTCCTCGGGATTCTGCGCGAGGCCGGTCACCGGGTCGGCGCCTCCGTCGCCGGCGACCACCGCGAGATCGCCGGGATCAACAACCGGGTGCAGCTGTCCGAGGCGCGGCGGATCCTCAACGACCGGTTGCTGACAGGTGCGATGCTCGCCGGCGTCACCGTCGTCGACCCCGCGACGACATGGGTCGACGTCACCGTCACGTTCGAGCAGGACGCCACCGTCCTCCCGGGGACGCAGCTGCACGGGTCCACGCATCTCGGCGAGGGCGCGGTGGTCGGCCCCAACAGCCGGCTCACCGACACCCGGGTGGGGGCCGGTGCCCGGGTCGACAACACCGTGGCGGACAGCGCGGAGGTCGGTCCGCAGGCGACCGTGGGGCCGTACGCGTATCTGCGTCCCGGCTCCCGCCTCGGACCCAAGTCCAAGGTGGGTACGTACGTGGAGACCAAGAACGCCTCGATCGGCGAGGGGACGAAGGTCCCGCATCTCTCCTACGTCGGTGACGCGACGATCGGCGAGCACACCAACATCGGTGCGGCGAGCGTGTTCGTGAACTACGACGGCCAGGACAAGCACCACACGACGGTCGGCTCGCACTGCCGTACCGGTTCGGACAACATGTTTGTGGCTCCTGTCACGGTCGGGGACGGCGCGTACACCGCCGCCGGGTCCGTGATCACGAAGGACGTGCCGCCCGGTTCGCTGGCCGTGGCCCGCGGTCAACAGCGGAATATCGAGGGCTGGGTGGCCCGTAAGCGTCCGGGGAGCGCAGCGGCGAAGGCGGCCGAGGCCGCTTCCCGTCAGGCAGAGGGCGAAGAGTGACCGGAAACGGACGCGCCGGGCACGGCGTACCGTGATAGATGCACACTCGCACCCCACCAGCCGAGACGGCCTCTCGCAGCCAGCCGAGACGTCGTCCGGTACCCGCTGAGAACCTCTGAGGAGACAGTGCTGTGACCGGGATCAAGACGACCGGCGAGAAGAAGATGATGTTCTTCTCCGGCCGCGCCCACCCCGAGCTTGCCGAGGAGGTCGCCCAGCAGTTGGGTGTCGGGGTGGTCCCGACCAAGGCCTTCGACTTCGCGAACGGCGAGATCTACGTTCGCTATCAGGAGTCGGCACGTGGTGCGGACTGCTTTGTGATCCAGAGCCACACGGCTCCGATCAACCAGTGGATCATGGAGCAGTTGATCATGATCGACGCGCTGAAGCGGGCGTCGGCCCGCTCCATCACCGTCATCGTGCCGTTCTACGGTTACGCGCGGCAGGACAAGAAGCACCGCGGGCGTGAACCGATCTCGGCGCGTCTGATCGCCGACCTGATGAAGACGGCGGGCGCCGACCGCATCCTCACGGTCGACCTGCACACCGACCAGATTCAGGGCTTCTTCGACGGCCCGGTGGACCACCTGTTCGCGCTGCCGATCCTCGCGGACTACGTGGGTGCGAAGGTCGACAAGTCGAAGCTCACGGTCGTCTCCCCGGACGCCGGACGCGTGCGGGTCGCCGACCGTTGGTGCGACCGACTGGGCGCGCCGCTCGCCATCGTGCACAAGCGGCGCGACAAGGACGTGGCGAACCAGGTGACCGTCCACGAGGTCGTGGGTGAGGTCAAGGGCCGGGTGTGTGTGCTGGTCGACGACATGATCGACACCGGTGGCACGATCTGCGCCGCCGCGGACGCCCTGTTCGCGCACGGTGCCGAGGACGTCATAGTGACCGCCACCCACGGTGTGCTCTCCGGCCCGGCCGCCGACCGGCTGAAGAACTCCCGGGTGAGCGAGTTCGTGTTCACCAACACGCTGCCCACGCCGGGTGAGTTGAGCGGCGACCTGGACAAGATCACGGTGCTGTCGATCGCGCCGACGATCGCGAGCGCGGTGCGTGAGGTGTTCGAGGACGGTTCGGTGACGAGCCTGTTCGACGAGCAGTAGAGACCTCCGCGGTAAAGATCCTTTTGGGTACGGCCTCCCCCTCCGAGTAGACTGCCGAAGTTGCTCGGCGAGGGAGGCCGTACCTGTTCGCGCAGGTGGTGGCTGTCCGTTATCGACGCGCTCTTCGTAGCAGGCCGTTCGTGGCCGGGTGACCACGTCCGTCCTAGTTTCACGAGGAGTGATCCGCATGTCCGAGATCAAGATCGCCGCCGCGACCCGCAGCGAGTTCGGCAAGGGTGCCGCCCGTCGCATCCGCCGTGACAACAAGGTTCCCGGTGTTCTGTACGGTCACGGTTCCGACCCGATCCACCTCACGCTTCCCGGCCACGAGCTGCTGCTCGCGCTGCGTACGCCGAACGTCCTGATCGCCCTGGACATCGACGGCGAGTCCAACGAGCTGGCGATCCCGAAGTCCGTGCAGCGTGACCCGATCAAGGGTCACCTGGAGCACGTCGACCTGCAGCTGGTCACCCGTGGCGAGAAGGTCAACGTCGAGATCTACGTGCACACCGAGGGCGAGCTGGCCCCGGGTGGCAACCTGCTGGAGCACGTCCTGAACGCGCTTCCGGTCGAGGCCGAGGCCACCCACATCCCCGAGTCGGCCACGGTCTCCGTCGAGGGTCTGACCGCCGGTGACTCCATCCTCGCCAAGGACATCCCGCTGCCGGCGGGCACCAAGCTGGGCGTCGACGGCGACACCGTCGTCCTGCAGATCCTGGCCGCGCAGGCCGAGGAGGCCACCGAGGACGAGGCCGAGGGCGACGAGGCCGCCGAGGCCTGATCCTCACCTTCGTCGTTTCGCCGGCCGCCGTTCCCGTCGGGAACGGCGGCCGGCGCGTATCAAGGAGACATGCACGTGACGACCGATGCCAACGCGCCCTGGCTGATCGTGGGGCTGGGCAATCCGGGACCGGAGTACGCGGCCAACCGGCACAACGTCGGTTTCATGGTCGCCGATCTGCTCGCGGAGCGGATGGGGGCCCGGTTCAAGCGGGCCGGCAAGGCGCAGGCGCAGGTCGTCGAGGGGCGGATCGGGCCGCCCGGGCCGGCGAACCGGCGGGTGATCCTCGCCAAGCCGATGTCGTACATGAACCTGTCGGGCGGGCCGGTGAACGCGCTCAAGGACTTCTACAAGGTGCCGGTGTCGAACATCGTGGCCGTGCACGACGAACTGGACATCGACTACGGCACCTTGCGGCTGAAGCTCGGCGGCGGGGACAACGGGCACAACGGGCTGAAGTCGATGACGAAGGTGATGGGCGCGGAGTATCACCGGGTGCGGTTCGGGATCGGGCGGCCTCCGGGTCGTATGCAGGTCGCGGACTACGTGCTGAAGGACTTCTCGGCGGCGGAGCGCAAGGAGCTGGACTACTTCGTGGACCGGGCCTCGGACGCTGTCGAGGCGTTGGTGATCGAGGGGTTGGAGCGGGCGCAAAGCACGTACAACTCCTGACTTGTCCGCCCGCCGGGCCCCGATGAAGTTGACCGGGCGCGGGCCCATGGCCAATGATCCCCGCCATGTCGCGTGCCTCCGCCACCCCGTCCCGCCGGTCCTCCGTCGCCGCGCTGTGGTTCGGCCGGGTCTCGACGATGGGCACGGTCGCCGTGCTGATCCTGATCGCTGGTGTGTGGGCGTCCTGGGGTTCCGCTCAGCACGTGATGCTCACCAAGGGGCGGGAGCGGGGCACGATCCAGGTGACGCGGTGCGGTGCGGACACCTGCACGGGTCCGTACACGCCGTTGTCGGTGGGGTCGACGGCCCGCAAGAGCGTGGTCATCGAGCACACGGTCGCCGTGCGGAAGGGCCGGACGTACGACGTGGTCGTGAAGCCCGGCAGTGACGAGGTGGTGCGTTCCGGTCCGGCCGGGGTCCTCTACGCGTGGGTGCCGATGGGCGGGGCCCTGTTGCTGGCGTCGGTGGTGGTCGCGGGCGGGTTGCGGCGGACGCGGGTGGCCTGGGCGATGGCGGGGTCGGGGGTCGCGCTGCTCACGGTGGCGTTCCTGACGGCCTGAGGAAGACGTGACGGTGCCCCCGAGCCGCGTAGGAGCTCGGGGGCACCGTCGTGTCCGGGCTCCCGTCAGCCGGTGTTGCGCAGGCCCGCCGCCACGCCGTTGACGGTGAGCAGGAGGGCGCGGGAGAGCAGCGGGTCGGGTTCCTCGCCCGCGGCGGCCGCGTCGCGCTGCCGCTTGAGCAGGGCGACCTGGAGGTAGGAGATCGGGTCCAGGTAGGCGTCGCGGATGGTGAAGGTCTGCTTGAGGACCGGGGTGGCGTCCAGCAGTTCCGTCTCGCCCGTCACCCTCAGCACCTCGCGCACGGTGAGTTCGTGCTCGGCCCTGATCGTGTCGAAGACGTGCTTGAGCTCGTCGGGGACCAGGGTGTCGACGTAGTGCTCGGCGATCCGCAGGTCCGTCTTGGCGAGGGTCATCTCGACGTTGGAGACGAAGTTGCGGAAGAAGTGCCACTGCTCGTGCATCTCGTCGAGCACGATGTCCCCTTCTTGCCGCAGGCCTTGCCGCAGTCCCGCCTCGCGCAGTGCCTTGAGGCCGGAGCCGACTCCGAACCAGCCGGGGACGATCTGCCGGGACTGGGTCCAGCCGAACACCCACGGGATGGCGCGCAGTCCGTCGAGGCCGGCGCCGGAGTCGGGGCGGCGGGACGGCCTGGACCCCAGATGCAGGTCGGCGAGCTGGTCGACGGGGGTGGCGGCGAAGAAGTACGCGGGCAGGTCGGGGTCCTCGACGAGCCTGCGGTACGCGGCCTCGGCGGCGTCGCTCACCACGTCCATGGCCGCGTCCCAGCGGGCCAGCGCTTCTTCCGACTGGCGGGGGGAGGTGTGCAGGGCGGACGCCTGGAGCGTGGCCGCGACGGTCAGTTCCAGGTTCTCCCTGGCCAGGGACGGCACGAGGTACTTGTCGGAGATGACCTCGCCCTGCTCGGTCACCTTGATCTCGCCCTCCAGGGTGCCCCAGGGCTGGGCGAGGATCGCGTCGTGGGAGGGGCCGCCGCCACGGCCGACGGTGCCGCCGCGGCCGTGGAAGAGGCGCAGCCGGACGCCGTAGCGGTGGGCGACGTCACGCAGGCGGCGCTGCGCGCGGTGGATCTCCCACTGGCTGGTGGTGATGCCGCCGAACTTGGAGGAGTCGGAGTAGCCGAGCATGACCTCCTGGACGTCGCCGCGCAGCGCGACCAGGCGCCGGTAGGACGGGTCGGAGAGCATGTCCTCGAGGATCGTGTCGGCGGCCTTGAGCTCGTCGGTGGTCTCCAGCAGCGGCACGATGCCGACCTTCGCCCAGCCGGCGTGCAGGTCGACGAGGCCCGCCTCGCGGGCGAGCACGGCGGCGGCGAACACGTCGTCGGCGCCCTGGCACATCGAGATGATGTACGACTCGATGACCTCGGGTCCGAAGACCTCCAGGGCCCGCTTCACGGTCTGGAACACGCCGAGGGTCTTCTCGCCGGCCGCGTCCACCGGCGCCGGGGTGGGCGCGAGCGGGCGGCGCGAGCGCAGCTCCTTGGCGAGCAGCTTGGCGCGGTACTCGCGGGGCATGTCCGTGTACCGCCAGGACTCCTCGCCGAGGCGGTCGAAGAGCTGGCCGAGGGCGTGGTGGTGGGCGTCCGCGTGTTCGCGTACGTCCATGGTGGCGAGCTGGAGGCCGAACGCGGCGAGGGTGCGGATCGTACGGTCCATGCGGCCGTCGGCGAAGAGGCCGCCGCGGTGCTCGCGCAGCGAGGTCTGGATCAGGGTGAGGTCGTGGATCAGCTCGGCGGTGCCGAGGTAGTCGCGGCCCCGCTCGTGCGGGATGCCCTTGGCCAGGCGCTGCTTGGTGTTCTCCAGCTTCTGCCGGATGCAGGTGGCCTTGAGGCGGTAGGGCTCCTCGGCGTTGAGGCGCTTGTAGCGGGGGCTTATCTCCGGGAGGCGCTCCAGGTCGGTGCCGAGGGAGTCCAGGAGCTCGTCGGTGGCGCCGGTGTAGCGGATCGAGTTCGACAGGAAGCCGCGCAGCTCGTCGATCGTCTCCAGGGCGTCGTTGATGCCGTGCTCGTGCTGGAGGATGAGAACGTCCCAGGTGACCTGGGGGGTGACGTTCGGGTTGCCGTCGCGGTCGCCGCCGATCCAGGTGCCGAAGGTGAGCGGCCGGGTGGTGTCGGGGATCTTGACGCCGACGCGCTCCAGTTCCGCCGTGAGGTCCTCCAGGACGTCTCCGACCGCGCCGGCGTGCAGCTCGTCCAGGTAGTAGATGGCGTTGCGGGCCTCGTCGGCGGGCTCGGGGCGTACGACGCGCAGCTCGTCGGTCTGCCAGACCAGGTCGATGTTCTCGGCGAGCCGGGTGTCGTGGCGGCGGCGGTCGGACTCGATGACCGGGGCCTCCAGGAGCGCGGCGACGCGCCGGAGCTTGTTGAGGACCGAGCGGCGGGCGGCCTCGGTGGGATGGGCCGTGAACACCGGGCGAACGTTCAGGTGGGCGACCGTCTGGCGCAGGTGCTCGGGGTCGGCGTCCTTGAGACGGTCGGCGGTGCGGGCGAGGAGGCCGCCCTCGGCTGCGCGCCTGGCGCGCAGCTCGCGGCCGCGGTGGACCTGCTCGGTGACGTTGGCCAGGTGGAAGTAGGTGGAGAAGGCGCGGACCAGCTTGGCGGCGGTCTGCAGTTCGGTGCCGCGCAGCAGCTCGGCGGCGGCTTCGCCGTCCTCGCGGGTGAGGCGGCGGACCTTCTCGACCAGTTCGAGCAGCTCGGGACCCTCCTGCCGGACGAGGGTCTCGCCGAGGAGGTCACCCAGTCGCCTGATGTCGGCGCGCAACGCGCTGCTCGTTGTCGTGGTCGGAGTGGTGAGGTCGTCGGCACTGCTCACAGGTGCGGCTCCTTGCAGTGTTGAAACTCGTCCGGGAGGGAACCCGGATGGCTGCCTCGGGCGGCGCTGCCGCATACGAGGCCGGACAGCCGGGAAGAACTCAGAGCGGACCGCGCTGTCCGACCGCCACAAGGATAGGTGTCGGTGCGGACGCGCAGACTGTCGGGCTCTTGCCGCCGGACAGCGCACTGCCATACTTACGACGCCGTAGGTTACGGAACCGTAGGAAGACTCGCACGGTTCCCATGACCTGGCATCTGCCTCCTTCCAAGACCCCACAGGGGACGCGCATGACCTCAAGCTCCGACGTGATCGACGACCCTTCGAAGGCGACTGACGGCTCCGCGGCGCCCGGCGCCACCCTGGGGGGCGAACAGAAGGGTTCGATCGAACAGCTCGCGCTGCTGCTCTTCATCACCGTCCCCTTCCTCGCGCTGCTGGCGGCCGTGCCGCTGGCCTGGGGATGGGGCCTGAGCTGGCTGGACCTCGGCCTGCTGGTCTTCTTCTACTACCTGGGCTGCCACGGCATCACGATCGGTTTCCACCGCTACTTCACCCACGGTTCCTTCAAGGCGAAGCGACCGCTGCGGATCGCGCTGGCGATCGCGGGGTCGATGGCGGTCGAGGGGCCGCTGGTGCGCTGGGTGGCCGACCACCGCAAGCACCACAAGTTCTCGGACGCCGAGGGCGACCCGCACTCGCCCTGGCGGTTCGGGGAGACGGTCCCGGCGCTGATGAAGGGCCTGTGGTGGGCACACATCGCCTGGATGTTCGACGAGGAGCGGACTCCTCAGGACAAGTACGCCCCGGATCTGGTCAAGGACAAGGCGATCCGGGCGGTCTCCCGCCAGTTCATCCTGTGGACGTTCCTCTCGCTGGCGCTGCCTCCGCTGATCGGCGGGCTGGTGACGATGTCCTGGTGGGGCGCGTTCACGGCGTTCTTCTGGGGCTCGCTGGTCCGGGTGGCGCTGCTCCATCACGTGACCTGGTCGATCAACTCGATCTGTCACGCGGTCGGCAAGCGGCCGTTCAAGTCGCGGGACCGGTCGGGCAACGTGTGGTGGCTGGCGATCCTGTCCTGCGGTGAGTCCTGGCACAACCTGCACCACGCCGACCCGACGTCGGCGCGGCACGGGGTGGAGCGGGGGCAACTGGACTCCTCGGCCCGCCTCATCCGCTGGTTCGAGAAGCTGGGGTGGGCGTACGACGTGCGCTGGCCGTCACGCTCGCGTATCGATTCCCGCCGTATCACCGGGGAGGACGGCTCCCGACGGAAGACGGAGACTGCCGAGGCGGCATGATTGACGCCGTGGCGACCGACTCCAGCAGCACTCCGAGCAATGACAAGCCGCGGCGTGCGCGTCGCACCCGCATGACCGGTGCCGAGCGCCGCCAGCAGCTGCTGGAGATCGGTCGCACCCTCTTCGCGGCGAAGGGTTTCGAGGGCACGTCGGTGGAGGAGATCGCGGCGAAGGCCGGGGTGTCCAAACCGGTGGTCTACGAGCACTTCGGCGGCAAGGAGGGCCTGTACGCGGTGGTGGTGGACCGCGAGATGCGCCGCCTGCTGGACA
>Ga0307516_10003542_pt1 | contig 19966 bp, 16 predicted proteins | sample 19_EM_MG_FD_203310 | JGI IMG/M metagenome (GOLD analysis project Ga0307516, IMG submission 203310) | Populus trichocarpa ectomycorrhiza microbial communities from riparian zone in the Pacific Northwest, United States - 19_EM | ecosystem: Host-associated > Plants > Roots > Unclassified | place...
CTTCGCATGCCACCTGATCATGTGATCGAGCCAGGCTGCAGAGAACGTAGCCAGAGTGTCCATGGCGGTAGGCGGGTTTGCAAACGCTATGTCATCATGCGTTGCATGCGAAATTGGAATGTGAAGAGGCATCCTTGAGACGCTACCAATTGCCCCCGCTGGACTTGCTCGAAGCGTTCGAGGCCGCAGCCCGGCACCTGAGCTTCACCCGGGCCGCCGACGAACTGTCTCTCACGCAGTCGGCCATCAGCCGGCAGATCGCCGCACTCGAGGAGCGGCTGAACGTGCCGCTGTTCCAGCGCCTGCACCGCGCGCTGCGTCTCACCGAGGCGGGGCAGCAACTGCACGTCACGGCCAGTGCGGTGCTGCAGCAGTTGCACAGCGTGACCGAACAGCTTCGCCAGACCCCGAGGCAGAAGACGGTGGTGGTGACCACCACGCCAGGATTCGCGGGCTTGTGGCTGATCCCCCGGCTCACGAGCTTCACGGTTGCGCATCCCGATGTCGACGTACGCATCTCGGCCGGCCTCAAACTCGTGAACCTCGAACGCGACGGCGTGGACCTGGCCGTGCGCTACTGCGCGACCAGCAATGCCGGCCCGCAGGCGGTGAAGCTGTTCGGCGAGGTGATGACGCCGGTCTGTAGCCCGTCGCTGCGCAAGCAGGCTGGCAAGCCGCTGAAGCGTCCTGAGGACCTGGAGCATCACACGCTGCTGCACACCGAAACCCACAACGACGCGCACGTGCCCGAGTGGTCGCTGTGGCTGCGGGCAATGCAGATCGAGCGGCTCAAGTCAGCCGGCTCTCTGCACTTCTCCGATTACGACCAGATGGTCCAGGCCGCCATTCGCGGGCAGGGCGTGGCGCTCGGCCGAATTCCGCTGGTCAGCCACCTTATCAAGGAGCGCAAGCTGGTGGCGCCCTTCGGGCACAAGATGGCGTCGCCGCACGGCTATCACCTGCTGCGTTCGATGGCGTCAGAGCGCAAGCCCGAGGTGAACGACTTCGCCGAATGGCTGCTTGCCGAAGCCCTAAGCGCCCAGTCGGCGAGCAAGGTGGAACGGTGACTGGGCGACGCCGCAGCAGAAGGCGCTGACCGACGGGCGCAGCGCTTGCGCCAGGTGTCGTCCCTCGGCGTTGAGGGCATCCAGCCGTTCCGCGGCAGCCTGGGCCTGCCGCCGCAAAGCGGCTTCGTCGATGGTCAGCAGCCGGCCCTGTTCGACGACCACACGGCCGCCCACCAGCACACGGTCCACCGCGGCGCCGTTCTCGCCGTACACCATCTGCCGCAAGGCATGCCGCAGCGGCACATAGATCGGCTGTGCGAGATCGAGCAACACCAGGTCAGCCTGGTAGCCGGGCGCGATGCGGCCCAGGCGCCGGCCCCAGCCCGTCGCATGTGCGCTGTGCTCGGTGCCCATGCGCAAGACCTCATCGGCTGACACCCAGCGCGCTTCGTCGGACCCGACCACACGCGAGAGGTAGGACGCGAGCCGTGCCGCTTCAAACAGATTCTGCGTGTCGGAGGTGTTGGCCCCATCCGTGCCCAGCCCCACGCGCAGGCCACGCTCAATCATGCGACGCAGCGGTGCCACGCCCGAGCCCAGGCGCAGGTTGCTCAGTGGGTTGTGGATGGCGGTGACATCGGCCGCGGCCAAGGCGCTGATGTCGTCGTCCGAAATCCAGATGGCGTGCGCAACGCTCAGCCGCGGGCTCAACACGCCGAGCCGCGACAGGTGCGCGACCAGGCTGCGCCCGTAACGTTTCTCGCCGAACACGGCTTGCTGTTGGCTTTCGGCCAGGTGCGTCTGCATCGGCAGGCCGAATTCTTCGGACAGCGCGGCGCAGCCCTGCATGAACGCGTCGGAGCAATTCAGCGGAACGGTGGGTGCGATGCCCAGGCGCACACGGTCGCTGTCGAACGGCCAATCGATCGCAGCCTGCCGCGCCACGGCCAGGCATGCGTCGGTATCGGAGGCCCGCAGAGCCGCCAGCCCAGGCTGCATGGTCTCGGGCATGCTGGCCAGCAGCTCCGGGTAGGCCTGGTACAGCGTGCGGTCCGCCATCATCGGTGCGACCACGGCGCGGATGCCGACGGAGGCGTACGCATTCGCCACCGCGTGCAAACCGAGCACGGAGGGCAAGGGGAGTTCGAGCGCCATGTCGAAGAGGGCGGTGCAACCCTTCTTCAGAAGCTGGGCACCGGTAAGCGTGGCGCTGAGTGCGATGTCGTCGAGCCCGCGCTGCCCGTTGATCGAGGGCGACGCCGCCAGAAACCCTTCGAGTGCCACATCGGCCACCGCACCGCGGCCCAAATCGCCGTGCGCGTGGGTGTGTCCGTTTACGAGGCCGGGAATCACCAGCCGGTCGGTCGCGTCGACGACGCGGGCACCTTCAATCGCCGCGGCGAACTGCCCCGGTGCACCAATCTCTCGGATGCAGCCATCTTCGACCAGCAAGTCCGCGGGCCGCGCGTCCTGTGCGGCATCGGGCAGCACCAGGCCGTTGATGATCAGCAGGCGATCGGTCATGTGGCTTTGAGGCGTTGTCAGGCCACGCGCAGGATGGCAGCCACCGGCCCGCCACCCGCTGGGCCCTGATGCTCGGCACCGCCGGACACATAGAGCGCCGTGTGGCCCACCACCGAGGCGAGAACGCCACCGACCACGGCGCGTGCATGGCGTGTGGCGTTGATGTCCGAGTCGTTGAGCATGGTGTGGCGCTCGCCGCGCACGCTGCCGCTGGGGCTGGCTTCGGCTTTCGCGAGCAGGTTGACGAGTCGACCGGCAAGCGTGTCGGCATCATGTTCCGCATCGAGGTCAAAGGCTTCTCGCAGCAAACGGCGCACGGCCATGGCGTCGATGGCGTCGTGCATCACCGTGTGTGCAATGCGGTAGGGTGATGCGGCGCCGACGGCTTCTCCGAGCACGATCACGACGTTGCCTTCCAGCTCGATGCCGGCCGACGCCGAAGCGCGCGCCGAGAAAAGAGAGAAGTCGCTCAGCACCGATTCGTCGCGGATCGCGCTGCGCTGCACTTCGCCCAACGCCACCGCCACGCCCAGCGCCGATGCACCGCGCGAATAGCCCATCGACTCATAGGTGTCGCGCGTGACGGGCACCGCGCCGCGCGCAACGGCGTCGTTCACCTTGGTCGATGTCAACAAGGGGCATTTCACCTGGACGAAGTGAACGCCTGCCGTGTCGCTGATGCCGGCATCCGCCATCGCGTCACGCACCGCTTGTGCCGTGGCGTCGATCTGCGCTGCGCGGCCGATCTCCTCGGGAGCGAACCCGCGTGTGTGCGCAGTGCCGACCACCAGCCGCTTCTCATCGTGTGCCGAGGCATCACCTGTCACCCATCGCCGCGTGAACACCGTGAAATGGGGCGACAGCACGCCCTCGGTGCCGCCCGACATCACGAGCGCCACGCGCTGCTCGACCTCGTGCGGGGTGCAACCGAGCCGCCGGCTCAGCAGGTGGCACCACGCCATCGAGGCGTATTCGCGCGTGTGGTCGTTGACGCAGCCGTTGCCTTCGGTCTTGCCCATCACCGCGACGATGTCTGCAGGAACGAGCGTGCCGGTGTCGATCAGCGACTGCACGCCGCGCAGGTCGCCTGGCCCTTGGCAGCCGATGCGGAACACTTCGACGTGCTGGTGGCGAGGCAATGTCATGTTGGCTGCTCTGCAGTTGAGGGAAGTTCGGCCAGCGCCGCGCGCACAGCGCCCACGCTGGCGTTGAAACCGTGCAGCTGCTGCACCATGAAGTGGATGGCGCGGCTGACGTAGGCCGGCGAGCTGCTGCTGCAGGCGTCGTTCAGCAGGATGCAGTCGTAGCCCAGGAAGCCGGCGTCCTGCAGTGTCGAGAACACACAGCGGTCGGTGTTCACGCCGGTGAACAAGAGGGTCTGCACGCCAGCCTGGCGCAAGATGCTGTCGAGCTCGTTGTCCCAGAAGCCGCTCAGGCGGTGCTTGAGAACGGTGGTGTCGCCCGCGGCCACATGCAGTTCGTCCACCACCTGTGCGCCCCAGCTGCCAGGCACGAGGCTCGGGCCATGGTCTTCGGGCGAGACCTCGGCAAAGCCCACGCCGTCGGCGCTGCGCTTGCCCTTGAACTGCACCGTGGGCGACAGGTTCAGGCGGTCAGGCCGCACGCCCCAGTTCAGCCACACCACCTTGGCGCCAGCCGCCCGCCAGGCGGGCAACAAGCCGGCCAGCACCTTGACGGGTTTGCGCATGGTCTTCATGTTCACGCCTCGTTGGCCGAACCAGCCGCGCGGGTGGCAGAAGTCGTTCTGCATGTCGACCACGATGAGCGCGCTGCGCGCCAGGTCGATCTCGATAGGCTGCGGCAGCGCCTCGATCCAGAGCGGGCGCGCCGCCAACGGGGTGCGCACCAGGCTCAGGTGCGTGTCGCGCAGTGTCCAGGCGTTTTGTGGGGTAGGGCCGAAGGTCGCTGGCAGTGCAGGGCGGGGCGCTTTGTCGGTCATGGCGACGGAGCACAGCAGTGTTCGTGCCCGGTCGGGGCGCCCGCAAGCGAGAGGCGCTGTCTCAGAGCATCCGGCCGGGATTCATCACGCCTTGCGGATCAAGCGCCTGCTTGATCGCCCGCATCATCTGCAGGGCGACGGGCGATTTGCGTTGTGCCAGTTCGTCGCGCTTCAGGCTGCCCACGCCGTGCTCGGCCGAGATCGAACCGCCATGCGCCATCACCGCGTCGTACACCACCGTGTTGACCGAATGCTCGTGCTCGCGCAGGAAAGCCGCACCGTCCACGCCGACGGGTGCCTGCAGGTTGTAGTGCAGGTTGCCGTCGCCCAGGTGGCCGAAATTCACCGAGCGGGTGCCGGGGTGGGCAACTTGGAGCGCCACGTCGGTGGCCGCCACGAAAGCGGGAATCCGCGACACCGGGATCGAGATGTCGTGCTTGATGTTGGGGCCTTCTTCGGGCTGCGCCAGCGGGATCGATTCGCGCAGGTGCCACATCGCGCGCGACTGTTCGATGCTCTCGGCCACCGCCGCGTCGCTGATCAGGCCGTTCTCCATCGCCGATTCGAGCAGGCCTTCGAACAGCGAACGTGCGTGCGACTCGCTCTCGGTGTCGGACTGTTCGAGCAGCACCGTCCACTCGGCTTCCGGCAAGGGCTGCCGCAATTGCGGAAAATGCTTGCGCACCAGGGCCAGCGAAAACCGGTTCATCACCTCGAAGCCGGTGAGCCCGGCACCCAGGCGCGACTGCGCCAGTTGCAGCAGCGACACCGCGGCCTCGAGCGAGGGCAGCGATGCGAGCGCCGTCGTGCGTGCCGCAGGCTGGGGGTAGAGCTTGAGCGTGGCAGCGGTGATCACGCCCAGCGTGCCTTCGCTGCCGATGAAAAGGTCGCGCAGGTCGTAACCGGTGTTGTCCTTGCGCAGGCCGGCCAAGCCGTCCCACACCTCGCCCTGGGCGGTGACGACTTCGAGGCCCAGGCACAACTCGCGTGCGTTGCCATAGCGCAGCACCTGCGTGCCGCCAGCGTTGGTGGCGAGGTTGCCGCCGATGGTGCAGCTGCCTTCCGCGGCCAGGCTCAGCGGGAACAGGAAGCCTTGTGCGGCGGCCGCCTCCTGCACTGTTTGCAGCACGCAGCCGGCTTCGACCGTGAGGGTGAGGTTGGCACTGTCGATGCCGCGCACGCGGTTCACGCGTGTGAGGCTCAGCAGCACCTGCGAGCCGCTGTCGTCGGGCACCGAGCCGACCACGAGGCCGGTGTTGCCACCCTGCGGCACCAAGCCGGCACCGTGGCGAGCGCACAGCTTGACCACCGCAGCCACTTCGGTGGTGTTGCCCGGCCGCACCACCGCCAGCGCGCGGCCGCGGTACCGTCTGCGCCAGTCCTGCTCATAAGCCGAGAGGTCGCCCTCGACCAGCACGTTGGCCGCGCCGACCGCAGTGCGCAATGCGTTGAGTAGATTGTTCATGACACCACCCCAGCCGGTTGAGGGTGGCGCAGCCGCCACCGCACATGCATCGCACAGGCGCTGAACAGCACCAGGCACAACAGCACTTCGATCATTGCCAGCGGCGCGCCCAAGCCGCGGTCGCTGGTGGCGCGCACCGCGCCTTCGGTGAAATACAGCCACACCAGCAGGCTGACCCAGCGGTAGGTGTACATGCGGTTCTTCAGCAGGCCGGCCAGCGGTAAGGTCAGCGGCAGGGCTTTCAGCGCGAGCCAAGAACCGCCGGGGCGCAGCGGGGCGAGCCAAAGCTCCCACAGCAGGCTCAACACGATCAGGCCGAGCAGGCTGCCGACGGCGAGCGCACGCGTGCGGCTCACGAACGGCGGGACGGCGGGGGGCGGGGAGGTGGAAAGGGCATCAGTCATCGCTGGCTATGATGCCGCAAATGAATTTACTCTCGTGGTTCAAGCCCCGTTGGCGAAAGCCGATCGCCGAGCTGCTGGCCACCCTGCAGAACTGGCCCTGGCTCGACACGCTGCGCACGCTGCGCCAGCGTTTTCGCGAAGACCGCCTCGGTCTCACGGCCAGCAGCCTGACGTTCACGACCCTCATCTCGCTCGTGCCGCTGGTCACGGTGATGTTGGCGCTGTTCACCGCCTTCCCGATGTTCGCCAAGTTCCAGGACGCGCTGCAGAAGTACTTTCTGCAGACCCTCGTGCCCGACAGCATCGCCCGCCCGGTGCTGGGAGCGCTCACCCAGTTCGCGGCCAAGGCCAATCGCCTGGGTGGCTTCGGCCTGGTGGTGCTGCTCTTCACCGCCGTGACGCTGATGCTCACCATCGACCGCACGCTCAATGGCATCTGGCGCGTTCGCAAGCCGCGGCCCATCGCGCAGCGCGTGCTCATCTACTGGGCTGCCGTCACGCTCGGGCCCTTGCTGCTGGGCGTGAGCCTGACCTTCACGTCGTACGCCATCTCGGCGAGCAAAGGCCTGGTGGCGGACATTCCCGGCGGCGTGAGCATCATCCTCAACGCGCTGCAGTTTTTGTTGCTCTCCGGCGCCATTGCAGGCTTGTTCCACTACGTGCCCAACACGCACGTGCGGTGGCGGCACGCGCTGGCCGGTGGCGTGTTCGTGGCGGCCGGCTTCGAGCTGGCCAAGCGTGGCCTGGGCTGGTACCTCAGCAGCGTGCCGACCTACGCCACGGTGTACGGCGCCTTCGCCACCGTGCCCATCCTGCTGATCTGGATGTACCTCGGCTGGGTGATCGTGCTGCTGGGTGCCGTGGTCGCAGCCTATGCGCCCAGCCTGCAGATGCGCGTGGTGCGGCGGCCCGCGGTGCCCGGCTACCGCTTCGAGCTGGCGGTCGGCATGCTGCGTGAACTGTCGAATGCACGCACCGGCACCCGGCACGGCCTGAGCGCCGCGAAACTTTCTGAGAACCTGCGCACCGACCCCCTGCAGATCGAGCCCCTGCTCGACATCCTGGTCGCCATCGACTGGGTCGGCCGGCTCGAAGAAGCGGGCAGTGCCCGCTATGTGCTGCTGTGCGACCCGGCCACCACGCCGGCCGAGCCGATGCTGGCCAAGGTGCTGCTCGATCCGTCGCCCAACGTGCGTGGCTTCTGGGACCGCGCAGGCTTTGCGAACACCACGCTGCAGGACCTGATCAGCGACTAGGCAGGGCGGGACCGGGCGCGGTGGCACGCGATGCGCCGCCGTACACCACGCGGTCCTTGCCCAGGCGCTTGGCCTCGTACATGGCCTCGTCGGCCAGCTGCAGCAGCTTGAGCGGTTGCTGCGAGTCGGTGGGTGCCAGCGCGTAGCCGATGCTCGCGCTTACCGGGTGGTCCGGCAGGCCGCGCACCGCGGCGAGCATGTGCAGCGCCAGCGCATGTGCTCCCGCCGCGTCGCGGATGGGCGCGAGCACGAGGAACTCGTCTCCGCCGAAACGCGCCACCGAGTCTTCGGCGCGCACCGCGCCCTGGAGCGCACGGGCCACGCCGATCAGCACGCTGTCACCGGCGCGGTGGCCGAGCCGGTCGTTCACTTCCTTGAAGCCGTCGAGGTCGACGAAGAACAGCGCCATCGGCGTCTGGTGCGAGGTGGCCAGCGCGGCTTCCAGCCGGTCCATCATCGTGCGCCGGCTCAGCACGTCGGTGAGCGAATCGCGTTCGACGCTGCGCTTGAGGTTTTCTTGCGCCAGCGTCAACTCGTGCACATCGATGGTGACGGTGTAGAGGCCGATCACCTCGCCGTCGTCGCCGAAGTCGGGCACGTAGCTGGTTCGCATCCAGCGCGGGCCTTCGGTCGCCAAGTCGACCAGGCGGGTGTAGTGCACCGGCTTGCCTTCGAGCGCCCGCTCGAAGTAGGGCTTGTGCTCCTTCCAGCGTTTGGCGCCACGCACGTCACCGATAGGTTGCCCGAGCAGCTGCTTGGGTTGTTGGCCGGTGGCTTCGATGTATGCCTTGTTGACGAAGAGCAGCACGAAGTTGCGGTCGACGTAGGTCAGCGGGTAGGGGATGTTCTCGGTGAAGCGGTCGAGCCGCTCGCGGGCGGCGGTGAGCGCTTCGCGTTGCACCACGTCGTCGTGGATGTCGAACGCGATGGTGAAGATGCTGTCGACACGCCCCTGCGCGTCAGCATCTGGGAACGCCTGGATGCGCGCCCAGCGGCCCCCTTTGCCGACATGCGTGAGCCGGCGCTCGTACGTGACGGTGCGGCCCTGGAACGCCGCTTCGAACGCCGGTTGAGCGCATTGCCACGCCTCGGTGCCGAATATCTCTTGCAGGGTGCGGCCGATCAGTTCCTCACGCGTGCGAGCGGCCCATTGCAGGTAGGGTTTGTTGCAGAAGACCAGGCGGTTGCCGGCATCCCAACGGCCGATGGGCAGGTCGATCGCGTCGACCAGCCTTTCGTTGTGGGAGAGCCGTTCGGCGGCGGGTGGGCCGGTGGGGTCCATCGCGTGTGCATCCTTCGATCAGAAGGGAATCTTGCCGGTCCAGATGTCTTTGTACATGACCCAATCACCCATGAAGCTGAACAGCGGCCGCTTGAACGAGGCAGGCTTGTTCTTCTCGAAGCCGAAATGCCCGACCCAGGCAAAGCCGTAGCCGCACAACAGCCCGTACAACAGGAAGGCAGGCTGGCCACGCACCACGGCGGTCATCAGGCAGAGCAATGCAAGTGTCGAGCCCACGAAGTGCAGGCGCCGGCAGGTTCGGTTGCTGTGTTCGCTGAGGTAGAACGGGTAGAACTCGGCGAAGCTCTTGAGCGAGCGTGGGTCGACGGGGGTAGCAGCAGTGTTCATGGTGTGCTCCTGGTCAGAAATGACCGTATGTCATTCAACACGCCGTCGGGCGCTTCTCCCATCAGGGAATGTCCGGCGGGCAGCGTGATGCTTTCGGCACACAGGGCGCTTGCCAGTGCCGCGCTGGTCCTGGCGGGCGTCATCTGATCGCTGCGCCCGAGAATCAGCCGGCTCGGGCAGCGCACCCGGCCTGCGGATTGGAGCCCGGCGGTGTAGCCGTCACACATCTGGAAGTCGTGGTGGAACAGGTTGCCGTGGCTGCTGGCGGCATAAGCGGCCTGGAGCCTGCGCATCAGCGCTCGGTTGGCGCCGTGCAGCCAAAAGCCGGGTGCAGGCGCCGATGGCTTGGCGGCGAGCGTGGAATACGAGAGCGCGTTCACCATGTCGATCGCCTTCAGCGGCTGCTCGAGCGCGGTGCTCAGCAGCACAGGCGACACCTTCATCGGGAAGGTGCTGGCCACCAGCACCAGATGGGTGGCACGTTCTCCGAGCAGGGCCGCCGCTTCCAGGGCAATCAGCGAACCGAGGCTGTGGCCGATGAGGGCAGCGCGCTGCACGCCCGCTGCTGCGATCAGGTCGGCTACCCAGCGGGCCGCGGCTTCCACGCTGGCCGGCGCCGGGCCGACGCTGCGGCCATGGCCGGGCAGATCGACGGCGAGCACCCCAAAACCCTGGTGCGCCAGGGCGCGGGTCTGCAGCCCCCACACGCTGTGGTCGTGCATGGCGCCGTGGATGAATACGACGGTGAGCAGGCTCGTGTCGAAGGCCTTGCCACCGGTGTAGGCAAAGGCCTCGCAGTCGTTCACGCTGAGCTTCATGTGCCTGCCTTCTGCGCCGCCTTGAGCGCGCGCGACAGGTCGTCGAGCAGGTCGTCGGCATCTTCCAGCCCGATTGACAGGCGGATCGTGCCCTGCGTGATGCCAGCCTGCGCCAGCGCGGCGTCGTCCATGCGGAAGTGCGTGGTCGAGGCCGGGTGGATGACGAGCGAGCGGCAGTCGCCCACGTTGGCGAGGTGAGAGAACACCTTCAGCGCCTCGATGAAGGCCTTGCCCTGCGTGCGGTTGCCTTTCAGGTTGAAGCTGAAGACCGAACCGCAGCCGCGCGGCAACAGCTTGGTGGCGAGTGCATGGCTCGCGTGGCCCGGCAGCTCGGGGTAGCCCACGCTGTCGACCATCGCGTGCGAGGCCAGAAACTCGACCACCTTGCGCGCATTGCTCACGTGCCGCTCCATGCGCAGCGACAAGGTCTCGATGCCCTGCAAGATCAGCCATGCGGTGTGCGGGCTCATGCAAGCGCCGAAATCGCGCAAGCCTTCTCGGCGTGCGCGCAGCAGGAACGCACCGACGGTGCTCTCTTCGCTGAACACCATGTTGTGGAAGCCGGCATAGGGCTGCGCCAACTCGGGGAAGCGGTCGGAGGCGCTCCAGTCGAACTGCCCGCTGTCGACAAGCACGCCGCCTACCACCGTGCCATGCCCGCTGAGGAACTTGGTGGCCGAGTGGTACACGAGGTCGGCACCGTGATCGAAGGGCTTGATCAGGTAGGGCGAGGTGAGGGTGGAGTCCACCATCAATGGCAGGCCGTGTTCGTGCGCGATGGCGCTGAGGGTGGGAATGTCCAGCACGTCGAGGCCGGGGTTGCCGAGCGTCTCGCCGAACAGCATGCGCGTGTTCGGGCGGATGGCAGCACGCCAGCCATCGATGTCGCCGGGTTTGACGAAGGTGGTCGAGATGCCGAAGCGCGCCAGCGTGTAGTGAAGCAGGTTGTGCGAGCCGCCGTAGAGCGCGCTGCTCGAAACGATGTGCGAGCCGGCACCGGCCAACGTGGCGATGGCGAGGTGCAGGGCCGCCTGGCCGCTGCTGGTGGCGATGGCACCCACGCCGCCTTCGAGTGCCGCCACGCGCTCTTCGAGCACTGCCGTCGTGGGGTTCGAGATGCGGCTGTACACATGCCCCGAGCGCTCCATGTTGAACAACGAGGCCGCGTGATCGCTGCTCTCGAAGACGAAGCTGGTGCTCAGGTAGATGGGCACGGCGCGTGCGCCGGTGGTCGGGTCTGGCCCTGCACCGGCATGCAGTGACAGGGTGTCGAATCCAGGGTCGGAATGGCCAGGCATGGGGTCTCCGTGTGTTGCGCATGCCCAGGTCTGCGGGAGGGATGCAAACATCGGTGGCCCGGCGCTTGCCCTGGGAACTGCATCTGTTGCTCTCAGGAATTGTGGGCTATATTGACCCGACACCTGCCACGGGAGATCACCATGAAAGTCGCAGACATCCTGCGTGTCAAAGGAGGCACGCTGTTCACCGCGTCGCCCGATCAGGCGCTGGGCGAAGCCGTGGAGGCTATGGCCGAGCGCGACATCGGCTCGCTGGTCGTGATGGACCACGGCGAGCTCACCGGCATGCTGACTTTCCGCGAGGTCATCCAGGCCATCGTGAAGAACGGCGGCTCGGTCGGCAACACCACCGTGCGTGGCGTGATGGACGACCACCCGCTCACCTGCACCCCCGAAACCGAGATCGACGAAGTGCGCCGCATGATGCTCGAGCGCCACGCGCGCTACATGCCGGTGATGACGCAGCGCACGCTGATGGGCGTGATCTCGTTCTACGACGTGGCCAAGGCCGTGGTCGACAGCCAGGATTTCGAGAACCGCATGCTCAAGGCCTACATCCGCGACTGGCCAGTGGAGAACGAGAGCCCCCCAGTCGCTTTCGCTCCTGCCCCCGGGGGGCGCTGACCAAGACGGCCGGGGAACCCGGTCCGTCGTCATTGCTTGATGGTCGCCGGGCTTCGCCGGCGAGTTCGCGCGGCTCGTAAAATTGAGGCCTTTCGCGCGCACTCATCAAGGCCTCCATGTCCGGCAGCACACTCGGCACTCTCTTCTGCGTCACCAACTTCGGTGAGTCCCACGGCCCGGCGATCGGGTGTGTGATTGACGGGTGCCCTCCAGGGATGGAGTTGTCCGAGGCTGATATTCAGCCGGAGCTGGACCGTCGGCGGCCGGGCACGTCGCGGCATGTGACGCAGCGGAATGAGGCCGATGCGGTCGAGATTCTGTCGGGCGTGTTCGAAGGCAAGACCACCGGCACGCCGATCTGCCTGCTGATCCGCAACACCGACCAGCGCAGCAAGGACTACGGCAACATCCTGCAGACCTTTCGCCCGGGCCATGCGGACTACACCTACCTGCACAAGTACGGCCTGCGCGATCCGCGGGGTGGTGGCCGGGCGTCGGCCCGCCTGACGGCGCCGACGGTGGCGGCTGGTGCGGTGGCGCGCAAGTGGTTGCAGCAGCAGTACGGCACCACCTTCGTCGGCTACATGACGCAGATCGGCGACATCGAGATTCCATTCGAATCGCTGAAGCACATCCCCGACAACCCGTTCTTCGCGCCGAACGTGAGCGACATTGGCCGGCTCGAGGCCTACATGGACGAGCTGCGCAAGGCCGGCGACAGCTGTGGTGCCCGCCTGTCGGTGGTGGCGCACAAGGTACCTGTTGGCCTCGGTGAGCCGCTGTACGACAAGCTCGACGCCGACATCGCCTACGTGATGATGGGCCTCAACGCCGTCAAGGGCGTCGAGATCGGTGCCGGCTTCGACAGCGTCACCCAGCGCGGCACGACGCATGGCGACGAACTCACGCCGCAAGGCTTTCGCAGCAACAACGCAGGCGGTGTGCTGGGTGGCATTTCGACCGGGCAGGACATCACCGTCTCGATCGCAGTCAAGCCCACCAGCTCAATCCGCAGCCCGCGCCAGTCCATCGACCTGCAGGGCGACCCCGCCGTCGTGGAGACCTTTGGCCGGCATGACCCGTGTGTTGGCATCCGTGCCGCACCGATTGCCGAGGCACTGCTCGCGCTGGTGGTGATGGACCACGCATTGCGGCACCGCGCGCAGTGCGGCGACGTGACTGTCGGCACACCGCCGATCCCAGGCGAAGTCGACGCAGGCCCCGCCGACTGAGATTTATCCCCGGTTCCTTGCCTTGCGCTGCAAGGCGTTTCTCAAGTTGCCTCGAATCCAGCCGAATAGCCGGTGGAGCGCCAAGATCCAGAGGGCGCCTGTGCCGGCATACCGGCCACGAGACAACACAGGAACCGTGTGATGGACCAATCCCTTGGAGCGAGGCCGACGGCCGCGCCTGACTCGACGCAAGCCGCCACAGGCCCGACCGAATTCTTTCGGTACCACAGCGTGTGGGCACCCGGCATCCGCTTGTTCCGCCAAGTGCACTTCAAGACCAAGGCCGCGATGGTGTCGGCCATGTTCCTGGTGCCGGTGCTGGCGCTCGGCTGGAGCTTTTACACCGACAAGGCCGCATCGATCGAGTTCTCGGCCAAGGAACGCCTCGGCATCGAATACGTTCGCGACCTGATGCCCTTGCTGAAGCTGTCGGTGCAGCAGCGCACGCTGGCCGGCACGCCATCGGCAGCCGACATGCGCAGCAAGGTCGACGCGCAACTCAAGGTCATCGGCGCCACCGAGGCTCGCCTCGGCGCGGGTCTGGGCACCAGCCCGCAATTTGCCAAGGTGACCGAAGCGGCCACGAAGCTCGCCGCGCCAGCAGGCAACGCGGAAGCCGCGTTCGATGCCCACACGCGTTTCATTGCCGCGCAGCTCGATGTGCTCGGGCAGGCGACCGATGGCTCCAATCTCATCCTCGACCCCGATCTCGACACCTACTACCTGATGGATCTGTCGACCACGCGTGTCCCGCAGCTCATCGAGCTGATGGCACGCGTGCAGGCCGCTGCAGCGCAGGCGCTGGCGTCACCTTCGCCCGATGCGATGCGCGTCATCGCCGACCGCATGCCGCTGGTCGAGTACCACGAAGACCAGACCAAGATCGGCCTGGCGAAAGCCACCACGGCCACGCCCGAGCTCGTGGCTTCGCTGAAAGCCGACGCGGCAATGAAACCCTTGCGTGGCTTCATCGAGCTGTCGCGCAGCAACCTGCTGGGTGCCGACGGCGCCAAGGGCGACAAGGCGGCGTACAACGATGCCGCCAGGCTGGCGATCGACGCCCAGTTCGACTTCTCGACCCACCTGCTCGATGACCTCGACCGCCTGATCGAGAAGCGCATTGCCGGCATGAAATCAGTGCGCGACGTGACGACGGCGATCGTCGCCGTGGCGCTCGCTGCCGGGGTCTACCTCTTCTACTGTTTCTTCCTCGTCACCCAGGGCGGCCTGCGAGAGGTGCAGAAGCACCTCGAAGCGATGACCTCCGGTGACCTGACGACTCGGCCTCGCCCCTGGGGCACGGACGAGGCCGCCAAGCTGATGGGCACGCTGGCCGACATGCAGGCCTCGTTGCGGAACATCGTCTCGAAGGTGCGCGGCTCGTCAGGGCTGATCGTGCAGGCCAGCTCCGAGATCGCATCGGCATCGATGGACCTGTCGGCCCGCACCGAGCAGACAGCCTCCAACCTGGAGAAGAGCGCCTCGTCGATGGAACAGATCTCGGCCACGATCAAGAACACGGCCGACAACGCGCATCAGGCCTCGGTGGTGGCGGTTGCCAACTCCGGTGTGGCCGCGCGCGGCGGCGAGGTCATCGGCCAGGTGGTCACGACCATGCAGCAGATCCACGCGTCGTCGAGCCAGATCAGCGACATCATCGGCGTGATCGACGGCATCGCATTCCAGACCAACATCCTCGCGCTGAATGCCGCCGTGGAAGCGGCGCGTGCGGGCGAGCAGGGCCGCGGTTTTGCTGTCGTGGCCGGCGAAGTGCGCAGCCTGGCGCAGCGCAGCGCTCAGGCGGCCAAGGAGATCAAGGGCTTGATCACGACCAGCGTCGAGCGGGTCGATTCGGGCACGCGCATCGTCGAAGGTGCCGGCGTCACGATGAAGGAACTGGTGAGCAACGCCCAGCGCATGAGCGACCTGCTGCGCGAGATCTCGGGTGCCGCGAAGGAAGAAAGCTCGGGCGTGACGCAGATCGGCGGCGCGGTGCAAGAGCTCGACCGCATGACTCAGCAGAACTCCGCGCTGGTGGAGCAGACGGCGGCGACCGCGTCGACGCTCAAGGGCCAGGCGCTTCAGTTGGCCGAAGAAGTGGCCATGTTCAAGCTGCCCTGAGACCAAAGCTTGCAGCGGCCGTGCCGCTTCCCGGCCCTGGTGCCGTTGACCAACGGCGACCGCCTCGCAAACGTGGGGGAGCCAGCGCGCCTGAGTTGACCTAAGCTCTCGATTTGCCGCCCGCACGGCGAACCGGAGCCTCCATGAAATACACCCGACTCGGGTCCACCGGCCTCAACGTTTCCCGTCTCTGCCTGGGCATGATGACCTACGGCACACCGGCCTGGCGCCGGTGGATTCTTGATGAAGCGGCGAGCCGTCCGCTGGTCAAACGCGCGGTGGAGCTGGGCATCAACTTCTTCGACACCGCCGATACGTACTCTGCCGGCCAGAGCGAGGTGTTGACCGGCAAGTTTCTCGGCGAGTTCTGCAAGCGCGATGAGGTGGTCATCGCCACCAAGCTGTTTTTTCCGGTGAGCATGACGGAGGCCCGCTTCACCGCCGGCTCGACCTCGCAGGTGCCACCGAACACGCAGGGCCTGAGCCGCAAGCGGATCTTCCACGCCATCGACGCGAGCCTGAAGCGCCTGAACACCGACTACATCGACATCTACCAGATCCACCGCTGGGATGCCCACACTCCGATCGAAGAGACGATGGAAGCGCTGCACGACCTGGTCAAGGCCGGCAAGGCGCGCTACATCGGCGCAAGCTCGATGTGGGCCTGGCAGTTCTCCAAGGCGCAGCAGGTGGCCAAGGAGCGCGGCTGGACGCGCTTCGTCAGCATGCAGAACCACTACAACCTGGCCTACCGCGAAGAAGAGCGCGAGATGCTGCCGCTGTGCCGCGACCAGGGCATCGGCGTGATCCCCTGGAGCCCGCTGGCGCGTGGCTTCCTGGCCGGCAACCGTGCCAAGGAAGACAAGACCAGCGGCAGCACCTCGCGCGCGCAGACCGACGACCTGGCGCAGAACTACTACTACCGCGACAGCGATTTCGCCACCGTCGAGCGCCTGAAAGCCATGGCAGCGCAACGCGGCGTGAGCGCCGCCACGCTGGCCTACGCCTGGCTGCTGCACCAGCCTGGCATCACCGGGCCCATCATCGGCGCCAGCAAGCTGCCTCAGCTGGACGACGCGGCGGCCGCCGTCGAGCTTCGCCTGTCGGCCGACGAACTCAAGACGCTGGGTGAAGGCTACGAGCCGCACCCGGTGCTTGGTCACGCATAGGAGCATTTCAGCCTTGAGTTCCGGCCGCCCGTCGCCTACCGGCACGGTTCGGCCCCTTCAATCTGCAGTTTGTCGCAGCACCGGCTTGGCGAGGGAACCCCGCCCATAAACTGCCGCCGGTAACGACATCTGACAAACAACAGGGCGCATCCCCACAAGGGCTGGCGCAGCAGGAGAGAGCAGGATGAGCATTTCAAAAAAGCGGCTCTGGGTCAGCGGCTTCATCGTCGCGGCCGTGGTGGCAGGCATCGGGCTGGCAGTCGTGCCCCGCATGGGCAACGGCGCCAAGGACGCCCCGTCCAAAGATGGCAAGAAGCCCGACGTGCCGCTCGAATTCACAACCCGCGAGGTGGTGCAGCCCCTGCTCACGGTGATGCCCGTGACCATCGAGTTCTCGGGGCCGCTGGTCGCCCCGCGAACCGCGGTGGTCAAGGCCAAGGCGGCCGGTACCCTGCTGGGACTGAAGGTGAACGAGGGCAGCCGCGTCAAGGCGGGCCAGGTGCTCGGCGACATTGACCTGGCCGACCTGCAAAGCCGCGTCACCGAGCGCTCGGCGAGCGTCGAATCAGCCCAGGCCTCGGTCGACGAAGCCGAGCGCCAGCACCAGGCCAACATCAGCCTGGCCAGCCAGAGCTTCATCTCGTCGACGGGTCTGCAGTCGTCACAGGCACGGCTCGACGCAGCCCGTGCGCAGCTCAAGTCGGCCCAGGCCCAGCTGTCGACCGTGCGCCTGGGAGTGAAGGAAGCCGCCTTGGTGGCGCCGATCTCCGGCATCGTCGGCAAGCGCCACGTGGTGCCCGGCGAGAAGGTCAGCGCCGAGCAGCAGCTTCTTACCGTGGTGGACCTGTCGACGTTGGAGCTGGCCGGCATGGTCGGCACGCACGAAGTCTCGATGCTCAAGGCGGGCCAGGCGGTCAAGGTGAGAGTCGAAGGGCAGGGCGAGCCGGTCGTCGGCCGCATCGACCGCATTGCGCCTGCTGCTGAACCGGGCACGCGCGCCATCGGCGTGGTGGTGGTGCTCGAGAACCAGCGCGAGCTGTTCCGCGCCGGGCAATACGCCCAGGCGAGCGTCGAGCTGCACGACGACACCAAGCGCCTCACGCTGCCCGACAGCGCACTCGGCCAGGCCTCGGGCCAGGACTTCGTGTGGACGGTGGAAAAAGGCGCGCTGGTGCGCCGCATCGTGATCACCGGCCGCAAGAGCCCGGGGACCGGCCGCATCGAAGTGATCCGCGGCCTGGCCGCCGATGCCCAGGTGCTGGGCTCGCGCTTCGACAACCTGAAGGAAGGCTCGCCGGCCAAGGTGGTCGAGGTGCGGTCGGCACCTGCAGCAGCATCGATTTCTCCGCCCAAGTCCTGAACGCACAGCGAACTCACGGAGCATCACATGTGGTTCACCCGCGTTTCCATCAACAACCCAGTCTTCGCGACCATGATCATGGTCGCCCTGTGCGTGCTCGGCCTGTTCTCGTACAGCCAGCTGCGCGTCGAGCGCTTGCCCGACATCTCGCCACCCATCGTGTTCGTGAGCGTGGCCTACCCGGGGGCTTCGCCCGACGCGATCGAGACCGAACTCACACGCCCGATCGAACTCGCGCTCAACGGCATTGCCGGCGTGAAGATGATCCGCTCCAACAGCTTCGAGGGTCGCAGCGAAACGGTCGTCGAGTTCCAGCTCAGCGCCGACATGACGCGCGCCGTGCAGGATGTGCGCGACAAGATTGCCGCCGCGCAGGCCAACTTCCCGCGTGACGCCAAGACGCCGTTCGTCAACCGTTTCGACGGCGACAACGCGCAGCCCACGGTCTATCTGTCACTGCTCTCGCCGACGCGCAGTGCACGCGAGCTCTCGCTGCTGGCCGACCAGGTGGTGCGCAAGCGCCTGGAGCGCACCGGCGGTGTGGCCCGTGTCGACGTGGGCGGCCTCACCGTGCGCCAGGTGCGCATCGATCTCGACCCACAGCGCCTGCGTGCCTATCAGCTGACGCCCAGCGACGTGTCCGCCGCGCTGCTGCGCGCCAATGCCGACATGCCGGTCGGCCTGCTGAGCGGCGCGAAAGAGGACACCATCGTCCGCGTGGAAGGCAAGATGCGCGACGCCAAGGCCTTTGCCGACGTAGTGGTGGCCACGCGCAATGGCGCGGTGATCCGCCTCGCCGACCTGGGCGAGCTGGTCGAGCGCGAGCGCGAGCCGACATCGATCTCCCGCGTCGACGGCGTACCGGCGATCTCGTTCCAGGTGTTCAAGCAGCAAGACGCCAACATCGTCGAGACCGGCCAGGGCATCAAGGACGCAGCCGAAGAACTGCGCAAGCAGATGCCGCCCGGCGTGGAGTTGCGCCTGGTCTATGCCGACAGCGACTGGGTGGCCAACTCGCTCTCGGGCGTGAAGCACACGCTGATCGAAGGCGCGCTGCTCACGGTGGCGATCGTGTTCCTGTTCCTGCACTCGTGGCGCAGCACCATCATCACCGGGCTCACGCTGCCGATCGCGGTGATCTCGTCGTTCATCGCCGTGTACGCCTTCGGCTTCACGCTCAATTTCATGACGCTGATGGCGCTGAGCCTGTGCGTCGGCCTGCTGATCGACGATGCGATCGTGGTGCGAGAAAACATCGTGCGGCATGTCCACATGGGCAAGGACCACCATACCGCCGCCAGCGACGGCACCAACGAGATCGGCCTGGCCGTGATGGCCACCACCTTCGCCATCTGCGCGGTGTTCGTGCCGGTGGCGTTCATGAAGGGCATCGTTGGCAAGTTCTTCTTCCCGTTCGGCATCACCGTCACGGCGGCGGTGCTGGTTTCGCTGTTCGTGAGCTTCACGCTCGACCCGATGCTCTCGAGCATCTGGCGCGACCCACCCACCAACCGCCTGGCTCGCCTGCCGGTGCTCGGCCACTTGATGCGCGGCACCGACCGCCTGCTCGACCTGATGCACGGCATCTACGAGCGCCTGATCCACTGGGTGTTCTCCGGCCAGCGCTATCGCCTGCTGGTGCCGCCGATTCCGGCCTACGGCCACCCGTTCGACGATGCAGGCAAGCGCGACAAGGCACAGCCGCGCCGCTTGCGCTTTGCCACGCTCACACACCGCGGCGTGGTGGTCTGGCTCGGGCTCGCCAGCTTTGTCGGAGCGATCATGCTGGCACCGCTGGTGGGCAGCGAGTTCATCCCCGAAACCGACAACAGCTACATCCAGATGAACGTGACGCTGCCGGTGGGCACGAGCCTGCAGCGCGGCAACGAGAAGCTGGCGCAGATCGAGTCGGTGGTGCGGCAGTTTTCCGAGGTGCGCCTGATGTCGGCGACGCTGGGCGACACCGGCAGCACGGCACGCAACAGCGCGGCGCTGAGCCTGCAGCTCGTCAAGCCGCACGAGCGCAAGCGCACGCAAAGCGAAGTCGAGCAGGCGCTCCGAGAAGCGCTCAAGCCCATCCCCGGCATCGAGCTGTCAC
>Ga0307516_10003543_pt1 | contig 19964 bp, 24 predicted proteins | sample 19_EM_MG_FD_203310 | JGI IMG/M metagenome (GOLD analysis project Ga0307516, IMG submission 203310) | Populus trichocarpa ectomycorrhiza microbial communities from riparian zone in the Pacific Northwest, United States - 19_EM | ecosystem: Host-associated > Plants > Roots > Unclassified | place...
GGGGCAATTGCAGAAGTGGTTGCGGCTCTTGTTTATCTGGTAGTGTGAGTCTGTGAGAGGGTGTCGTAGTGGAAGCTCCAGTTTGGCGAGGATCATTCGTCCGGTGACTGCCGATAGTGACCGTAACGACATCTCCCATGCCATCGCCATCGTCATCGGCGTAGACAATCTTCTCGGTGGCCTGCAGTCCACCGGGGTACCCTACCTCCGCTGGAGGATGGCCGAGTAGCCGAGGAAATCGTTGACCTGCACCGTGGCCAAGTCTTTGGCGGGGGCTTTGGGAGGCGGAACGAGATCTTCGGAAGTGACATGCCATTCAGGACAGATGCTACTCTGGCTCCGGAGAGTCGAAAGCACAGACAGTCTGGTTCTAACGCAATACTCACTCCTTTCCGTGCCGTACATATGTACTGGGTGTCAGTCTGTCCCTTCGCACATCAGCATACTCCCATTCCATCCCCTCTGCTTTTGCTGTACTGGGGGTAACTATAGTCAGACACACTCCTTACCACCCCGACTTGCCTTGCGTACGGGAGTTTCTTCTAACCGAATTAAGAAAAGTGCGTCATACTGAGAACGAGTAGCCTTACTTGCACGCCGGCTCACTCGCTCATCGATCTAGGAAAAACCCTCGCCACAGCTTATGTACGGCTTGGAGCTGTGGCGGAAGGACGAGGGAAGCCGAGGAGGTAGTCGGGGCGAAATCTGGCATCGGGGAGCGGCTATAGGGTCGCGACTGCCCTTAGATACTCGGGTAGGACGGAGAGCAATGCCCTTCTATGCCCTTCTCGGAACCCCGTAGGCACGCGATGCGGCCGCTCTAGCGGAAGACCCGGACTCGGCGAAGGCGGAGGCAGAGCGCCGCAGGACGGACCTCACCCTCCTCGCGGATTGATCGTGGGTCGACAGTGCAGCCACGGGATATGCTATGGCATGGCACTCGGGACAGTCCTGGGTGGGCCTTAGGGTCCATGTAGGATATAGCCATAGGAGGATGGGGGCGGGCCGGGGGGCGAGAGGAATAGGGGAGGCGGGGGGCGACTTCTTTCTTACGTTCCTTCTTCCTTCCTTTCCTTGCCGTCTTTCTTTTTAATCCTATCTTTCTTTACGTTTGGGGTGGGCCAGGAGGGGGCAGAGAAGGTTGCCGCGTACCGCCTCCAGACTGGCCGAGGTCGGGGCGGAAGGCGAACGGGATCGGATTGCAGATAATATCGCCATCCGATAGGGTAGCATGCGATCAATGGCTCATCATCGCCATAATGTTGCTGCGTGTTTGGCGTTATTCAGTGGAAGTGCAAGTGTGGCTGGTGGGCTCGGCAGTGGTTGCAGGCGCCGTCATCTTCGTCAGCAGGCGTGTATGAATGCCGACCGGCCTCCAGGCCTGAATCCTCTGATCACTCAAGCCTTCCCTCCCCTTCTTCCCTCCTCTTTCCCCTCCTCTTCTCCGCCCGAACTTGCAACACGTATTTGCGTCTTTCCGCTTCCTTCATCGTCGTTACCGCCGCCATACTATTCTCACGCACCGCCCAGAGAAAAATTTGATGCACGGGTTGTCTCAGCTTGCGGACTCATGTGCGGACTTGAAGGGTCAACAGCAGTGTTTGAATGGACACTGACGGTGCCGAACTGCACGTATTTTCTCCACATTTCCATATCGGAGCCGCCAACCTTACTTCGCCCCCCTCACCGCACTACCGGCGTGGGCGGTAGTCGGGCTCCTGTCGTCGTTCCTGATCCTGATCCCGGAAGCGACGCTTTTCCAGAGCCGCGACATCTACAGCGCGATAACGGTGGCGCCCGACCCCTACTCCTGATCGCATGCGGATGCCGTGAAGGAGGGCGTGAGGAGAAATAGTGGTGTTGTTCCTCTCCGGCCCTCAAACTCCTCAGCCTCCGCCCTCCTCTCCTCTTCCCGCTCCCTGCGCTTCCATTCCGACACCTTACTCCCCATGTCTTCCTCAGCCGAGACCAGCCTTCCCACATCCGTAGTGGAGAGGAAGTCTAATACCGCCTGACTGCACCTCTTTCCTGCAGGAGATCCTGGATCGTGAACCAGCTCTTCCACCTCCCAGTTTCCTTCCGCACCTCTGCCCACAGCATCTTCTGTTCCTTCCACTCGGGACATTTCTTGAAGTGGTGGTCCCTTGTCTGCGTCTGGCACCGAGCTGTGGGGCGGTTCTTCGCCCACTGCAGGTACTGCCCGGAGAGACAATGACTCGTCTTTAGCTGGTGGAACCGTGAGGCGAGCCTCTTGGGACTACCCGCAACCGTGCTATCGGGCTTCAGCCCGCTTGGCATCGTATTCTTCTGCCCACTTCTTCTCCGCGACCTCCCGCCTCAGATATGCGAGGGATCTGTGATGTTGCATCGCGCGCGCCCCCGCCCGGTCCGAGCAGCCCCACCATTCCACCCCGCGGGCGTCTGGCCTCTCCGCCGCAAGCTTGGACCATTCGGCGGCCTTCTCGTTCCCTGGGACTCCCTTGTGCGCCGGGCATAACCGGATCTCGTCGATGCCATAGATTGTAGTCGTGGCATAGTGACTTTGACTCAAGGATGCGACTTTTCCCTAGATATACTTGCTGCAACAAGGGTAAATCATCGTTAGTGAATACATGGACGTTCGTGACGCCTTCCATCCGCCCTTTGTGACGAATAATTGCTCACAGGTGGTCTTGCCGCAACTACTACAGACCGTCATCAGTCTCGCCGGCTGGCTCTGCACGCCATCCCTGATATGGGAACATGTAGTCCGGCTCTCTTCGGTGCCGTGACGATCGCAGAACCGCGACCCGCTGCGCATTATCTAGGGTATCATGGGCCGGGTCCCGCGGACCTTTCCGAGGGCGTCCCGTTCCGGGGCGCGGACTTTGGCTGGGCGGGGGGAAACGGAAGGAAAAGTGAGAGCCAGGTGGGCGCGACTTGTGGGAAACCGTACTTAATGAGTGGCTCTTCTCAACTATATGTAGCACTTCCCCTCTAAGGGAGGTAAGCGGAACACTGCAGAGGTTAGGGCTGCAGAGGTTAGGGAGGTTCTGCAAGCAACAACTAAAACTATCACCACAGCAACGCACAGGGTCCTACTAGTTAGTTAGTTACACTTATGTAATTGAGGCAAGGCAACACGCTTGCTACCGTGTAGATCAGGGACCTGGTCACATCCGTCAACTACTGAAGTTCGTGAATTAGAGTAAAATATAGAATGTAACAAAGGCGCTGGTTGGATGGCGACGCCCATCTCCTATTGAGATACATATGTAGATAGTTATCGCCCCTTGTTGGCTGACTTGTGCACGGTCACGCCCCACTCCATAGGTCTAATTTGCGGCTATCTAGGGTTTGCACCAACAAGCTAAATCCACCTGGTGGACCCTGGATAGTTGTGCAAGAACCTCTCTGTTGCGCCTCGACGCCTCGACGACCCAGAGCGATTCACAGCAAGTTGGAATTGTGAGGCTCCCTTGCACTTACATACTCCACATAGATACTGGCGGGATGAGGGAACATGCCCGCCACAGCTGCAGGATCGCTGCACGTGCGCACACTAACTACCTGACTCTACCAACCAATAAAGAAACGGAATGATTGGCAATTCTCTGCTCGTGCATATCGCACGTCCCTGCGCTTCAGCGGCGGGAGCGGCCGAAGCGGGGCGATGAGACAAGGCTGCAGAGTGGGGAAAAAGCGGGGCGGTTGGGGATGCTTAAATAGTTAAGTGCCATGCCCTCCACTACCACACACTCTAGATATCCAACTATTGTGCAAGCGCTCCTTTTGTCCAAGCTGCTTCAGTCGGACGAACATTCCTACTCTCCAGCTCATCTTCATCATCCCACCAGCAGTCGCAACGAATTTAGCGGAGACAAATAACCCAACGATCAACCCGACAGTACAACATGGGTGTTAGTGCGAGCTCAGAGAACCACCGGAACTACCAGGATTCCACGCCGAGTTCCGAGGAGGAGTGTTTCATGGTGCGATCACCTTCGTCTCAGGCGGGTAAGTACACACCTGAAATGCGGCGAAGATCGGTTCGACAGGATCTTACGGTTGGCTAACGAGACCTTGCTGGTAGACCCAAGAGTAAGCGACGCCTCTCTATCGGGAACACGCAGCTTAGCCTCCCAAAATTTTCCGATCCTGACTGACACCCTATCTAGAGAGAACCGAGATCCTCGAATAGATATCCACGGTCCCCTACACAAATCACCACAAGCGTACTAGCGATGACCGTCTAGCCGGCACAGGAGAGTGGATCTTGAAGAAGGAGAAGTACTGCACTTGGAGAAGATCAACCGACTCGAAGCTGTTGCTGTTGCGGGGAATCCGTAAGTCTCCGCAATCCTCAACTAGAAGGAGCGCTCTTCTGATCGGTTCGACCAGCTGGGGCCGGCAAAACGTACATTGCATCGCAGGTCATTGACTGGTTCCTTCCCAATCCAACAGCCGAATCCAGGTTGGCGTACTTCTACTGCAATCGAGCCGAGGAAAGTCGACGAGATCCAGAGAGCATTCTGCGCACGCTTATTCAGCAACTTGCGCAGACTCCATGTGAAGACAAGCTCCTGAAGCCGGTCCTCGATGTTTACAAGGACAGGGAGAAGGCGGGGCAACTCTCTTCACGCTTGACCCTTCGGGAATGCCAGGATCTACTTGTTCGGCTCATGGCTGTATATCCTCAGACGACAATTTGCATCGACGCCCTTGACGAAGTCGATCACAAATTACGGTTGGAATTGCTGGGGGCACTCAAGTACGTGGTGGAGAGATCAAATACGGTCAAGATTTTCGCGACTACTCGAATGGGCATCGATATCCTCGTGCAGTTCGAAATGTTTCCTAGAATTGAGTTGGAACCCGATGACAATTTCGATGACATCAACCGGTTTGTCAAGGAGAAGGTACAGAGCGCGATCGAACTGAAGCATCTGCTTCACGGCAATGTCCCAAATGCGCTCAAAGACGAAATATGCCGGGTACTTTGTGAGCGATCCAAGGGAATGTGAGCTCCCCCGAACCACCGATATATAAGTGCCACTACTAACAGCTGGATGCAGGTTTCAACTTGCTGCTCTTCAGATTACCTTGCCCTGAAGCATGGCCATTCCAGACGATGTAAGGGACAGCCTGAAGGTCCTTCCAGAAACCTTAACAGACGCGTACGGCGAAATATACAACTGCATTCGCAATTAGGGTCGCCGTGCTTCCCAACTAGCACTGAACGCCTTCCGGTGGGTTCAGTGCTCTTATGAACCGTTGCGATCGGAAACACTGCTTGATGCAGTCACAGTCGAAGTCGGCGACTCGGGAGAATTTTCGCGCATATGCACGGCTGTAAGGGCGACAGATTTGTTAAAAGTCTGCCAAAACCTCATTTTGGACGAACGGCTGAACGTTTTCCGGTTTGCACACCTTTCGGTGGAAGAATACTTGGAGACCCAGCATCCCAAGGTCGATTCTCACACCGAAATCGCCAAAATTTGTCTTTCGCTGGTTTGCTCTTCGGAGTCTTGGACAGACTATGACACAACCCTTGAAACATGGGAAGGACAATACCGCGATCGTCACCTCTTACTGTACTCGGCAGTATTTTGGCCATGGCACTTGAACTGTTGCAAAGACGGTTGTCAAATCTTGGACGCCCTTTGGGAATCTTTCTTATCAAAAGCTACATTCCAGCACTGGATCGACTACCATTGCCAGTGCGTTCAGTGCTGGTATTTTAATGACACTTTTTGGATTCGATCAAGAGCTCTGCAGCAAGAGGGGAGGGACCGTCTTTCCACAGTGTGCATGTTTGGATTGGGACGGAAGCTAACCGGCATATCCAAAACCCAATCTGGATGGATGGCCTGTATAAAATTGAAGTTCACCACATCCATTTCTGAGTCTGTACAGAGGGGCCGTGTAGACCGGTTGCTTCACCGCGCGTCTACGTTTGGAGACGTCGATATTGCTCGGCATCTGCTGGACGCGGGCGTCGGCGTCTCGCCGGCTGACGGCGAAGGGTTGACTCCGCTGTACGTCGCAGCGCGGAACGGGCACGAGGCGGTGGCCCGGCTGCTCGTGGATCGAGGTGCCGAGGTCTCGGGTGCTGACTGCTGGGGGACGATGCCGCTGCACTACGCGGCTGGGAGCGGGCACGGGATGGTGGCTCGGCTGCTCGTGGATCAAGGCGCCGACGTCTCGGGTGCCGACCGCTGGGGGACGACGCCGCTGCACCACGCGGTCAAGAACGGGCTCGAGGCACTGGCACGGCTGCTCGTGGATCGAGGCGCCGACGTCTCGGGGGCCGACCACTGGGGGACAACGCCGCTGCACCACGCGTCCGAGAACGGACTCGAGGTACTAGCGCGACTGCTGGTGGATCGAGGCGCCGACGTCTCGGCAACCAACAATAAGGGACGGACTCCGCTGCACGTCGCGGCGCAGAGTGGGCACGAGGTGCTGGCCCGGCTGCTGGTGAATCGAGGCGCCGACGTCTCGGCGACCAACAATAGCGGACGGACTCCACTGCACATCGCGGCCGAGAACGGACACGAGGCACTAGCACGGCTGCTGGTGGATCGAGACGCCGATGTCTCGGCGGCCGACGACGAAGGATCGACGCCGCTGCGCGTCGCGGTGCAGAACGGGCACGAGGCGCTGGCCCGGCTGCTGGTGGATCGAGGCGCCGACGTCTCGGCGACCAACAATAGCGGACGGACTCCACTGCACATCGCGGCCGAGAACGGACACGAGGCACTAGCACGGCTGCTGGCGGATCGAGACGCCGATGTCTCGGCGGCCGACGACAAAGGATCGACGCCGCTGCACGTCGCGGCGCAGAACGGGCACGAGGCGCTGGCCCGGCTGCTGGTGGATCGAGGCGCCGACGTCTCGGCGACCAACAATAGCGGACGGACTCCACTGCACCACGTGGCCGAGAACGGGCTCGAGGCACTGGCCCAGCTGCTCGTGGATCGGGGAGCCGACGTCCGGCGGCCGACGGTGATGGACGGACACTGCTGCACGACGCAGGCTTGCACGGACATGTGACGCTAGCCTGGTGGCTTGCTGCCGTTGCGGACCTCCCTCCTCCCGGTCGCTTTGCCTAGCGTCTTGCGAGGCGATAGGTTTAGGTTGCTATCTAGTCCTATACATATGCAGAAATCCAGACACCGTTGCGCTCATCCGTATTATGCCATGTGACTAGTATCCAATTGCTTGATCGATGTTGGGCGGGCGATGTAGATAAGTATACTACCAGTTAGCTACTAGTAAACGTAATTTATCCACAATAGTGCAGTGATCAAACGTCTGCCAATGTGAACGGGAATCACTTTGACGGGCCACGGCTTGTATGGTTTCGTTCACCACAGTCCGACCAGGCCGTATGTGAGGTCAACTGATCTCTCTCGCAAGCGCTCTCGAGGGACCATACGCAGCGACCAGCCCTCTCATTACTGCCCCATCTTGCACTTTCGCCTCCCGTATTTCTTCCTACAGTAAAAGTCTAGAATTTCACACTTGTTCTGCGTCTTCGCCACCCGCCACCAGCGTGTATGCCAAAGATCTTTTCCCTATGGTTCGATCTGTGGTCGATCTGCATGATTGGAATGCACTAGGTGGAGCCTCAGTATCTCCGGATAGTTACTCCCCAATGTGTCCCATTTCCCCCCGTTTAAACGCGCACGTCATAGGCCCGAGGAAAGGACAATCAGAAAGGGAGGAGAAGGGAAAGAGTTTACGGAGATGGGTAACTTCAGAGACCGGTGGACTAGAAGATGTTCCGTCGGGACAATGCATCTTGACGCTGTACTCAGTATGGTAGCTAATCCCTAGAACTTGCGATGGATTCTGTCGGCATCTAGTAGTGAAGCAAAAGTATAGGCGATGCCATGATGTGTGAAGTATTGTCGCCGGTGTTGGGGACTTGTGCTGTTCTTTCAATTAAATGTCTTGCACCGCCTCTTCAGACTTCCGCTACGGAATTTGCTCGCACATCTGGCAGCAGGAGGCTCCGAAGCCCGGACGCGAACACCGGTGGCTCGGTCCGGCTGGCGGAGGTAAGGGCGTGTCCAGCTCGGGGGGACGGGGCGGAGAAGGTAGAGAACCAGCGGGTACAAGCAGGGGGAATGGGTTGTTGATGATGATGATTCATTGATCGTGTGCGACTCTATTGAATCATGACGATATTAGCAAGGGGAATGGGTTTACGCTGGACGTCCGGTCAGTTTAAGGGGTTGAGAGTGAGAGTCTATGGCTAGGATCGGACTAGGTACAGGTACCTGCCGAGATGGTTTACTTTAATGTGAACTCATCTCCAATCCTTTTCACGATGGCGAGGTAGTGGGTTAGGAGGTAGGCCTTCCGGTACTTGCTCTGCCTTGGAAGGAGTAGCCGGGAGAGCCCCACTTCTCCCCATATGAAGCACTCGGAAGCAGAGTCACATTGCACAGTCCGATGATCTGCCCTCATTCATTAATCGATCATAAAGTGGTATCCTCCCATCCAATCTCATACAGCCCCGACCACGCTGTCCCAGGTCGTATGAATGCCCTATTTGTCGGCAACGGGGAATTCCTTTCCGGTCGCCGACTTGAACTTACCACGGATGACTAAATTCAGGTTCCCGATCAGCACTGCACACGAGAGGGGGAACGGGGAGGGGAGGTAGCGGGCAGGAGACGAACAGTCACTGATGGCCTCATCCTTCCGCTGCTCGAAAGCGCTCTCGTTGTTCTGCGGGCCCTGGCCGAGAACCTTTTCCTGGAACATGTCGATGGCTGTTGCACACAAACCGGATCAACACACAAACTCTCTCTCGGAACAGTGGAGGGGGGATCGGGGGTAGTGGTGCCTTTGTCGAGCGCGTCCTCCTTGTGTTCGCTCTGCGGGCCCCCGCCGACCGCTCCGTGGAGACGGTCCAGTAATCCTCCGCCCGACGCGGGCTTCTCCGCGGGCTTCTTGCTCTCGTTGCCGCCGGTGAGGTTCTTGAGGAGATCCATTGCGTTTGTGCGGTTGGAGTAGCGAAGTGGCTGGCTCAGTGGTGTTTCTGTGGTGGAGAAAATCAAGGGAGGCGGCGATGCTGTTGTCACGGTTGCGGAGGACGAGGGGAAGACAGGTAAGAGTCTTGGATGGGTAACGTCGCTGGGTGTGGAGATCCAACACCTGTTTCCTTGTCCACTACTCCATCACAGAATGAAAAAAAGACTATAATTAAAGAGCGTAGATGCGGAGAATGGCTTGTGGATATTCACTCCACGCTGTCGAATTATGTACAGCACATACGGCAACATCAAGTGCGGGGTAGCCGGGATGATTTATGGGTCATGCAGAAACACTCGGGATTAGTCATCAGAATCTTCAATTCGCACTGCCAAGACGCTACCGTGCGCTTCGTGTCATGGCCGTGATGCACGCACGGACCGAGTCGCGTGGGATTCGCCGGGGCCAGCCATTCAGCTAGTGCCGTGGGACGAATGATCTTAGTTTTCCGCATCGTCAGCCCATTGCGATGTCTGCTCCAGCCGGTACCGACAGGTCGTGGTTCTTCATGCTACACATCGATGGGTGGTTTGCCGTGGATGGCGACGTCGATTGCCGGCCCACTGGGATATGTCGCCTTATCGCCATATCAAGGTGCTGCTATCCATCGGAAGCTTGATACCGTTGCGTGATATGCATACGTTTTGCAACCATCAGAGCTCCGCCCACCCCCCCCCGCCCAGAATCCCACCTATCAACTCACCACCGTCGTCGCGCCCGGTAGCGAAGTCGAGATCATCTCCTTTGCTGTCCATTCCGCTCGGATGGCTGGCTCTGCTGCACTGCTGCAGTTATCTGAGGACTTGGCTACTTCGCCATCAGCCACCCAACACCCCAATCGCACCTCTCCGGACGCCGCCCGTTCACGTTCCTACCGAGAGCCCTACCAGCACATCTAGCCGTTCAAAGGAGAATCCGCTGTTGTCCGCGGATTCGAAAAGCCCATCGTTGCGCGAGGAACGACGAGATGTGGGTGATGCTGTTGCACTCTCTGAGATCCATCCTCAGCACACGCTCGAGTTTGGGCTGGCAAGATGGCCGCTGATTGGATGGATAACAGGAGAGCGTCTCTGGGTTTCACGTTTGCGCATTACGCACCGCCACAACATGACTACTGTATGCGCATCGGGCTCGTCACCACCGCACCACATCAGCAAACAGCAGCATCGCAGACGGCGGCGACGTCGGACTGGGCATAGGATAAGATGGCGAACTTGCTGCGCATAAGGACGACGCGATAGGCGGTGCGTGGTCGGGGAAGGTGTACGCGACGCGCAGGGCCGGCACTTGGGAGCTGCGCGAATCGCGGGGAAGGCTGGTGCTGGGAAGGGAAGACATTGTTGCCTAGACCTCGCTTGGTTGTGTCGTCAGAGGGATATCTACATACGATGCGTGATCGTTGTGAACAGTCGAGGCCTCGTGGTGGCCGTCAGTGAGGGCGTGCTGCTGCATGTGGATCACGATCGAAGGGGTATTCTCTGGGCCAATTCTTCACGCATATACCAATCAAACAGTCCAAAAGATCCCCCCAGCACCGCACCCTCGCCCCACGTCATTACTTTAACGGAAATATCGGAGGAGAAGTGGGCGACATAATCTCCGATTGACTCAGGCGGTATTCACCATAGGATAGCCACCGTTGCTGGCACAGCTACATGTCCACCCGACTGACACCCTCCGGAACTCCCAACTCGTCCGATCGCTTTCAATTGCCGCCAAATTCCATCCGAGCAGTACCGATATCCTCCTGACGGGGGTGCCACAGCAGGAACAACATCGCCGACGGGGTCAGGCCTGGTCTCCAACAACATCGCCATACTCGAGACGGACTCGGACTCGCGTTGCCGCACAGTGTTCGGCAATCTCCTGTCGTGCGATGCGCGTCAGCTGTGAACATGTAGAGGGACGTCGATTCTCAAAACCTCCGGAGCGACTATGTACTGTCCGAGAGACAAGGGGTCTTTTGAGTGAGCCGCGGAGGAAGACGCGCTCGTTGACAGAGGGCTCACGGTGTGTGCCGGATGTCGCTATCGATAGGTCGCGCTCCCGAAACGACAGCGACTGGAGGGATATCTAACTACATAGTTAACATGCCGCCGGGGCTGAGATGCGGAGGAACCCACCGCGGGGTTGCGAGCCCTGCAGTGCGGTCAGCGAGGGCTGCAGCTGGCGTCCAATTTCGGCCGTTGATTACCTCGACACCAGACACCGGCACCGAATGAAGCTCTTCTTCGCGGCTCAATGCGGACGATGCAGCGGTGCTGCAGACAACCTCGTCTCAGCGCCAAGAGTGTGCTACGTCACTGCAGCTCGAAATCTGGCTTTCTCCCCCAGTCCGCCAGCCCCCCCGGCCTGTCAGGTTGAGCCGCGTTCGTCCCGCCCCCCCTGCCCCCCACGAGCATGAAGGAAAAAAACACATTTCTGCGCATTCGCTAACAACTTGCCCAGCATCCTCGTTCCCCCTCCTCCCCCTTCTCCTTGTCTGGTCCTGCGCCCATGCGGAAACAGTTTAACCCATCCAGCGGGCTCCCCCGTCCTCCACCCAGCCAGGAGCATCCGGCCAGCAAGTCGGCGATCGTCCTCCGTCTCCACCCGCCGCCTCCTTCACCTCAGCCCTCCGGCCTCAAGCGCCTTCCGCCCAATCGAACTCGAGACCGCAGTCCGCCAACGAATCGCCGTCATTCACCAGCCTATCTCACGCCACGCTCCGCATGTAACTGACTGCTCGTCTGTTAGCCACTGTCTGCTTGTTCCTCTTCCGATTTTTGCTTTTCCGTGGGGAATTTTGCCTATCTCGCGGTCTGCTTGCACATGCCGGCACACATATCTATTGGGCTTCGGCTGCATCTGCTTTGCGTGTCTCGTGTCTTTTTTCCCCCTCTCCCCTAACCTGAATTTTGCGACTGTCCCGCTGGCGAACTGAGCCCCGTCTCCTCCGGAGAAGCCTGCCCGTCTCATCACAACAAACGTACCCGGTAGCCTGGACAGACGAGACTTCTTCCATCCTCCTCTGCGTCCACCAAGCATCATGAATCTCTTCCGCGGCTCCACATCCTCGCTCTCCGCCGCCTCCGATCCCACCGGCGCAAGAGCGTCCATATCTCTGACTCCGCCCCCGACGGACACCTCCTCGTCGGTGCGTAGCTCTGGTCACCGCCTTTCCTCCGCGACCACGGCAACCACGGCAACCAGCGCTTCATCCCCAGCCCTTTATGGCGACACGTCATCCGGAACCATGTCCACAGCTTCCCGCGTCGTTTCTTCCTTCAACCCGACGAAAACCTACTACATCCCGACCCACGGTGGGGTGATACTGTCGTCTTCGCCGTTGTACATCTACGATCTCACGCCGAAACTCAAGCATCGCGTTCCCGCCGAAGATGCATATTCCGATCGGAAGGCGTTCAAGCGCGACGTCCGTGAGGTCCTAAAGGCGTGGAAGGAACAAGAGAAGGATGGGAAGGGAAAGGGCGCGGATGCTATGGGAATGTTGGAGCCGGCGGCGGTGGTGAAAAGAGGTAGGAAAGGTGGGAAGGTGCTCGAGGATGTCGACTCGAGGGGCATGGCGAGCTGGAATGTGCCGTGGGCGCTGTGGAAGGAGATCGTGGTCGACGTTCAATATCCCGACAGGGACGAGTGGGATGTCGTTGTCTGCACCGATAGCTACGATCCGCGAAGCCAGTTCTTTGACTTGCGGGAAGCAAGGTTAGCCATTTCCACCAGAAAATCTCCAGACGCTCACCAGCTGACAAACAGAGGGAAAAAAAGGTACAGATGGAAATTCGTGACGCCGCGCGAATTGGTGCTCGAAAAGAGCTCGCGGGACGCGGGACGGTACGTCGTCGCCGTGTTCTACCTAACAATAAGCAGTGCCTCTTTCCCGACGGATCTGCGGGCGTGGGCTGAGGGGGTTGTTAAGCGTGGGGCGGGGACTACGGAGGGGACATTGCTGTTCGATGAGAGGGGAGTCAATAGGTTGCTTGTTGTGGCTACGCTCCTGATCGCACTGAAGAGGGAAAGGCAAAGGTGGGGGGTTCTCGGTGGGACAGTTTAGGAAGGCGAGGGCGGATGGGACAGCTTAAGCGTGCATGCAAAGCGGCGTTGGGATCTGCTTCAATCATGTGTCTTTTGGCGTTTATTGGCACGGGGGAGGCGGTGGACCTGTCGTTTTTTTCTTTTTCTTTTTCGGACTGGCATGCAATGTTGGCGAGGCCGTCCGTCCACCGGTTACATACCCCCGTTGTAATACGGAATGGCTCGATTACAGTTCATCGTCTTCAGTTCTGAAAGTAACTATGCTAGACCCAGACCCAACCGCCTCCGCAACTCGCCGAATCAAGCCCTGACGTCTCGGAGGTGAATGTGCCGATCGTGACGTCGTATGGAGGCTACAATGTCGGGGAGATGTTAGGCCGTAATTCACACCTGCTCACTCGGCGGCTGCCGGAATTGGCGGTCGAGTAGGGGGTGTACTATCTGGCGGTATGAAATTATGAATGAAGCCACACGTAAGGGTTGGTGGGGACCTGTGCCTTTCACCATGCCGAACCAATCGAGCGTTGTATTATCATAGCGACGGCGGGGGAGGTTTTTATTGCGATGGTCTCGATTTTCGGATTGCGTACTCGATTGTGGCGGTCTCAGTCTTCCTCGATTGCGGTGATCTCGACCTTCGGATGGCGTACTCGATTGCGGTGGTCTCAGCCTTCCTCGATTACAGTGATATCAGCCTTTGGGCGACGTACTCGATTGCGATGGTCTCAACCTTCCTCGATTGCAGTGATATCAGCCTTTGGATGGCGTACCCGATTGCGGTAGTCCCACCCCCGGGATGACGTACTCGATTGGGCGTGCCGCGTCGCCACTGACGTTAGTGTGGTGGCACCGAAATCGCAATCACACCTTTATAAACACCCTCCCCTTCGTCCTCTTGCTCCTCGTCCTCTTCCTGCTTCTCATCCTCCTCCTACTCCTTCTACTCTTCGTCCTCCTCGTCCTCCTCGTCCTCCTCGTCCCCTCCTGCTCCTTGCCTCCTACTCCATACTCACTCCGCCTCCTACTCCTAGTTTCTCCTATCACTTTAATCATCTTCATCCCCACACTCACGCTCACCTTCTCTCTCCCATTCTTGCCTGTCTTCCCAGTCCCTTGTACAGCCTTATTTTTCCATGCTTTCTTTAGTTTTTCCCGCCATCTTCGACATCTTCGCCATTTTCATCCGCATGCTCACCTCTCTCTTTCTCAGCTCCCTCCCCAACCCTTATGGACCCTTACTTTTCTTTCTCTTTTGCTCTAACTCCTCCCATCAACTTCACCCTCATATGCCTCCCTCCTTCTCATTCTCGATTATCATCTCCGTCCCCTGTGGGCCTTTACCTTCATTCTCTTCCCCCTGTGAGTGTATATCCCCCATTACCCACCACCTTCGATCCATCTCTGACCCGCGACCCCTAGATGCGACAGGAAATATTCAGTTTTTTCACAACTATGAGAGGTTGCGGCTACTTCCCAGTGCCATTTCGCTCAATAAGTCGACGTCAGTCTTCACCCCAGCATCCAGCAGCATAATGAGCGGAACTGGTTCCAGAGAGCCTATAGAGCAGAACGCGAACGACCCTCGTAAGTTGTGAGGTCACCGAGCACTCCCACCACCAAATCCGATCGCTAACACCAAGTACTGCGTGACAAGGTTCTCAAGATTGGGCACACGTAGGTTGAATCGGCAGCCGTTGTCTTTCGTGATGTTAAATGGCGTTGCAATTGGGTGAGTTGCCATCGACTGCAGCTCAACTAATTGCAGCGCCATTCGACACCATGAAAGATAACGGCTGCCGTTTCAACTGACATTTCTGCATTCCTGAGAGCTTCGGCGCTCACCGTTTCATATTAGGGGTCGGCTTTGGTGGTGGGGGAGAATGCTTCCCAGAGATGGAAAAGAAGGCGACGAAGGATACCGAAGGAGATGAAGGATAAGGGGATGAAGGGATGGCGAGTGGGGCGGCGATATTCTACTGCGGATCAGGCTTGGGTGTCTACTTGTTCACCGGCTGGCGGGAGAAGTTGTTCTGGTTGCGCAGGATATCCTTCAGCCTGGCAGCCGCTCAGCTTGCAGCCCCGCATAGAGGGAGAATCATGACTTCGCCAATTGATGTCTCACCGCCGGCCACCCGCACGAGGTCCGCCTCACAGAAACGCCTCCCCTTCGGTTCCAGATTCGTTGCGACGTACCGACTTCGGGTGTCTCTACCTACTGTTTACGCAAGTGTTGGGTGTTGCGTATGTGGCCTCAACACTACTAGGTTTCGTTGGTGTGGTCTGGGTTCTGTTATTTTGGGTTTGATGTGTTCTAGATTCTGTTGGATTGGGTTTCGTTGATGTGTTCTGGATTCATTTGGGAATGGACGTTTTTCTTGAGGATGTCCAGACCGGCGCTACAGACATCATGTGCGATGTCGAGGCAGCGAAGCCGATGCCGACATCGCCATCTAGGCTAGGTGACCAGTGTATATAATGTCTCTTTCCCGATAGTCAGTCATTCATTCTTCTCTCTCTCTCTCCCACTCATTCCCACCTTTCCGTTTCATTACCTGCGTCGTCTGCGCCCGCGAAGACACGGAGCCGTTGAAATCGGGGCTCCTTCGTTCTTCAGCGGCATCGGTCCGCCAATATGGCCTGCCGACCGGTGATACCTTCACTCTCGTGAACTGGGTCCGCTGTGTATTCTGATTACTGAACGAGTTCGTGCCGTGTTGTTATTTAATACTTTTTGCCGTCATTTTGTGGGAAGGTACGACAGGCGAAGCTAGAGTTGGGAGAGCGCCCGATTGGGAATAGCGCCATGCAGCAGAGATGGAGGTCGTTCCGTGTTCTGTACTTCGACTCTACTTCTCTTTAAGATACTCTAGCCTTCATAGAAACCAAGAGTGTTTTCCCGTATCGACTTGTCTTGTTACCGTCTTGATTCAGCAATCTTCTGGCCTCTCTGTGAATCTTTCCTCACTGATATTCGGTCATTTCTCAACAGGTTTTCCTCACGATAGATTTGGTTCTTCTCTGGGAGCGGGAGGTTGGTGGGGCATTAATACTAGTAAAGTTAGAATTGTCTTGGTATGTTGTCTATGTCTCCATAATGTACTTATGTCGACTTGGTAAATTCCTTGCTCTCAGAACGAAATATATTGAATTAATGGCCATCTTCAAATTCACCACCATCGCCCATACGTGCTGCCCCTCGCTCTCCAATACATGTCACCTTCCCGATCCAACACAATCCCGGCGAATTACAGTTTACGCGCTGCCGGTTGGTGGTATTAGTCGCGCCTGCGGTGTCCTCATCAGCTGCAGCTCTGCCCGGAACTGCTGATGAAACAGATCCAGTTCCTCCTGATGCTTGAACTCTTGTTCTGTCTGTCGGTTCTCGAGCCCATCCTGAAACATCTTCATGACGGCGGGGTCGAATTCCTGGTACACCGCTGCAACTTGCCGCGCTTGCAGTCTCCGGGGATCATGAAAACTCTCCATCTTCTTGCTTTTCCTTGTCATACATATACACCCCTGTTGATAGTCGGATGCTGCTAACACGTTGGGGGAGGGTCGACAAACATTGCTGTGGGGCACGTGGGCGAAGGATTAGATCCTCTGTAGATTGATATGTGGTCTTGGCGAGGAGGGGATCGTTTATCTTTAGACTTAGGACGTAGACATGCGCACATTGTTGCGTGCAGTGTAACCACCTCTTCCTCCACAACTTGCTTTACCTCTAGTTACTGAAATATCCCGATACTAGGCTCGAACCTCCCGGCTATCGAAGATGTCGGAGAGTGGGGATACGATAAGCTGACAGAGTTCCCAGAATCTGAGGAAATTCCAGGAAGCCGAAATCAACGCGCCGCCAATTTCTGGATTCGGCGTCATCAGCGGCTTCTGACGTGAATGTTACCTACCGGTCGGACTTTAGCCACGAGCTTTTTTTTTTGTTTATTCATTACTCGTATGCGACCTAGTTTAGCCACGAGCTTGCGGCATTGCTGAACAGGATCAAGGGTAGCGGGAGGGTAGGATTGTATGGTAAGCGCGGATATCATGCTCGCGGTCATCGCAACCGGCTTACACTGTTACAGGGACCAACCCGCAACATACCACCCCGCCACAGAGTCTCAGAAGAGTAGGAGCCACCTACCGCATCTTCACAACTAAGTCCGTCTCCGTGCCTACTTTCCTGCAAGACGGTAACCAAGATTAGTCGTTCACCGAACTCTCGTTACGAAGCGCTATCGCCGAATTATTACACCGCCCGCCCGACGAGGATACGGAGGTGTGGCTGGACCTCTTGCCGTGCAGGCTAGATACACTAGGAAGCGCATCGAGGGCTATTAGGCATCATCAGGGAGGAGATGCTCGTGTACATGCGGGGGAAGGTGAATGATCGCCGAGGATGAAGATCCGCTCAAGCATCATTTTGCCTGGGAACCCCGATATTAGAAAGACCTGGTTCCAGTCAGCGATTCCACGGACCGTCGCCATCCAGGGATAACTATTGCAGACCGATAAAATTCCAGGGGGCGAGCATTTTCTTCTTTCGATCAACGCGATGTCTCATCTCTACACGAGCTTGCTCTAAAGATCGCGTTTACAGGAACGCCGGAGTCTCGCCGACCAGTGGGCTCGTGGTCTCCTCAAAAATTTCAACTGGCAGGAGTGATTGATAATTACCATCTAGAGAGGAGGCAAGCGCTGCACGTGTGCACTAACTAGTTATATGGCGGTATGGAACTGGCCGGAAATAGTTGCAGCTAGCGGGACCCAGGACATCGTGGAAGTACGGCACCATCGCCAGGTTGCTACTGGAAGACTTGTATTCTGCCGACTGTTAAGAACGTGATATACTCACCAAATCCTACGACTCGAATTCGAGGCTAACATTGCCGAACACATCAATAATACGACCACGAAGGAGGACCATATTCTGTTTAGGCAACACGAACCCCACGCCCTGCTTCTTCTCGAACCGAAAGATTCTGCATCGCTTGTATGCGATTCAACCTCTAGGTTGCGAAGAGTTATTGCGCCCTAACGATTGCAGTGAGACTCTGTGAAGGTGCCGTCTCGGAACAAAAGCCTTTCCGGTTATATAAACTGCTGTTCGGTCATCCATCCACTCCCACCGCGGTTGGGCAGGTGTTCGAGGCTAGGGCGTGTATCACCTTTTCTAAGGGCGGCGTCTTGGAGCCCAGATTCACCACTGCGCAGCCGACAGCGGCACTTAAGTTCCGTCTCAAGAGCTGTTCGGTCGACATGATGGGACCTTTGATAGCTAGCTGCTGGCTGGAAGACACGTTTCGAGAGAAGAAGGGCGCTCCCAGGTTCAACCGCGAGCTGGATGGTGTCTACATGAGGCCTCTGCAAGCAAGCCTACCTGCCATCGACTCGCTCTTGGTGATAATGGAGGGCGGTCATCCCCGTGCGATCCTTCTCCGGTTGCCTATTGCCGAGAACCATCCGGTAAGTGGGCCCGCACTTTCGGAGGTGTGGAATGCTCTGCCGGACGGGTTAGGAAGGTTGATTCGGTGATCGTATTCGTCGTGCCTTGGGATAAAGTGGTAGGCTACAAAACGCAAAACATCGAGGGTACTAACTACAGGCGACTCTGCCAAATGGCCACAGTTCGTTCTCGGTCTAGATGATCAAGTTCTTTGGCCGAGCTCCTTGAAGCTTCGTTAGTGGAATCGGTTGGTGTTTTGCTTCTGCTGTGGGACTGATTTCGGGATGGGAGTTGATGCAGTGTTTTTGCAGTGTTTTGATTGATTCCGCGGTTCGGGCGGTTAGGGTGGTGTTTTGTTTTACATGCTTATCACAAGCATAGTTACGGCCGCGACGGAGCGGGGAAAGCGGGGCCTGTTATAGCAGGTAGTTGGGTTCTTGGAGCGGGAGCTTTGCTTTTGTGTTTCTGGCACCTGGACTTCACACCTTGAACAACATCCTCTACATCACCGCTCAACTTATCGCTCCCGTGAAGTTATCGTCCGCTCCCTCCAACACTTAGAACGTCTACCACATAGTAGCTACCGCGTGCAGCGCATTGCGTATATGTATCTATTTGATCAGTCCTTTCGCTTTCCTTGGTGCGCACTCCACACAATGCGGGTTGCCAGGCGGAGGGCGGGGTTGTGGCGCTGCAGCCAAGCCTCCGGTCTTGGCACAATCTTCGGACACATCATGCAAGGTTTTCGACGCCAGGCCAGAGCCGCATCATGTGCACTGCACTGCGTCAGCCGTCCACTCGGTTCTGGCTCTGTGATAACGATCTCATGCCGCGGTCACGGTTTATACGGATAGACTGTTGGAAATGAGACCATAAACTCTCACCGGAGATTCGTACCCCCAACGCACGCGCCAGCCGACAGCAGCCAGCAAAACCGTCATGGTAACCCTTACGCCCACCAGCCATCGCCGCCGCCGCCGCCGTTTTGCCACTCGCGCCCCGCCTCCACCGATGTCGCGACAAATTCCTCGAGTAGCTGGTCGCGCTTCCGCCCGAGGCTCTGCTCGAACGCGGCGGGATCGGTCGCGTTCCACGCCGTGTCGTTGGGGCCGACGACGGCATCGTCGGAGTTGAGTGCCAGATCTGTCAGCGTCAGCATCCACGGGGGCGCTACCCGAAGGGGGAGGGGTGAACCCACACAGCACGTCGTGGCTCGTGACCGTTCATGCCGCTAATGTCGTCGTCCGGAAAGCACAGGCGCACGAGCGCTAGTAGTGTCTCGCCGGCGAAGTCGTCGTCGCAGCCGCTGGTGTCGCGAAGATGGTGCAGCGCGCCGCCGCACACGACAGTCAAGTTTGCCGCTCTGTTGCCTGCTCGCGATCCCGCCAGAAACCCGGCGGGGGGGGGGGGGGGGGGGGGGGGGGGGGGGGGGCGGGGCGGGGGGCGGGGGGCGGGG
>Ga0307516_10003544_pt1 | contig 19955 bp, 18 predicted proteins | sample 19_EM_MG_FD_203310 | JGI IMG/M metagenome (GOLD analysis project Ga0307516, IMG submission 203310) | Populus trichocarpa ectomycorrhiza microbial communities from riparian zone in the Pacific Northwest, United States - 19_EM | ecosystem: Host-associated > Plants > Roots > Unclassified | place...
AACCCACCATGCCGGTGGCCACGAGAGCTCCGCCACCACCGGCACGGCCGGGTCCTGCCGATGCGGTCGAAGAGGTCAGACCACGGCCTCCCCCACCGGCGCCGCCAACGGCTCCTCGACCACCGGCGCGGGCCCAGGACGGTTCCGCGGAAGCGTCAGCGCGATCACGATCGTGACAGCGATACCCGCCGCAGCCACGTACGCCGCCGTTCGAATGCCGTCCGCGATGCCAGCGGCGTCGGCAGTGCCGTCGAGCGAGCCGCTGCTGGCGTTGGCCACCGCCACCAGAACCGCCAGGCCCAGCGCGCCCCCGACCTGCTGGCCGGTCACCGCGATGCCGGAGCCGATGCCCTGGTGTTCCGGCGCCACCCCGGTCAGGGCCGCCGCGTACATCGCCGTGAACAGGATGCCCTGCCCGATGCTCAGCACCGCCAGGCCCGGCGCGATCGTGAGGTACGACCCGTCGGGTGCGACCGCCGCGCCGAATGCGATCGTGCCCACCACGCCGAGCGCCAGGCCCACGATCAACGTGGTGCGCACGCCCAGCCGGGTCGACATCCGGCCACCGATCTGGGTGCCGGCGAGCACGCCGAGGCACGGCAGGACGAAACCGAAGCCGCTGGTCAACGGGTTGTAGCCGAGGACCTCCTGGAAGTACATGGTGAAGAAGTAGGCCAGGGCGCCGAAGGTGGCCATGAATGCGGCGGTGACCGCGACACCCGTGCTGAGGCTGCGGTTGCGCAGCAGCCGCAGCGGCATCAGCGGGTCCTTGCTGCGTGACTCGATCAGCAGGAAGGCGGCCAGCAGGAGCAGGGCCACGACGAGGCTGCCCAGCACCGGCGGTGACGTCCATCCGCTGGCCGGCCCCTGCACGAGCGCGAACACCAGCAGGGTCGCGCCCAGGGTCGCGGTGAGCGCGCCCGCCACGTCGAAGCTGCGCCCGGTCTCGCGCTCCCGGTCGGCCGGGATCAGCCAGAACGCGGCGATCACCCCGGCCACCGCGAGCGGGACGTTGACGAAGAAGACGCCACGCCAGCCTACGGTCTCGGTGAGCACGCCGCCGAGGATCGAGCCGAGCACCATGCCGCTGCTGCCGGCGCCGCCCCAGACGGCCAGCGCCCGGTTGCGTTCCCGGCCTTCCGGGAACAGCGCGCTGATCAGGGCCAGCAGGGTCGGTGACAGCAGCGCGCCGCCGAGGCCCTGCGCGGCCCGGGCGGCGATCAGCAGTTCCGCGCCGTCGGCCAGGCCGCCGACGAGTGACGAGATCGCGTAGAGCGCGAGGCCCGCGGTGAACATCCGGCGCCGGCCGAACAGGTCGGCGGCGCGGCCGCCGAGCAGCAGGAAGCCGCCGAAGGCGACGGCGTACGCGCTGACCACCCACTGCAGTGTCTGCTCGGAGAAGTGCAGGCCGTCCCCGATGGCCGGCAGGCCGACGAAGACGATGGTGTAGTCGACGGCGATGATGAGCTGGGCGAAGGCCAGCAGCGCGAGGGTCAGCCCGAGGCGGTTCCGGGCCGGGGCCGCCGCGCGGGTCGTACTGGTCATGAGTCGTCCATTCTCGAGGTGCGTTTCCGGTGGATGGCGGCGTCAGTACCGCATCGCCCACGCCAGGCGGCGTGGGAGCGACTTGCGCCGCTGGGCGTCGTGGAAGCGGGCGTCGGCCTCGAGCACGTCGGTCGCGGCGCGGACCCGGCTCTCGGCCTCCTGGATGGCTTCGTCGAGCGGCACGACCCGCGGCAGGTCGAACAGGTCGATGATCTTTTCGAGCCGCTCCGGGATCGGGCCGCCGACGATGTGGTACGGCAGCCCGATGTCTTCCAGCGCCTCGATGAGCAGGTCGTCGGAGAGCCGCCGGAACTTCTCGGACACGGGCCGGTGCCCGTCGGGATGCATGTCGAACTCGACGGGCAGGTGCACGTACGCGTCGTAGATCCGCTTGGCCCGCGCCCTGGTGATGGCGCCGAGCGTGTCGGTGTAGCGCTGGTAGAAGTGCTTGACCGGAACGCCGGCCACGGTCTTGATGGCGCTGACCCACCACGGCGATCCGGGGTTGATCCCGACCCGCATCCGGGCCTCGAAATAGACCCACTCGTGGAACACACCGCCGTCGGAGATGAACGGGCCGGGGCCGGACTCGTTGTGCACCCGTTCCTCGAACCGGCGCAGGCCGAGCTTCACCAGCTCCATCGCGCTCAGTTCCATGACCGTCTTGCCGGGCACCAGGTCGATGAGCAGTTCCCGGGACGTCTTCGCGTGGGTGCGGGGCAGGCCGGTGGCGATGGACAGGGCTTCGGTCGTCGTGCTCTTGCCGGTCGAGTAGGTGCCGGAGATGGCGAGGCGGAGATCCTGCTTCACGAAACCGTTCCTCCTTGGGTGAGGTTTGGCGTCCTCAGACGGCGGCCGCGACTGCGGCGTCGAGGCCGGGCAGATCGAGGGCGGTGGCCAGCCGCTGCAGCCGCTGCCGCAGGCTGCCGCGGACGACCAGCGTCGGTACGCCGAGACCGCGCAGCGTCTCCAGCAGCAGCTCGTCGGAGATGACCCGGAACTGCTCGCTGATCGGCCGGTTGCCCTCGGCGAGCGGGAACTCGATCGGCAGGAAGGCGAACAGGTCGTACGCCTGCGCCGCGTGCTGCCGGACGAGCAGACCCTGCTGTTCGAGGACCGCGCGGTACAGGTCCTGGTCGCCGTCGCGGTCGAGCTGGCTCAGGTGCACACCGTCGTCGGGGTAGGAGCCGGCCGCCAGGCGGACCATGCCGTACACCCAGTCGTGCACGACCGAGCCGTCGGAGACGAAGCCCTCCTGCAGGCTCGTCTCCTGCACGACGCGTTCGACGTACCGCTCGGTGATCATCTGCAGGAGCTCGGGTGGGGTGCAGTCGCGGATCGTGCGGCCGGACGAGCCGAGCGGCGCGATCATCGGCGACCCGTGCGTGCGCGGCAGACCGGCCAGCTGCGACAGCGCCGTACTCAGGGTGGTCTTTCCCGAGCCGTAGGCACCGACGAGCGCGAGGCGGGGGTGTGTCGACATGGTGGGAATTCTCGGCGGACGGCGAGGCCGGTACCAGAGTTTGTTTATCGTGGTGTTCCCACCACCAGGATGACCCGCGCCACCATTATCCGGCCGCCGGGGAATTGTTTCGGCGCTTTCCGCAGATGAATGACGGGTAGCCCGGCCACTACGATGACCGCACCCTGGCAAGGCGCTCGCGGCCGCTGTCAGAGTGGGGACCGGCCAACCACTCGGGCACCGGCGAAACCACTCGGGGGACGAAGATGGGAATTGATACAGCGCCGCACCGATTGTATTACGAGAATGTTGACGACCGCCTCGGACCGGCCGAGAAACGTTTCTTCGGTGCGGGATTCCGGCGCTCCTCGCACACCATCCGGCGGCTGCGGATCGGTGCCGGCCGGATCGACGCGGCGGCCGCCGTCCGCTATCCCGCGGACTGGTCGACCAAGGGCGAGGTCGACCAGTTGCCGCATCTGAGCACGGTGGACGTGCTGGTGCTGGGCGCGCAGCTGGCCGAGCTGCAGGTGGCCCAGGCCCACGGCCTCGACCCGGGCCGGCGCAGCACCATGTGGCTGCGGCGGGTGCGGATCCGGGCCGGCCGGGCGCCGCTGGAGGAAGGTCTCGACGACTTTCCGGTGACGGCGGTCGCCGCCGGCACGGCCGACGACGCCGTCATCGAGGGCTTCCGGGTCGCCATCGTCGACTGCCAGGTAGGCCCGCTGCGGATCCGCTGCGAGATCGAGCACCCGGATTCCCCGGCCGCCGGCGTCCCGGCGACGTTCGACACCGTCGAGGAGGCGCTCGGCGATCCGGCCGACCGCTTCTACGGCGCCGGGTTTCGCGGGTACCGGGCCGGGGTGGAGCAGGTCGATGATTCCCGGTGCGCGCCGGGCCACGGCGGTGGCGCGGGTGACCACCCAGCTCCGGTCGCCCGGCGCGGGCCTGGACGGCTTCCGTCAACCGTCGATCTCGACGATCGACTGCTTCACCGTCGGGTTGCAGCTGGGTCAGATCCTGCTCTACGAGCTCGACGGCATCGACCGGGCCCGCAGCCAGACGCTCTGGATGCGGCACACCTGGTTGGCGACGGCCGCACCGCAGCCGTACGCCCCGGGGCCGATCCGGGTCAGCGCGGAGCTGGAGAACGTCCGCCTGCTGGAGCGCGCGGCCGACGACCGCTGGCGCACCGCCGACATCGTCGCGACGATGGCCGGCGTCACCATGCGCTGCTCGGTGGCGCACCGGCTGGCGGAGGCCGGATGAGCCGCGCCGCCGTGCTGGAGGCCACCGGCTCCGCGCTGCCTCCGCGGGTCGTCACCAACGCCATGCTGGCCGAGGGCCTCGACACCTCGGACGAGTGGATCCGCAGCCGCACCGGCATCCGCACCCGGCACCAGGTCGACCCGGGCACCGCCACCAGCGACCTGGCCGTCGAGGCGGGCCGCTGCGCGCTGGCCCGCGCCGCCGGGCCGGTCGACATGCTGATCCTGGCCACCACGACACCGGACCATCCGTGCCCGGGCACCGCGCCGGAGGTGGCCGCCCGGCTCGGCCTCGGCACCGTCGCCGCGTTCGACGTCTCCGCCGTCTGCTCGGGCTTCGTCTACGCGCTCGCCATGGCGGCCGGTGCGATCGCCGCCGGCGTGGCCGGCCGGGTGCTGGTGATCGGGGCCGAGACGTTCTCGCTGATCCTCGACCCGGCCGACCGCACCACCTCGGTCATCTTCGGGGACGGCGCCGGCGCCTTCGTGCTGCGGGCCGGGCAGGACGGGGAGCCGGGCATGTTCACCGGCTTCGACCTCGGCTCCGACGGCACGCTCAAGGATCTGATCATTGTCCCGGGCGGCGGCGCCCGGGAGCGGTCGGGCGGCGCCGCCGGGCCGTACTTCGCGATGCGGGGCAAGGACGTCTTCGCCAACGCGGTCACCCGGATGGCCGACTCCGCGGCGGCCGTCCTCAAGGAGACGGGCTGGACCGCCGGCTCGGTCGACTGGTTCATCGGGCACCAGGCCAACTCCCGGATCCTGTACGCGGTGGCCGGCCTGCTCGGTGTCGACCGGGACCGGGTCGTGCTCAACCTCGACCGGGTCGGCAACACCTCCGCCGCCTCGATCCCGCTCGCGGTCGCCGACGCCCTGGCCGCGAACCGCCTCAAACCGGGTGACCGGGTCCTGATGAGCGCCTTCGGTGGCGGTCTGACCTGGGGCTCCACCGCACTCGTGTGGCCGACGACGCCCACCCGATGATCACCGTCTCCACCCACCTGGAGGAAGTCATGACACAGAGCCTCACCGGCACCGTGCTGGAGCTGCTGACCGGAATCGTCGGCACCGACCTGACCGGCGCCCGGCCCGAGACCACCCTCGACGACCTGGGCCTGGACTCGCTGGTCCTGGTCGAGCTGGCCGTCCTGCTGCGCCAGCGCCTGAGCATCCCCATCACCCACGACGAGTTGTCCGACTGCGACACGGTCGGCGAGGTGGCGGCGCTGGTCGGCGACCGCGCCGGCGCCCCGGCCTGAGGATGCCAGCCCGGCCGGGGAGCCACCCGCTCCCCGGCCGCCGAGGAGGGATGACCGATGACCGAGCGCGCCGCGTTCTTCGACGTCGACGGCACGCTGATCACCACGACCAGCCTGTTCAGCTTCCTGCGGCACTGGTTCGCGGCGCTCGGCCGGCCGGCCGGGGACTACCGGAGCTTCCGGGCCCGGCTGGCCGCGATGACCGCCGCCGGGGTGCCCCGCGCCCAGACCAACCGGGCCTACTTTCAGGCGTACGCCGGGCACGACGTCGCCGAGGTCGCGGAGCACGGCCGCCGCTGGTTCGCCGGCGAGGTCGCCCGCGGTGACCTGTTCCACCCCGGCGTCCTGGCCCGGCTCCGGGAGCACGCCGCCGACGGCATGCTGACCGTGCTGGTGTCCGGGTCGTTCCCCGCCTGCCTGGAACCGATCCAGCGGCACCTCAGCACGGATGTGCTGATCTGCTCGCGACCGACGATCCACAGTGGTCGTTACACCGGCGGGATAGCCGAGCCGATGATCGGCCCCGCCAAGGCCGCCGCGGTGCGCCGCCTGGCCACCGCCCGCGGTCTGGATCTGAGCGGGAGCTTTGCCTACGGCGACCATCCGAGCGACCTGCCCGTCCTGCGCAGCGTCGGCCACCGCGTCCAGGTCGGCGACGATCCCGAACTGGCCGCGATCTCGGCGGCCGAGCAGTGGCAGCTGCTCCCCGCCGCTGCGGCACGGGTATGACCGGGCCGCCGGCGTCACATCCCGCAGCTCACCGCCGAGCGCGTCCGCCGGCGCTGCGCGACCCGGTCCGCGAGCTCCCGCTCCACTGTGGATCCGGGCTCGGGCTGGTGCACGATGAGGGTGTTGCGGCCCTCGAGAGTCTGCATCTTCAGGTGATTGAGCCGGATCGGCCCGAGCTCCGGATGGTGAAAGACCCGCCACGACGGGCCCGGCTCCGCGAGGTCACCGCGCGCCCACAGCTCGCAGAATTCCCGGCTGCACGAGCGCAATTCGTCGACCAGAGCGGCGAATTCCGGCTCCGCGAGCCGCTCCCCGGCCGAGGCCCGGAAGAGCGCGACGGCGTACGCGGCCTCCTCTTGCCAGTCCGGGAAGAACGACCGGGTCTCCGGCAGGAAGGCCAGCCGGAGCCTGTTGCGCTGAGCCGACGGGATGCCGCCCAGATGCGGGAAGAGGATCTCGCCGGAGTCGTTGCAGGCGAGGATGTCGAGGCGCTGGTTGAAAATCGACGCGGGCAGCGGATCGAGGTGCTCCAGCAGCGACAGATATTCCGGCGGCACCCGGAAGTCGAGCACCTCGGACGGCGGCTGCTCCCCCGCCAGCCGGAACAGATACTCGGTCTCGGCGCGGTTCAGCACCAGGGCGTCGGACAACCCGTGCAGCAGCCGGCGCGAGATCCGCATCCGGCGCCCCTGCTCCAGCCAGGTGTACCAGGTCAGGCTCATCCCGGCCCGGGCGGCGAGCTCCTCGCGGCGCAATCCGGGGGTGCGCCGCCGCGCGGACGACCGCCCCGGCGCCAACGCCGGCGGAGGCATACGTTCACGCCGCCCCCGGAGGAACGACGCAAGCTCCCGAAGTCGTGGTTCTTCCACACTGTCCACAATGAATGCCCCCGCACACTGCGTCCGATAATACGAACGCAGTGTGACCATGCCTGCTCCGTGGAGGCAATCGCTACCCCGTGTCTGACCTCTCACACCCCGTCCGGCCAGCGCGGACGAACATGAAATCTATATTTCCGATCGATAAAGGGGATTCCGACGTGATCATCCCGGCCGCCCTGCTCCTCGACTTCGGCGGCGTGATCGCCGAGGCACCGCCGCGGCAGGACCGCCGGGACGCCCTCGTGCACGCCGTCCACAAGACAGTCAAGGGCGCGGTCTCCCCCGACCGGATAGCCACCGATCTGGCCGCCGCGTCCCACGCGTACGCGAAATGGCGCGACGAGGCCGCGGACCGGGAGCGGCCCACCGAGATCTCCCAGACCTACCTCTGGTACGACCTCGTCGCCGGAAGCTGGCCGGCACCGGCCCGCGAGGAGGTGCGCCGCTCGGCCGCCGAGCTGAGCCGGATCTGGGCGCACCGGCCGGGCTGGCGGGTACGGCCCGGAATCCGGCGGGCGCTGGCCACCGCCACCGCGGCGAGACTGGCGGTGGCGGTGGTGAGCAACACCCTCAGCGGGGCGGCGCACCGCGCGTTCCTGGATGCCAACGGCCTCTCGGCAGCCATCCGCGAGCAGATCTACAGCGACGAGGTGGGTGTCCGCAAGCCGAGCCCGGAGCCGCTGACGCAGGCCGCGGCCCGGCTGGGCGTGCGGGTCGGTCAGTGCTGGTTCGTCGGGGACAGCACGCATCGCGACATCCTGTGCGCACGCCGGGCCGGGGCGGGGGCGGCCATCCTGATGCTGTCCCGGCGCACGAGGAGCGAGCCGCCGCTGGAAGGGATGGTGCCCGACGCCACGGTGGACGACGGGCACGGCCTGACCGCGCTGCTGACCGAGGCACTCGGCAGGTGAGGACGGGGCATCCCGGCCGCCGGCCTCACGGGTTGGCGGTCGCGGCGAGCAGGGCACCCAGGCCGCTCGCCTGGGTGCGCCAGTCCCGCGCGTTCGGGTAGGCCACCGACGTCTGCCCGGACCAGCGCTGACCGATCCGGTTGAGCGGGTCGCGGTCGTTCTGCCAGATGACGTCGGCCTGCCGCTGGGCGTAGGTGCGGTAGGCGCTCGCCCCTGTCACGTCGGCCAGGTCCATCAGGTATCGCATGAAGACCCCCTTGAACTGCTTCTGGTTGTCGTCACAGCTGGACGTGGCGCCGTCGCAGGATTCGGTGAGGACGCCGTCGCGGGTCAGCACCGGCGAGGCCATCGCGGCGTCGGCGAGCCGGCGCGCGCTGGTGAGCAGTGCGGCGTTGCCGGTCGCCCGCCACAGCTCCACCGCCCCGCCGACGGCCAGGCCCTGGTTGTAGGTCCAGACCGTCTGGCCGTTGTTCGCGCAGGATGCGGTGAGGCCGTCGTTGACCAGCCCGGCGGCGTTGACCAGGCCGCTGCCGGCGAACCAGTTCCAGCCGGCGGTGGCCCGGGAGAGCCAGACGGTGTCGCCCGGAAGCCGGTTGTGCAGCGCCGCCGTCATGCGGATGTACAGGCCGGTGGTGACGGCGTTCTTGTAGGTGCGTTCGCGGTCCCACCACACGCCGCCGCCACACCGGGTGTCCCAGTAGCCGTGCACGTAGTCGGCGATGGTGCGCGCCATGGTCAGGTACTTCGGGTCCCCGGTGAGGTCGTACGCCTGGATCCAGGCGATGGCCCACCACTCGGCGTCGTCGATGGCCCGGCTGATGAAGTTGCCCTCGATGGGGTCGCTGCTCTTCACCCCGGCCGGGAAGACGCCCCGGTTGACCTCGAAGGTCTGGTCGACCACCCAGCGGTAGTCGCTGCGACCCGTACGCTTCATCCAGTCCATCAGGGCGGTCGTGGCGACCGCGGAATTCCACCAGCTCGACGGCCACCAGGCGGTGTCGGGACGGTAGGAGTACATAAGAGCGTCGGCTGCGGCGCCGGCGCGATCGGAGGCCGGCCGGGCCCAGGCGGTGCAGCTTCCGTTCTGGCCCTCGGCGGCCCGGCCGCAGGCCCGTACGGCCCCGCCGGAGAGCCGCGACCTCGGGTCGCGGGTGTTGACCATCGTGGTCCGGGCCGCCGTCGCGCCCGGTGGCACGCTGGTCCGGCCGAGCGACGAGCCGCCGGGCCAGGACGCGCCCTCGTCCCAGGACCGGTCCAGCCACACCTCGTCGCCGGCGCTCCCGTTGGCGACCGTTGCCCAGGCCAGACCGCGGTTGTCGACGTGCAGGGCGATGCGCCGGCCGGCCAGCGTCGTCTCCGGCACCGGCCGGTTGTCGCCGACGGCGGCATTGGCGTCGGCGGCGTCGCAGAGCGCGTCGCAGACCCGCGCGTGCGCCCAGGCGGTGCAGCGGATGCCGGCCGCGTCGCCGCAGGCCCGGATCATCCCGCGGCGGTGGTTCGCCGGGTCGGCGAGGTTGTACATCAGGGTCCTGGTGCCGGTCCAGGTCGACGGGATGCTCGCCTTGCCCAGCAGCCCGTCCCAGGTCGAGCCGTCGGACCAGGTCCGGTCCAGCCAGACCGAGTCGCCGGTGCCGCCGTTGTCGATACCGGCCCAGGCCATGCCATCCACATCGGACACGTGCAGGACGATCCGCCGGCCGTTGACCGCCTGCTCGGGCACCGGCATGGTGTCCTGACGCGCCTGCGACGGGTCGCGGGTGTCGCAGTACACGGAGCAGACGGCGGCGGCGCGCGTCGTAGGGGCGCCGGTCGCCACGGCAGCCGGAGAGAAGAGCACAGCGGCGGCGGCGAGGATGACGCTGGCATTCATCACGGTTGGGGACCTCCGTCGTTCTCGAGCGGGACGTGGAGTCGCCGCACCGCCGGGCCGGTCCGACGCGCCTGGTCGGGTCACGTCGGACCGGTCCGCAGTACCGCTACTGGGTGAGGTAGCAGGACTTCGCCACGCCAGGCAGCGGGTCGCTGCCAAACGCGGCTGTGGTGCACGCGGCGGTCGAGGTGAAACTGCGGAAGAGGTATTTGCCGCGGGCGCCGTAGGCGACGGTCTGCTGGCCGTTGAGGGTGCAGGTGCCGTTCTCGGCGGCGCAGGTGGTGCCGTAGCCGCTGGGGCCACCCGTGCGCGAATAGCAGGCCTTCACGGTGTTGGCGATCGGGTCGCCGAACGTGGCGTTCGTGCAGGAGACGTTCCCGGTGGCCGTCGTGTAGGTGAACGCGCCGTTGGCGCCGTACGCGATGGGCTGGCCGCCCGCCGCGGAGCAGGTGCCGTTCTCCGCCGCGCATTGCGTCCAGCCGCCGGTGGGGCCGCCGGCGGGCGGCAGGTAGCAGGCTTTCGCGGTGCCGTTGAGCGGATCACCGAACGCGGCGTTGGTGCAGGCGGTGCCGCCCGAGATGATCCGGTGGTTGAAGGCACCGTTCGCGCCGTAGGCGACCCGGCGGGTGTCGGTGAAACCGCAGGTGCCGTCCTCCGCGGCGCACTGGGTGTAGCCGCTGGGGCCGCCGAGGGGCGCGACGTAGCACGACTTCACCAGGTTGACGGCGGGGTCGCCGTTGAACGCGGTGTTGGTGCACGCGGTGCCGTCGGTGGCCGTCTTGTAGGTGTAGGTGCCGGCCCCGTAGGCGACCATGCGAGTGCCGCTGAACGAGCACTGCCCGGTCTCGGCGGCGCAGCGGGTGAAGCCGGCCGGGAGGTCACCACCGGCCGGGGTGGGCGGCGGCGGGTTGCCCAGCCCGGTGGCGGTGAAGGTGTAGGTGCCGGGGGCGACGCCGGTCAGGTACACATACGCGTCGTCCTGGGTGCCGCCGCCGATGCCCGGTCGCGCGGTGAAGGTCCCGTTGCTCCAGACCACGGCCCCGTTGACGGAGACCGTGATGTCGCCGGTCAGCTTCGGGATGCCGACCCGGCCGGTCGTGCCCGCCGGGCTGGTGAGCTGCGAGGTGAAGGTGCCCGCGGACGGGCTGCGCGACCAGGAGGCGTTGATCGCGCCCTGCGGCATGGTGATGCGGCCTTCGACGCTGGTGAGGTCGCCGGGATGGGGCACGAACCGGTACTGGCCGATGGCCGGTTCCGGCGCCGTGCCGAGGACGTCGAAGGTCAGCGCGGAGGTCGGCCCGGTCGACCAGCCGTGCGCCAGGCTCATGAAGGACGGGTTGTAGGCGAGCCCGCCGTCGGCCTTGATCCCCTCCCACATCGTGCTCTTCGTGCCGATCGGGCTGTCGAGCATGTGACCCCAGGTGCGGCGGATCTGCGCCAGGGCGGTGTGGTCGTCGTTGGCGGTGAAGTGCGCGTGCACCTCCATCGAGCCCGGGAACGGGTGGACGTCGCCGTTCCACTCCGGCGTCGTCGCACCGTACGCGTTCCACCGCTGCGCGAGGCGCTGCACGATGCTGGTGTTCTTCGCCGTCGAGTCGGTGAGGCCGTACCAGACCGCCATGGAGTTGCCGTCCTGCGGGTACATCCCGCTCGTGGGGTTGTCCCGGTACATTCCGGCGCCGGCATCCCAGAGCCGCGAGTTCGCGGCCGTCTTGAGCGTTGCGGCCCGGCGCGCGTAGTCGGCCGCCAGAGCGCTGTCGCCCTGGGTCGTCGCCAGCCTGCTCGCGCCGGTGAGCGTGGCGTACATCAGGGCGTTGGCCTGGATGTTGAGCCCGCCCTGGCCGTTGCGGGCCCAGTCGGCGTTGTTGGTGACGTTGAGCAGCCCGCTGCTGTCCGTCTTGTTGATGATGTAGGTCATCCCGCGGGTGAACCTCGGCCACACGCCGTCGAGCCAGGCCTTGTCGGCCGTGTAGTTGTAGTAGATCGACGTCACGTTCAGGGTCCACAGGTGGTAGGTGTCCGAGCCCCACAGGTTGAACGGCGGGCCCGAGTAGGGCAGCTCACCCGAGGTGTTCTGCATGTTGTAGACGGTGGTGAGGGCGTTGCGGCTGGATTCCATCTCGTTGGTGGAGGCGTACGCGGTCGGCGTCGCGATGCCGAGATCGCCCGGCCACACGTTGCGGTCTCGCTTCGCGGCGTCCGACAGGACGGCGGTGCCGACGCCGGCCACGGCGGCGTTGTTCCACAAGGTCGCCGGGGCGGGCCACGCCCGGCCCTGGTTGGACGCGATGGTGCTCATCTGCACGGTGTAGGCGCCGCCGTACCAGATTCGGTTCAGCAGGTTGTCGTTGGAGTAGAAGTAGTTCGCGTAGTCGGCCGGGTTGGCCTTGCCGGGCGCGGCGGTGAAGTTCAGCGAGACCCCGGTCAGGTCGACCCAGCCGGAGGTCCGCAGGAAGACCGTCAGGTAGCGGAAGCCACCGCGCAGATACTGGGCCGGCATGGTGTAAGTGCCGTTCGGGGGCGCCGCGGCGGTGAGCGCGCCGTCCCCGCGACCCTCGTGGGTGGCGCTGGTGTCGCTGTCGTTCCCGACGAAGAGCGACGACTCGCTGAACGCCAGCCCGAGTTGCTGGCCGCCGTCGACGGCGGCGCCGAAGGACAGCGTCGCCAGGCCGCCGACCTCCTTGCCGAAGTCGAGGGTGAGGGACGAGTTCGTGCCGGTGATCCGCGTCGCGAGGCCGGACAGCACGTTCTGCGGGCTGGCGACCGTGCCGGTGGTGCGGTAGATCGCCGTCGGGCGGACCGTGCGCGAGGTGGGCGACAGGTTCAGCGCCTCGATCGCGCCGGGCGGCGGCGCCGCGGCGGCCTGGACCCGTGCCGCACCGGCGGGGAGCAGCGCCGCGAGGACGGACAGAGTCGCGGCTAGGGAGGCCCGGTGAACGAATGATCTGCGCATGGCTGTTCCGCCTCCTGGACAGCGTCGGATGGCCCGCACGACCGCCCCACTTTTACGGAGAGCGCTCTCTCGATCGAGGATCGACGGGATCTGTAAACATAGTGAACAGTGGATTGATAGTGCTACGTCGATGCGCCGATGTCAATGATACGATTCAAGCCGCGCGATCTCCCGGGTCGCGAAGCGCCTGACGTCCTCGTCGGGGTCGCCGGCGGCCCGTTCGCGCAGCAGCGGCAGGGTGCCCGGGTCGGCGGGCCAGCCCGCGACGATCCCCTCGACCACGGCCAGCCGTACGCTCTTGGCCCGGTCCATCATGCGTTCGTGCAGCCAGGGCAGGGTCTTCGGGTCGTCGATCCGATCCGTGGCGATCGCCCGGACCGCGGCCGACCGCACCGTCTGGTTGCCGTCGGCGGTGGCACGCTCGCGCAGCAGCGGCAGCGTGCCCGGATCGGTGGGCCAGCCCGCAACGATCGCCTCCACCGCGGCCAGTCGTACGCCATTGGCGCGGTCCATTGTGCGCTCGTGCAGCCAGGGCAAGGTCTCCGGATGCTCGGCCCAGGCCGCGGCGACTGCCCGGACCGCGGCCCGCCGCACCGCGCTGTCGGGATCGGCGGTGGCGCGCTCGCGCAGCAGCGGCAGCGTGCCCGGATCGGTGGGCCAGCCCGCGACGATCGCTGCCACCGCGACCAGCCGCACCCGCGGGTCCGTCATGCGTTCATGCAGCCAGGGCAGGGTCTCCGGATGCCCGGCCCAGCCTGCGGCGACCGCCTGCACGGCCGCCCTCCGCACGTCCCAGCCGGGGTCGTTGGTGGCGCGCTCGCGCAGCAGCGGCAGCGTGCCCGGGTCGGTGGGCCAGCCAGCGACGATCGCCTTGACCACGGCCAGCCGTACGCTTCTGGCCCGGTCCATTGTGCGTTCATGCAGCCAGGACAGGGTCTCCGGATGCCCGGCCCAGCCCACGGCGACCGCCTGCACGGCCGCCTTCCGCACCTCGTTGTCGGGGTCCTCGGTGGCGCGCCCGCGCAGCCAGGGCAAGGTCTCCGGGTGCCCGGCCCAACCCGCGGCGACCGCCCGGACCGCGGCCCGCCGCACCGCGCCGTCGCGGTCGGTGGTGGCGCGCTCGCGCAGCAGCGGCAGCGTGCCCGGATCGGTGGGCCAGCCCGCGACGATCGCCGCCGCCGCAACCGGCCGCACCCGCGGGTCCATCATGCGTTCATGCAGCCAGGACAGGGTCTCCGGACGCCCGGCCCAGCCCACGGCGACCGCCCGCACGGCCGCCCTCCGCACCTCGTCGAGGTGGTCGGTGGTGGCGCGCTCGCGCAGCAGCGGCAGCGTGCCCGGGTCGTCGGCCCAGCCCTCGACGATCACCTGGATCGCGACCGACCGCACGTTCCCGTCGTCGTCGCTGGTGGCACACTCACGCAGCCAGGGCAGGGTTTCCGGGTCGTCGGCCCAGCCCGTCGCGACCGCACGGACCACCGCCGCGTTCCGAGACCGGGTCCATCCCTCGACGGCGCGCACCGGTTCAGGCGCCGGCAGGACCTGTTCGCATGCCGACTGCGCCGTTTCACCTACCGGCTGCACCGGTTGACCTGCCGGCCGCACCAGGATCGCCCCGGCACCGACCGCGATCCACGCCGCGACCAACCACGACCAACCGGCCTGGGTGTGACCGGCCACGGCGCCGGACCCGGCAACCAGCAGCACCGCGACACCACGGCCCCACACCACCCACCGACGCGACATCCGCACCCCCGCGATCACGATAGGGCCCGGGCGCCCCGCACGTCGCACCCGCGAGACCGCCGTACTGCTAGGCGCTGCCGCTCCAGGGTGCGGGCACCAGCGCCCAGATCAGTTCGGCGGTGTCGGTCTGGCTGGTGTTGGCCCAGGTGTGCGGCTCGTTGCCCGGAAAGGTCAGCGCGTCCCCGGCCACCAGCCCCTGGCGCCGGTCGGGGAAGACGACCTCGATCGCGCCCTTGAGCACGTACACCACCTCAAGCTGGCAGTTGATCGTGTAGAAGTCGGTGCCGCCGGTGCCGCCCGGCTCCGCGATCGTGTGGATGAGCTGGAGCCTCGACTCCCGCCGGGGGGTCATGAGTCGCTCGCTGACTCCGGTGCCGCCGAGGTTGATCGCCGGCGCCGTGTCCCGGCGCACCAGCGTGGCGTCCGAGACGGCGAAGAGCTCGCCGACGTCGAGGCTCATCACTTCGCAGAGCGCGACCAGCGACGCGACGCTCGGCGATGTCTCGTCCCGCTCCACCCGGCTGAGAAACCCCTTGGTCAGGCCGGTGGCCGCGGCGAGCTGGTCGAGGGTGAGCCCGTGCGCCCGGCGGGCGGCACGGAGCTTCGCGCCGAGCTGGACCTGATTGTTCGTCGGTGACACCGGCAGCGGCCGCATGGATGTAACCCCTTCATTTCTCCCGGTTTACGAGCTGGCGCATCTCGGCCCGGGCCCTTGACACCGCATGATGTCTCCGCCAATGCTCTCTAGCAACATTTGTTGTCTCATATGAAACTCGACTCTGGAGATCATAATGCGGCTTCGTCATCTCGTACTCGTCGGCGCGCTCTCGACCGTGACCGCCGTGTCTGGTTGCGCCGCCCCGGACGCGACCGGTACCGCGTCCGCTCCGACGACCGGCGCCGGCGCGTCATCCGCCCCTCCTGTCACCCTGACCAAGGACGACGCCATCGCGGCGATGCTTCCGGACCCGATCAAGTCCGCCGGTGCGGTGCGCGTCGCGTCCGGGGTGAGCTTCCCGCCGATGGAGTTCTTCGACACCGACAACAAGACCGTCATCGGCTTCGACGCCGACCTGGGCGCGGATCTCGGCCGGGTGCTCGGCGTCACGTTCGAGTTCCAGAACACCAACTTCGACGGCATCATCGGCGGGCTCAACGCCGGCCGCTACGACCTGGCCCTCACCAGCATGATCGACAAGAAGGAACGCCAGGCGACCGTCGACTTCGTCGACTACCTGCAGTCCGGCGTCACCTTCATGGTCGCCAAGGGCAACCCCAAGGGCATCGACGACAAGCTCGACCTGTGCGGCAAGACGGCCGCGGTCGAGAAGAGCGCGACCGGCGACCTGTCGGTCGACGACATCACCAAGGAATGCACCACCGCCGGCAAGCCCGCGGTGACCAAGCAGCCCTTCCCCGACCAGGCCAGCGCCGTCCAGGCGCTGCAGTCCGGTCGCGCCGACGCCGTGGTCGCGCTGGATCTGACGCTGGCCTACAACGTCAAGACCGCGCCCGAGGCGTTCCAGGTGGACGCGAAGCCCTTCGGCACGCTGCCGGTCGGCCTCCCGGTGCCGAAGAACAACCCCAAGCTGCGCGACGCCGTGCAGGCGGCGCTCAAGAAGGTGATCGACTCCGGTGCCTACGACGCGCTCCTGGCCAAGTGGAACCTCCAGGAGCAGGGCCTCAAGGGCGCGCCGATCAACACGGGGCAGTGACCGCGATGGCCGCCTGCATCGAGCGGCACCCAGCCGCACCTACCAACGGCCTCGCGGGCGAGGGTCAGAAGGACATCGCAAAGGAGACGCTGCGATGACCAGTGAGGCCATCACCTCGATCGGGGCCGGCCACCCGGAGGAGCCCATCGTCCGGATGCGACGGCCCGGCCGGTGGGTCGCGGCGGCGGTCCTCGCCGTCCTCGCCGCGATGTGCGTTCACTTCGTCGCGACCTCGCCCAAGCTCCGCCTCGACCTGGTCGCCGGCTATCTGTTCGAGCGGTCGATCCTGCGCGGCCTGCTGTCGACCCTGGAACTGACCGTCGCCGCGATGCTCGTCGGCGTGCTGCTGGGCACGGCTCTCGCGATCATGCGCCTGTCGCGGAACCCGCTGTTGCGTGCGGTGGGCTCCGGATACGTCTGGCTGTTCCGGGGCACGCCGATCCTCGTCCAACTGCTCTTCTGGTTCTTCCTCGGCACCATCCTGCCCCAGATCAGCGTGGGCATTCCCTTCGGGCCCTCGTTCGCCAGCGTCCCCACCAACACCCTGATCACGCAGTTCACCGCCGCCATTCTGGGGCTCGGCCTGAACGAAGCGGCGTACATGGCCGAGATCGTCCGGGCCGGCATCGGCTCGGTGGACCGGGGGCAGACCGAGGCGGCGCACGCCCTGGGCATGAGCCCCTGGGTCACCTACCGCCGCGTCGTGCTGCCGCAGGCCGCGAGGCTGATCGTGCCGCCGACCGCGAACGAGACCATCTCGATGCTCAAGATGACCTCGCTCGTTCTGGTCATCGGGCTGCCCGAGCTGATGACGACCGCTCAGCTGATCTACGGCCGCAACTTCCAGCAGATCCCGCTGCTCATCGTCGCCAGCATCTGGTATCTCGTGCTCACCACCGTGCTCACCATCGTCCAGAACCGGCTCGAGCGGCGCATGAGCCGGGGCGGAGGCCACCGATGACTGCCATGGTCGAGGCGCACCGGGTGCGCAAGTCGTACGGCGACCACGAGGTGCTCAAGGGCATCGACCTGTCGGTCGCCACCGGCGAGGTCGTCTCGCTGCTCGGGCCGTCCGGATCGGGCAAGAGCACCTTCCTGCGCTGCATCAACCACCTAGAGTTGATCGACGGCGGCGAGATCAGCGTCAACGGCAAGCTGGTGGGCTTCCGGCGGCACAACGGGAAGAAGTACGAACTGCGCCCGCGCGAGGTGGCGGCGGCCCGGCTGGACGTGGGCATGGTGTTCCAGCGGTTCAACCTCTTCCCCCACCGCACGGCTCTGGAGAACGTGATGGAGGCTCCCATCTACGTCAAGGGCGAGAGCAGGCAGTCCGCCCGAGTACACGCCCTCGAGTTGCTCGACCGGGTCGGCCTGGCCGAGCGTGGCGCCGCCTACCCCGCCGAGCTCTCCGGAGGCCAGCAGCAGCGGGTGGCCATCGCCCGCGCCCTGGCGATGAAGCCGAGGCTGATGCTCTTCGACGAGCCGACGTCCGCGCTCGATCCCGAACTCGTCGGCGAGGTGCTCGACGTGATGCGGAACCTCGCCGCCGACGGGATGACCATGCTGGTCGTCACCCACGAGATCGGGTTCGCCCGGGAGGTCTGCGACCGCGTGGTCTTCATGGACGACGGCGTCATCGTCGAACAGGGCGCACCCGGCGAGCTTTTCGGCAACCCCCAACACCGCCGTACCCAGGCGTTTCTCTCGAAGGTGCTGTGAGGAAGATGCCCGACTCCCCGCATCGCGGACCGGTCGACGCCACCGTCACCCCCCGGTACGGCGGCCCGTCCACCTTCGCACGGTTGCCGAGGCTGGACGAGGTGGACCGGGCGGATCTGGCGATCGTCGGCGTCCCGTTCGACTCCGGCGTCAGCTACCGGCCCGGGGCGCGGTTCGGGCCCGGGCACGTGCGGGCCGCGTCCAAGCTGCTGCGCGACTACAACCCGGTCCAGGACGTCGAGCCCTTCGCCGTGCAGCAGGTGGCGGACGCCGGCGACATCGCCTGCAACCCCTTCGACATCGACGAGGCGGTCCGGCAGATCGACGCGGGCGCGCGGGCGATCGCGGCCACCGGCGCGAGGCTGATCACTATCGGCGGCGACCACACCATCGCCCTGCCGCTGCTGCGGGTCATGCGAGAGCGGTACGGGCCGGTGGCGGTCGTGCACTTCGACGCCCACCTGGACACGTGGGACACCTACTTCGGCGCGCCGGTCACCCACGGCACGCCGTTCCGGCGCGCCAGCGAGGAGGGACTCATCGACCGGACGGCCAGTATGCACGTCGGCATCCGCGGCCCGCTCTACTCCCGCCAGGACCTCACCGACGACGGCGTGCTCGGCTTTCAGGTCATCGGCGCGCACGACATGGACGATCTCGGGTGGCGCGGCGCGGTCGACCGCATCAAGGCCCGCGTGGGCGACCGGCCGGCCTACGTCTCGCTCGACATCGATGTCCTCGACCCGGCCTTCGCCCCCGGCACCGGCACACCCGAGCCGGGCGGCCTGACCAGCCGCGAACTGCTCAACATGCTGCGCGCCCTGGGCGACCTCAACCTCGTCGGTGCCGACGTCGTCGAGGTGGCACCGGCGTACGACCATGCGGAGATCACCGGCATCGCCGCCGCGCATGCGGTGTACGAGCTGATCAGCGCGATGGCTGTCGTCTCCCCGACCACCGAAGGGATCGCCCGATGAGCGCGATGCCGCTCGCCGAAAGCCCGTCCACCGCCGCTGAGGAGATGCGGCTGCGCCGCGAGCTGGCCGCGACATACCGGCTGGTGGCGCATTTCCGGATGACGGACCTGATCTTCACGCACATCTCGGTCCGGCTGCCCGGCCCGGAGAACCATTTCCTGATCAACCCGTACGGCCTGCTCTTCGAGGAGATCACCGCCTCCGGCCTGGTCAAGATCGACCTGTCCGGCCGCGCCGTGGATGACACCCCGCACCCGGTGAACCCCGCCGGGTTCGTGATCCACAGCGCGATCCACGCCGCCCGCGCGGACGCGCACTGTGTGCTGCACACCCACACCCAGGCCGGGTGCGCGGTGGCCGCGCAGGAGCAGGGGCTGCTGCCGCTCAACCAGATCGCGATGGAGTTCTACAACCGGGTCGGCTACCACGACTACGAGGGCGTGGCCCTCAACCTGGCCGAGCAGCGGCGGCTGGTCGCCGATCTCGGCGACCACCCGGCGATGATCCTGCGCAACCACGGCCTGCTGACAGTCGGGGCCACGCCCGCGAGCGCGTTCCTGCGCATGTACTACCTGGAACGCGCCTGCCAGATCCAGATCTCCGCCCAGTCCGGCGGCGCACCGCTCACGCTGCCCACCCCCGAGGTCGCCGAGCTCACGGCACGCCAGTTGAACGGCGAGGACACCCAGTCGGACTATCAGGACACCGCCGCGTACGACCTGGCCTGGGCGGCGTTGCTGCGCCTGCTGGACCGCGTCGCCCCGGACTACCGGGACTGACGGTGCGCGAATCGGGACCGGGCGGTCCGGTCATCCAGTTCGAGCCCCGGCCGGGGATCCTCGACCTCGGCTGGGGCCATCCCCGCCCCGAGTTGCTGCCGGTACTGCCGTGGGCGCGAGCGGCGGAGGAAGCCGCGCGGG
>Ga0307516_10003546_pt1 | contig 19953 bp, 17 predicted proteins | sample 19_EM_MG_FD_203310 | JGI IMG/M metagenome (GOLD analysis project Ga0307516, IMG submission 203310) | Populus trichocarpa ectomycorrhiza microbial communities from riparian zone in the Pacific Northwest, United States - 19_EM | ecosystem: Host-associated > Plants > Roots > Unclassified | place...
GAACGCCGCCTGGTCGCCACGGTGCGGCGGCCCCTTCCTCCAGGACCTTCGACGTCGCCCGCGCTGATGCGCCGAGCGCTCGGCGGTCGAACTTCATTTGTTTTTCCTCAAAGAGAGCAGTCATTCAGTGAACAACTATTCCATTCGCACTCGCGTGATGGTCACGGGCGGAGCCGGATTTCTGGGCTCGCACCTTTGTGATCGCCTGCTGGCTGACGGGCATGACGTGCTGTGCGTCGACAACTTCTTCACTGGCTCGCGTGCCAACGTCGCGCACCTGCTCGACCACCCGCGATTCGAATTGCTGCGTCACGACGTGATCCAGCCGCTGCACGTCGAAGTCGATCGCATCTACAACCTGGCCTGCCCGGCCTCGCCGGTGCACTATCAGTATTCGCCCATCAAGACGGTGCAGACGAATGTGATGGGGGCCCTGCACATGCTGGGCGTCGCCAAGCGCACGGGCGCCCGCGTGTTGCAGGCGTCCACGAGCGAAGTCTACGGCGATCCCAACGTCCATCCGCAAAAGGAAGACTACTGGGGCCACGTCAATCCGATCGGGCTGCGCAGTTGCTACGACGAAGGCAAGCGCCTGGCCGAGACGTTGTTCTTCGACTATCACCGTGCCCACCAGGTCGACATCCGTGTCATCCGGATATTCAACACCTACGGACCGCGCATGCACCCCAAGGACGGCCGCGTGGTGAGCAACTTCATCGTGCAGGCGCTGCGGGGCGAGGACCTGACGGTCTACGGCGATGGTTCCCAGACCCGCAGCTTCTGCTTCGTCGACGATCTCATCGACGGCATGGTGCGCATGATGGACAACGAGGAAGGCTTCGTCGGCCCGGTCAACATCGGCAATCCGAACGAGTTCACGATGCTCGAACTTGCCGAGAACGTGCTGAGCATGACCGGTAGCGGCAGCCGCATCGTGTTCCAGCCGCTTCCCAGCGATGACCCGCGCCAGCGCCAGCCGGACATCACGCTGGCCGAGCAACGGCTCGGCTGGGCACCCCGGATCGAATTGCGTGCGGGCCTCGAGAAGACCATCGCGTACTTTCGCGCCAAGCTGGCTGAAGCGGCGTGAACTACCTGGCCATCATCCCGGCGCGCGGCGGATCCAAGGGGTTGCCGGGCAAGAACATCCGGCCACTTTGCGGACTGCCGTTGATTGCCTGGTCGATCCGGCAGGCGCTTGCCACGCCGGCGATCGATCGCGTCGTCGTGTCCACGGACAGCGAAGAGATCGCCGCGGTCGCGCGAGCCCATGGCGCGGAAGTGCCCTTCCTGCGTCCCGCCGAACTGGCGCAGGACACGACGGCGACCGAGCCCGTGATGCTGCACGCGCTCGACTGGTACGAAGCGCGCGGAGAATCGCCCAAGGCGGTCATCCTCCTGCAGCCCACGTCGCCGGTGCGCTGGGAATCCACGCTGCCCGGCGCGATCGCGCAGTTCGAGCGCGAGGGCGCGGACTCGCTGCTGAGCGTCTGCGAGAACCACCATTTCTTCTGGCGCAACCGTGCAAGCCCAGAGGCGCTCTATGACTTTCGCAACCGGCCGCGGCGGCAGGATATCGCGGAAAGCGATCGCTGGTTCCGGGAAACCGGGTCGATCTACATCACGCGTACGCCCGTGTTCAGGGCGGCCTCCAATCGACTCGGCGGCAAGGTTTCGGCCTTCGTCACCGAGGAAAGCGAAAGCTGGGAAATCGACAGCCTCACCGACTTCGCGGTCGTGTCCGCTCTTCTCGAAAGCAATCTGACCCATGATCGTTGATCGCGTCATCGCCAAATTCATCGTCTTCTCAGAAGACAACCTGCGCAACGCGCTCACCAAGATCAGCCGCAACAAGGCGCGAGTGGTCTTTTGCGTATCGGGCTCGGGCATTCTCGAAGGGGTGCTGACTGACGGCGACGTGCGCCGCTGGATGACAAACACCAAGAACTTCGACATCGAAGTGCCGGTCATCGAGGTGGCCAACCGCGACTTCGTCTCGCTGTCCATCGACGAGGGCCACGACGCGATCGAACGCGGCTTCTCGAAGCGGATCGAGGCGATTCCGCTGGTCGACAAGCAGCAGCGCCTGGTGGCGGTGGCGCGCCATGGCGAGCCCGAATTCCGCATCGGCGACTTCGTGATCGGCCCGGATCACGGGGCGTTCCTGATCGCCGAGATCGGCAACAACCACAACGGCAGCCTTGAACTCGCGCGCCGCCTCGTCGACGAGGCGATCATCGCGGGCGCGGACTGCGCCAAGTTCCAGATGCGCAGCATGAAGCAGTTGTATCGCAATGCGGACGCGAGCAACGTCAGCGAGGATCTCGGCGCGCAGTACACGCTGGACCTGCTGGCGCGCTTCCAGCTCGATCAAGCCGACATGTTCGCGATCTTCGACTATTGCAAGGAACGCGGCATCCTGCCGCTGTGCACGCCCTGGGACCACGACAGCCTCGAGGCGCTTGATCGCTACGGCATGCCCGCCTTCAAGCTGGCATCAGCGGACCTGACCAACCACGACCTGCTGGAAGCTCTTGCGGCGACCGGCAAGCCGTTGATCTGCTCCACCGGGATGTCCAACGAGGCCGAGATCACCGAGGCCGTGAAGGTGTTGCGTCGCCACAATGCACCGTTCGCGTTGTTGCATTGCAATTCGACCTACCCCGCGCCGTTCAAGGACATCCACCTGAACTACATGGATCGCCTGCGCCAGGTCGGCGACTGCCCGGTGGGATATTCGGGCCATGAGCGCGGCATCTCGGTGGCGATTGCCGCGATCGCGCGCGGGGCGAAGATCATCGAGAAGCATTTCACCCTCGATCGCTCGATGGAAGGCAACGACCATCGCGTCAGCCTCCTGCCCGACGAGTTCCGTGCGATGGTGCAGGGTATCCGCGAGGTCGAACAGGCGCTCGGCAGCGGCGAGTCGCGTCGCGTCACGCAAGGCGAGATGATGAATCGTGAGGTGCTCGCCAAGAGCCTTGTCGCGTGTCGTGACATCGCCGCCGGCGAGGTCATCGAGGAATCGTTCGTCGAAGTGCGCAGCCCGGGCAAGGGGCTGTCACCGTATCGCAAGAAGGAACTCGTCGGCCGCGTGGCGCGACACGCATTCGCCGCCGGCGACTTCTTCTACCCGTCGGACGTCGACGAGCAGGCCTTCGTGGTGCGCGACTATCACTTCAAGCGGCCGTTCGGCATCCCGGTGCGGTACCACGATCTGGCGCAGATGGCCGAAGTCTCCAACTTCGACGTGCTCGAGTTCCACCTGAGCTACAAGGACATGGAGGAGTCGCCCGAGAAGCATTTGGGCGACCGGCGCTTCGACATGGATCTGGTCGTGCACAGTCCGGAGCTGTTCGCCGGCGACCACCTGATGGATCTGTGTGCCGCCGATCCCGAGTACCGTCGCCGCTCGATCGAGGAACTCCAGCGCGTCATCGACGTTACCCGACGCCTCAAGCCGTTCTTCACGAAGGCCAAGCGGCCCTGCATCGTCGTCAACGTGGGTGGATTCTCGCTGGATGGGGCGTTGACCGAGCGCGCCCGCGCGCCCCTCTACGAACTCGTTGCCGATGCCTTGAACTCCGTCGACGCCGAAGGTGTCGAAATCATCCCCCAGACCATGCCGCCGTTCCCGTGGCACTTCGGCGGACAGAGTTTCCACAACCTGTTCATGGCAGCCGACGAGATCGATGCCTTCTGCAACCGGTACGGATACCGCGTCTGCCTCGACATCTCCCACTCGCAGCTCGTCTGTACGCACTACTCGCAGTCGTTCAAGGACTTCCTCGAGACGGTGGGCCCGCATTCGGCGCACCTGCACATCGTCGATGCCGAAGGCGTCGACGGTGAAGGCCTGCAGATCGGGCAGGGGATCGTGGACTTTCCGATGGTTGCGGAAGTCCTGCAACGCACCGCTCCGAATGCATCCTTCATTCCCGAGATCTGGCAAGGCCACAAGAACGATGGCGCGGGATTCTGGGAAGCTCTTGAAAAACTTGAAAGCTGGTTCTGAACATGTTCAACGATAAATCGATCCTCATCACCGGTGGAACGGGCTCCTTCGGCAAGCAATACGTCCGCACGCTCCTGTCGCGCTACAAGCCCAAGCGCATCGTTGTGTACTCACGCGACGAGCTGAAGCAGTTCGAGATGCAGCAGGAGTTCGACGCGCCCTGCATGCGCTATTTCCTTGGCGACGTGCGCGACGCCGAGCGCACCACCCAGGCGATGAACGGCATCGATTTCGTCATTCACGCCGCGGCGCTCAAGCAGGTGCCCGCCGCGGAGTACAACCCGATGGAGTGCATCAAGACGAACATCCACGGCGCCGAGAACGTGATTCGTGCAGCGCTTGCGTGCAATGTCGAGAAGGTGATCGCCCTGTCGACGGACAAGGCGGCCAGCCCGATCAACCTGTACGGCGCCACGAAGCTCGCGTCCGACAAGCTTTTCGTCGCAGCCAACAATATCGCCGGCGGCCATCGCACTACCTTTGGCGTCGTGCGCTACGGAAACGTGGCCGGTTCGCGCGGCTCGGTCGTGCCGTTCTTCAGGAAGCTCGTCGCCGAGGGCGCGAAGGACTTGCCGATCACCGACGAGCGCATGACGCGCTTCTGGATCACGCTGCAGCAGGGCGTCGACTTCGTCCTGAACAACTTCGAGCGCATGCATGGCGGCGAGATCTTCGTGCCGAAGATCCCGTCGATCCGCGTCACCGACCTGGCCCGTGCGATGGCGCCCGACCTGCCGCTGCGCATCGTCGGCATCCGCCCGGGTGAGAAGCTGCACGAGGTCATGTGTCCGGCGGACGACTCGCACCTGACGCTGCAGTTCCACGATCACTTCGTGCTGCAGCCGTCCATCCGCTTCCACAACCGCGACGCCGACTACGCGGTCAATCGCCGCGGGGAAAAGGGCACGCTGGTGGGGGACGGCTTCGAATACAACTCCGGCACCAACCCGGAATTCCTCGATATCGAGGGCATCCGCAACTTCGATCCAACGGTCTCGGCATGATCCCGTACGGCCGCCAGGATATCAACGACGCCGACGTCGCGGCGGTCGTCGAGGTGCTTCGTTCGGATTGGCTCACCCAGGGACCGTCCGTCGTGCGATTCGAGAACGCGATCGCCGGGCGCGTCGGCGCGCGCCGTGGCGTGGCGGTCAACAGCGCCACGTCGGCGCTGCACATCGCCTGCATGGCCCTCGAGCTCGGCCCGGGCGACTTGCTGTGGACCAGTCCGAACACGTTCCTCGCGTCGGCGAACTGCGCGCTGTATTGCGGCGCGGACGTCGACTTCGTCGACGTCGACTCGCGGACCTACAACCTGTGCCCGAAGGCGCTCGAGTTGAAGCTGCTGGCGGCGCAGGCCGCCGGGCGGCTGCCCAAGGTGGTGGTGGCCGTGCACTTCGCGGGCCAGAGCTGTGCCATGCGCGAGATCCACGCACTGGCGCAGCGATTCGGCTTTCGCCTGATCGAAGACGCCTCGCACGCCGTGGGCGGCACCTACCTGGGTGACCCGGTGGGCAACTGTCGCTACAGCGACATCACCGTCTTCAGCTTCCATCCGGTCAAGCTGATCACGACGGCCGAAGGCGGCATGGCGGTCACCAACGACGCTGCGCTGGCCGACCGCATGGAGCGTGCGCGTAGCCACGGCATGACGCGCGATCCGGCGCTGATGGACGGCGAGAGCGAAGGGCCGTGGTACTACCAGCAGGTCGAGCTCGGCTACAACTATCGCCTCACCGACATCCAGGCGGTCCTGGGCCTGTCGCAGCTCGAGCGCCTGGATGAATTCGTACGCGTCCGCCACGAGATCGCGGCCCGCTACCGCGAGCTTCTCGCCGGCCTGCCGCTCGTGCTGCCGTACCAGTTGCCGGAGGCCCATTCGGCTCTGCACCTGTATCCCGTGCGCCTGAACGACGCCAGTCGGCGCCGCAGCGTCTTCGAGGGGCTGCGTGCCGCGGGCGTGGGTGTCAACGTCCACTACATCCCGGTGCACCTGCAGCCGTACTACGCGAAGATGGGCTTCAAGCGTGGCGACTTCCCGCAGGCCGAGGCCTACTATGCTGGCGCGATCTCGCTGCCGATGTTCCCGACATTGGCCGCATCCGACCAGTCTCACGTCGCCGACGCGCTAGCACGCCTGCTGTCATGAGACTGGCCGTCATTCCCGCGCGAGGCGGCAGCAAGCGCATTCCGCGCAAGAACATCCGTCACTTCCTGGGACAGCCCATCATTGCCTACTCGATCCGCGCGGCGCTCGACGCCGCGCTGTTCGACAAGGTGATCGTGTCGACGGACGACGAGGAGATCGCGGAGACTGCGCGCCGGTTCGGTGCTGAGGTGCCGTTCCTGCGTCCGCCGGCGCTGGCAGACGACCTGACGGGCACGAATGCGGTGGTGCGCCATGCGCTCTCCTGGTTCACCGAGCGCGGTGAAGACTTCGAGCAGGCGTGCTGCATCTATGCGACCGCGCCGTTCGTGCAGCCAGGGGCTCTGCGCGCGGGACTCGAGCTGCTGCAAGCCTCGGGCAAGGCGTTCGCCTTTTCAGTGACCAGCTTCCCGTTTCCGATCCAGCGCGCGATCCGCTTCCAGGAAGACGGGGCGATCGTGATGTTCCAGCCCGAACACGCGCGCACCCGATCGCAGGATCTCGAGGAGGCATGGCACGACGCCGGGCAGTTCTACTGGGGCAGCGCGCGTTCGTTCGTCGACGACGTGCCGCTGTTGGCGGGTAACGCGATGCCGGTCAAGCTGCCGCGGCACCTTGTCCAGGATATCGACACGCTGCAGGACTGGACGCGGGCCGAATTCATGTATCGCGCGCTGCAGTTGGCGGGAGACATCGCGCAGTGAGAGTCGCCATCCGCACGGACGCGTCCGCAGTGATCGGCACCGGCCATTTCATGCGGTGCCTGGTACTGGCCGACGGCCTGAAGCAGCAGGGCGCCGACGTCACACTGCTGTACCGGTCGAGCCTGCCCGCGCTGCTCGATCTTGCGGTCGCCGGCGGCCATGCCGTCTTGCAACTGCCGCCGGCGGGCGGCGCTCAAGCCCAGGACGCCGGGGTTGCGGCCGATGTTCCGGCGCACGCGGCGTGGCTGGGCGTCACGCAGCCGCGCGACGCCGCCGACACCGTCGCCGCACTGGCGTCCTCCACGCCGTGGGACTGGCTGGTGGTCGATCACTACGGCATCGATGCGACTTGGGAGTCAGCGGTGCGGCCCGCGGCGCGACGGCTCATGGTCATCGACGACCTGGCGGATCGGCGCCACGAGTGCGACGTGCTGCTCGACCAGAACGTGCAAGGCACCGCCTCGCGTTACGACGCGCTCGTTCCGTCCCATTGCCTCCAGTTGCTGGGGCCGGCATTCGCGCTGTTGCGTCCCGAATTCGCGCTTGCGCGGGCCGGAACGGTGGCGCGCAAGGGCGCGGTCCACAATCTGCTGATCTGCTTCGGCGGCGTCGATGCGGGCGGTGCGACCCTGTCGGCGCTCGATGGGGTCGCGCTGTTGCCCGTGCCGCCCGCGCGCATCGACGTCGTCGTCGGTCGCGGGCATTCCGCACTCGACGAGGTGCAGGCACGCTGCGCGCGCATCGGCGCGCATTGCCACGTCCAGACCACGCGCCTCGCTGAATTGATGGCCGCCGCCGACCTCGCGATCGGCGCGGGCGGCACTGTTCTCTGGGAGCGCTGCGTGACGGGCCTGCCAGCGCTCGCGCTGTGCGCGGCCGAGAACCAGCGCGGGCAACTCGCCGAGGCGACGGCGCTCGGCATCGTCCACGCGCCTTCGATCGGTGAGAACGATGCCGCCGCGATCGCGCGGCATGTTCAGGTCATGTCGGAATCCGTGCACTGGCGCGAAGCGATGTCGCGCAACGGGATGGCGCTGGTGGACGGGCTCGGTCACCGACGCGTTGCCGGCGTCCTGGTGGCCGAGCAATCCCGGCTGCGGATCCGCATGCGGCCCGCGACATCACAGGACAGCGACAGCCTGTTCGAGTGGCGCAACCACCCGTCGATCCGGGCCGTTTCACGCGACGATCGCCCGATCCGCATCGAGAACCATCGCCGCTGGCTCGAAGGCGCGCTGGCGAGCGATGCGCGCGCGCTGTTGATCGGCGCGGATGACGAGGGCCCGGTCGGCGTCGTCCGGTTCGACATCCATGCGGAGGTCGCTGAAATCTCGATCTACGTGGTGCCCGGACGGGAAGGGCGAGGCCTCGGGCGCGCGTTGCTGGGCGCGGCACAGGAGTGGCTCGAGGGGCAGCGGCCCGCGGTCGCTCGCATCGATGCGGAGGTGCTCGAAGGCAACACCGCATCGCACCGACTTTTCGCGGCCGCGGGTTTCCAACGCGCGGCACATCGTTATTCAAAGAGGATTCGAGCATGAACAGTTTCAAGATCGGTTCGCGCGACATCGGCCTGGGCCATGCGCCGTTCGTCATTGCCGAGATGTCGGGCAACCACAACCAGTCGCTCGACCGCGCGATGGCCATCGTCGACGCCGCGGCCGCAGCTGGCGCGCATGCGATGAAGCTGCAGACCTACACGCCGGACACGATGACGCTCGACATCGACTCGGGCGAGTTCCACATCTCCGACCCGAAGAGCCTGTGGAAGGGCAATTCCCTGCACAAGCTGTATGCCGAGGCCTACACCCCGTGGGAGTGGCACAAGCCGCTGTTCGACCGCGCGAAGTCGCATGGCATGCTGGTCTTCTCGACGCCGTTCGACGAGAGCGCAGTCGACTTCCTCGAGACGCTCGAGGTGCCTTGCTACAAGATCGCGTCGTTCGAGAACACCGACTTGCCGCTGATCCGGCGCGTCGCAGCGACGGGCAAGCCGATGATCATCTCCACCGGCATGGCCACACTCGCAGAGATCGACGAGGCGGTGCGCGCGGCGCGCGAGGCGGGCTGCAAGGACCTTGTGCTCCTGAAATGCACGAGCACCTACCCCGCGACGCCGGCCAACACCAACGTGGCCACGATTCCTCATATGCGAGCGATGTTCGGATGCGAAATCGGCCTGTCGGATCACACGATGGGAGTTGGCGCCGCGGTCGCCGCCGTGGCTCTCGGCGCCTCGGTCGTCGAAAAGCACTTCACCCTGGCACGGGCCGATGGCGGCGTCGATTCGTCGTTCTCGCTCGAGCCGCACGAACTGGCCCTGCTGGTGAGCGAGACCGAGCGCGCCTGGCAATCGCTGGGCGTCGTGCGCTACGGCCCGACCGAAGGCGAGAAGGCGTCGCTGACATTCCGCCGCTCACTCTACGTCACGAGCGACGTCAAGGCCGGCGACCTGCTGACGCACGAGAACCTGCGCGCGATCCGTCCGGGCCTCGGACTGCCTCCGAAGCACATGGAGACGGTATTGGGCATGCGCGTCCGGCGTGACCTGGCACGCGGCACGCCGCTCGCTTGGGACATGCTGGGGTGAAGCCGCAGGTATGCCTCATCGTCGACAACCCGCTGCGTGACCTGGACGGGCTCGTGCTGCTCGGCGCGCAACTCGCGCGGCGCGGCGTCGATGCCTGGCTCGTGCCGATGTACGAGCAGGGCTTCGACTGCTGGGCGATCGGCGCCGACTTCGTGCTGGCGAACTACGTCCGTCCCAACAACCTGGACATGCTCAAACGCTATCTCGGCGCCGGCATCCGCGTCGGGATCCTGGACACCGAAGGCGTGGGCGGCAAGTCCGCGGATGAATTTGCGAAGCTGGTCGCTCGAAGCGGCGGAGCCGCGCAGATGGATCTCTACTGTGTCTGGGGCGAATCGCAGCGCCAGGCGCTCGAGCATGAGCGACTCGTGGCGGCTGATCGGCTGCGCGTGACGGGCTGCCCTCGCTACGATTTCTGCGCCGAGCCGTGGTCGGCGGCGTTGCCCAGGCCGGCAGCCGAGCCGGGGTATGTGCTCGTGAACACCAATTTTCCAGTGGTCAATCCGCGCTTTTCAAGCGGCCCGGAAGGGGAGCGGCGGACGATGATACAGGCCGGCTTCTCGGTGGAGTTCGCCGACGCCTATGTGCGGGATGCGAAGGCGGCGCATGCCGGGATGATCGACTTGATGAAGCATCTGCTTCAGCGCTTTCCCGGACAGCGATTCGTCCTGCGGCCACATCCGTTCGAATCGGGTGCAGCTTACGGCGAGCTGCAAGCATGGGGCAACTTCGAGTTGCGCCAGGAAGGCACTTCGGTCGAATGGCTCAGCCAAGCCTGCGCGCTCGTCCATCTGAATTGCAGCACGGCCGTCGAGGCGGCCATGTTGGGCAAGCCGGCGCTTTCCCCGGCCTGGCTGGATTCGCCGACGCTGAACGTGCCCGTCCCGCACCGGCTGAGCCTGCACGGTGCCGACGTCGATGCGCTGGACGCTCTGCTGCTGCAGGTGCTCGACGCCTCGGCGGGCGAGCGAGCCGCCAGCATCGCGACACTGCGCAACGAGGTCATCGGTGCGTCGTATCACGACATCGACGGCCATGCGGCCGAGCGTGCCGCCGATGCCATCGTCGACACGCTGGGATCCGCTCAGGCGCCGCGTGAGGCCGACGTCGCGCCGGCGTCGCTGCGCGGACGGATGATCGACGGCGCGCGCCGTGTGCTCGGGCGATCGATGTACTCGCTATTGCTGCGACTGGCCAGGAAGCCCGCGCCGGGTCGCAATGCGAAGCGGTTCTCTGCCGCCGAGGTGAGCGCCATCGTCGCCAGGCTTGCGGACTGCGAGCCCGCGATGGCCGGGCTGCGGGTGGACGCGATGCCCGGGACGACGGTGCGCCGTTCTCGCTTGGCCAGCGGCCTGTCCGTCCGCATCAGTGCGACTGGTTCCTGACCAGAATGTTCGGCAAACTATTCTTCAACATTGCCACGTCGATGCTCGCATTCTTCGTGACGAGCGTCATCGGGCTGGTCCTGGTGCCGCTGCTCGTGCATGCCTATGGGTTGGCCGGCTATGGCGTAGCGACGCTCGCCCGACTGTTCTTGCCGACGGCCGCGTTCGGCCTGTTCGATTTCGGATTCGGCGAACTCGCCACACAGGCGGTGGCCTCGGCTCGAGCCGACGGCGACTGGGCGTGCTGCGGCCGCCGCTTGCGCCTGGGCTTGATCTGGGCCGCGACCATTGGCGCGTTCAGCGGCGCGGTCATGATCGGGCTCGCGTGGTGGCTGCCCGGCTGGATGAAGGTCGACGACTCCAGCCAGGCCGGCCTGAGCCTCGTGCTGGCGGTCACGGGCGCCCTCTCGCCCTTGCTGTTCGCATCCCTCGTGTTCGAAGGGTCGATCAAAGGCTTCGAGAACTATGTCGCGCAGCGCCGTCTCGAGGTGCTTTCCACGATGGCCTACGCTGCGTCGGCGGTTGCGTGCGTGCATGCCGGACTTGGCGTGCTGTGGGTCTGTGCGGCGCAACTGGCAGCGCTTGCTCTGCGGGCGCTGTTGGCTTTCGCGACTGCGAAGCGTGCCTTGCGCACGCATCAGGTACGACTGCTGCGCTGGACGCCGGATGACCGCGCCTGGTACCGCAGACGCGTGAACGTGATGGCGGCCAACAAGGCATTGGGAGCCTGCCAGACGCAACTGGCGCCGCTGCTGCTTGGTTTCCTGCTCGGGCCGGCTTCGGTTGGTGCGTTCGACGTGTTGTCGAGACTGCCGCGCGTCGCGAAGTCGATCCTCGGCTTGCTGAGTTCGACGCTTCTTCCCGTTGCGTCGCGTCTGGAAACCGCTTCCGATGCGCAGGGCATGCGACGCCTGAGCCATACCGGCATGCTGCTGGTCGGACTCGCGGCGCTGCCGCTCCTGGCCGCGGCGATGGTCTTCTCGGAGCCGACACTGCGCCTGTGGCTGGGGCCGACGCTGTCGGGGCGATGGGTTTGGCAGTCGCTCATGTATCTGGTGCCCGCCTTCACGGTGCTCGTGGGCTTCGGCGCCACCGCCCTGATGGTGCGTCCGCACGCGATCGCCGCGATGAATCGCCTCATTGCACTCCAGCTCGTGATCCAGTTCGCGGTCGCGTTCACTGCGCTGTCCAGCCTGCAGGAGCGCGCATTCATCCTCGGCCAGGTCTGCGCCGTCGGCATCACGTTCTTCCTCCAGCTTCGCCTGATCGACGCTGAGCTTGGCAGCGGCAGCGCAACGTATCGCCGATTGCTGCGGCTGCTGGGCATCATGATCGTGCTGGCCGTTCCGTCGCTGTACGGCGCGCCGGCCATCTCGAGCATTGCGCAACTGGTCGCCGCTGGCCTCGGCTACGTGATCGCGACGTGGCTACTGAGCGTCTTCGTCGTCCTGAGCGCGGCGCACCGGCAACAATTGCGTTCCGCGCTACTCAGCACACAAGGGCGCGCGAGACAGAGGCTGAGGAGAATTCGCCCATGAAACCGACGATGCCCGACCCGCATCGGTGCGTGATGGGGAGCCTCACCCGCGCGGGCGTCGCGACCGCTCGTCGCGCGGTAGCGTCGAACTGATCATGCCGCGTCCGACTGCTCCCGTCGCTGCCGATGGCAAGCCGGCGTACCGCCCCTTCGGGACGTTGCGAACGGCGCTGGCCCTGCTCGTCCTGCTGTCGCACGCCGTGGAGGTGTCGCCCATCGGGCAATACGCGCCGGAGGGCTTGCGCTACGGCCCGATCGCCGTGTTCGTGTTCTTCGCGTTGTCGGGCTTCGTCATCACCGAAGCCGCGCTGGCGTTCTATCGCGGACGCGCTGGCAGCTTCCTCGCCAACCGGATCGTGCGGCTCTATCCGCCCTATGCGTTCGCGCTCGTCGTCGCCATCGTGCTGCTGCTGTGCTCCGGAGGGCCGTTCCTCGATCCTGCCTGGCGACAGTGGCGCAACGTGATTGCGAACTTCCTCGCGATCTTTCCTTCCGTGCCGTTGACCGACCGGCTGCTGGGCGTGCATCAGCGCGTCGACATCGTGAGCATCATCTGGGCGGTGCGTATCGAGTTCGCGTTCTACCTGGTTGTCGCGGCGGCGTTGGCCTGGGATCGCCTGGCCCGCGGGCGGTCGCGACGCATCGTCAACGCGCAGTCCGTCGGCTGGCTGGTTCTGGCGCTGCACGTGCTGACCTTCTACGGCACACCCGGCGATGGGCGCCTGGCCTTCTACCTGCAGTTCGCCCCGCACTTCGTCGTCGGCGTCGCGGCAGCGATGCGGGAGAACGGCGCTCCGCGCGCCATGTCGTGGCTTGCCGGCGCGGCGCTGTTGCTCGCCACCGCACAGGCCGTCGCCTATCCGGACCCGTCAGGCCTGGCGGCCGTTCATCAGTGGGCCGCCGATTCGCGCCACCTGTCGCCGATAATCCTGTACTTGGCTTTGATGCTCGTCTTCTGGCGACTCGGTGTCGCCCGCGGCGGGTCGCCACGCTGGTTGCGCCTGGATCGCCGGTTCGGCGAGTACTCCTACCCGATCTACCTGCTGCAGATTCCCGCCCTCTACTTCGTGCAGTGGACGATGATGGCGCGGCACGGATCGCCGCACCCGCTGAACCTCTTGCTGATGGTGGTGCCCACCGTCGTGCTGGCGTGGGTCGTGGTGACGGCGTCCGAGCGCTTGCTCGACCCGCTGCGGCGCAGGCTGCGACGGCATGCGTTGCCATCGTCCTGACCGGGGCGTCGACGCCCTGATTGCCATTCCTCAACTGGACAGATTCCCTTGCTGCTTATCACCACGCTCGCCGAATACCAAACCGCCTTTTGGGAGGCGGTCGCCCACGAAGCCGTTCGCACGGGGCAGGAAGTCGGCTTCGTGTCGTTCGACGACCGCAGCACCGAGCAACTGCGCAAGTCGGGTTTTCGCGTCTGGGACGCCCCCGCTCGTCCGCAACCGGTGACCGAAGCCGAATTCCTGGCGGCGCTGGATCAATTCGACATTACCAACGCCAATCATTGGTTGACCCATGAACGCGTGGCCTTCGGCACGCGCGACGGCGAGACGTTGCGGGCCAAGCTGGTCGCGTACCTTCGGCTCGTCGACGGCGCCTGTTCGGAATTGCTGCGCGAGGGCAAGCACGTCACCCTGGTGCAGGAGCTCGGCGGCTTCGTCTCGGTCGTGGCCAGCATGTTTGCCGCGCGCCGGCACGGCATCGACAACTGGTTCATCGAGCCCGCGTTCTTCCGCGGACGGATGTTCTTCATCCGCAACAGCTTCGCAGCGCCGCGCGTGCAGATCGACCCGGGCATCGAGCCGTCGGATGTCGTCCGACGCTACCTCGCCGACACGCTTGCTGCGCGCTCCATCGTGATCCCGATCAAGGACAAGCACCAGTACACGACGGCCTTCCGCAAGGTCTTCAACCGCAAGAACGGCCGTCGCCTCGTGCAAAAACTGATCGACAAGCACATGCTCGGCAAGCACCAGGAGTTCGGGCACATCGGCAAGTACGTTCGCCAGCACCTGGGCATGATCCTCAGCGGCATGCGGTTGAAGAAGGCCTACGCGCAACTGGCCGATGTGGGAAGATTTGTCTACTATCCGCTTCACGTGCCGGGAGACATGGCGCTGACGCTCAGGTCGCCGCAATATCTCGACCAGCTCGCCCTGGTGGACTTCCTCGCGCGCAATGTTCCCCCGACCCACAAGATCGCTATCAAGGAGCATCCCGCCATGGTCGGGCTGGTCGACGTTCCGCGGCTGCAGGCGCTGATGAAGCGGTACGACAACATCGTGTTGCTCAATCCGTCCATCAACAACTTCGAGGTGCTCGGCGCCACCGACGCCGTGGTCTCCGTCAACTCGAAATCCGGGGCCGAGGCTGGCCTGCTCGGCAAGCCGACGCTGGTGCTCGGCGACGCGTTCTACAAGGGTTCGCCGATCGTCACCTCGGTCGATGCGTTGAGCGACGTGCCGGCGATGCTGGCCCGCGCCGTCGCGACCCGGGAAGCGGCGTCGACCGAGGAAACGCGGCTCGCGTATTTCGATGCGGTCTGGCGCGCGTGCAGCCCTGGCGAACTCTACGTCTGCGATGCGGCGAACGTGCGCACGTTCACGAAATCGATGGTGGACGCGCTCGCCGAACCGCCGCGGGAGGCCACGCCCGCATGATTGCTTGCATCCTCGCGCTCATCTTCCTGATCGTGCAGTGCCGACGCCGGCCGGCGGCCGCGATCGCGTTCGCGTTCGTGCTGTTCACGTTCGTGGCACGGCTCATCGCCGCTGCCTACGTCGGTGCCGTGGGGGAGAGCGAGGCGGAGGAGATGTCGGGGCCGATCTCGAGTCCTACGGCGGCGACAGCCTTCGCCGCTGCCATCACGATGTCGACGTGGTTCATGTTCCGGGCGTTCAGGCCGGAGAAGATGCGCGTGGTTCGCGTCGTGCCCTACACGCAAGGTTGGCGGGTGTTCTCGAACGCCTTCGCCCTGATCATGGGGCTGTTCGTCCTGGTCTTGTACGTCGACATGTTTCAGCGCGGCGTCATTCCGTTGTTCGCAGGCATCGAGCGCGGCGACTACTCGGCCAACTATGCCGGACCGTTCCATGGCGTGCTGATGGACCACGGCATCTTCCTGTCGTTCTGGCTGGGCGCGCTGCTGCTCCTGCCGGTGTTGTCCGGCCATCCGGCAGACATGCGCTGCGCGGGGCTGTTTCTGGCGATCCTGTTCTACCTGTTCCTTGCGGGACATCGGTTTTCGGCGTTCTTCAGTTTTTCATCCTTTTTCCTGATGCCGTTTGCGGCCCTGTTCGTTCGGGGGCCGCGGCCCGTCGCCGGACGAGCCCGCGCGTTGCTGAGTCTGCGCAGGCTCTGGATCGGCTTGGCCATCGTGGTCAGCGCGCTGGTGCTCTACGCCCTGTTCAATTCATTCTTCAACGTTCGCGCCTACGACCAGGCCGACGACAAATTGGTCCAACGCGTGTTCGTGCAACCGGTGCAGCTCTGGTGGGCGACCTGGACGCGTGTGAGCGACGGAGACTGGAATCCCGTGGTCGCGCTCGGCTTCCAGTTCGTCGCACCCCTGGATCCGAGCCGCAATACCGGCATGCAGTACCTGATGGTGCTCGAACTCGGCGTGCAGCGGGTGGCCGACCTGCTGGATGTCGGTCAACAGTACACGGGCGGATATCCGGAAATCCTGTTCGAGACATTCGGGCCCTGGTTCGGCTGGCTCGCGACGGGCCTCAGTGCGATGGTCACCGCCTGGGTCACGCGCGTCGCGCTTATCGCCTATGTCGAGGGACGCTTCATAACGGTCTTCGCCGCCCTGTATGTGTTCTTCGGACTGTCGCTCCTCATACTGGGGGGAATGTTGAACTTTTTCGGCACATGGACGTACTGGGCCAAGCTCGCCGTGCTGATCACGGCCAACATCGTCGAATCGCGGATGATCCGGCGATCCGTCGCTCGCCGAGGGTCGGCGCCGAGTCGGTTGCGGCCGGCGCTGGCATGATGATTTTTTCGAGAACTTTCTGATGGTGCTTTCAGTCTCCCCGCGCGTGAGCGTCGTCATCCCCGCCTACAACGCCCAATCGACGATTGCCAGCACGCTGCGTTCGATCCTCGCGCAGTCGGTCACCGACATCGAGGTCCTCGTCGTCGACGATTGCTCTCGCGACGGCACGGCCATGGTCGTGCAGCAGATCGCCACCGAAGACACGCGCTGCCGCTACATCAAGTTGCCGGTCAACGCGGGGGGGCCGGCGCATCCACGCAACGTCGGCATCGAACAGGCGCGTGCGCCGTGGATCGCGCTGTGCGATTCCGACGACCTCTGGCACCCGGCAAAGCTCGAACTGCAACTGGCGGCGGCCGAGCAGGCGGGTTCCCGGTTCCTGTGCACCCAGATGGCCGATTTCGACGATGAGGCGGCGATCCGGCACGAGCCGCTGCCACCCTCTGGACATCAACTGCCTCTGGTCCCGTTCGCGTTGGGGGACCTGCTGCGCAAGAACCGCATCGCGACCTCCAGCGTCCTCATTCAGCGCGCCCTCGTTCATGAGGCTGGCGGTTTCGACCCGGACCGCGGCTTGATCGCGGTCGAGGACTACGACTTGTGGCTGCGATGCGTGGCGCTCACTGGCAAGCCCGTACTGCGTCTGGAGTGGCCATTGGTCGACTACCGCAAGGCGCCGACTTCGCTGTCGGGCAACAAGCTGAAGCAGGCGCGCAAGGTCTGGCGCGTGCTCGGCCGTCACTACTCGCGCCAATCGTCGCTGTTCGCACGGCTGAACCAGCCCCTGATGTTCCTGCACTATCTATTCTCAGCGGTCTTCCTGAGGCTATGGATGCGCTCCCTTTGATGCCGGTTGCGCGTGTTGCGCGTGGTGCGCGGCATGCGGGCTCATGCACGCTCGCGATCGTGCTGGCGGCGTGCGGCGGAGGCGGGCAGGACGACGGCCCGGCAGTAGGGCGGGAAACCTGTGGCGACGCGATCGGCTGCGGCAACGTCTACTTGATGGTGGACGAGACGGCCTTCGACACATCGGCTGGATTGACCCGCGAGTTGGGCGTCATGACCAAGGACCAGCCGACGCCGCTGATCGCGGGCCAGCGCTTCTACGGATCGGCGCTGCCGGACGCGCAGGGTGTGCGGCTCTACACCTACGGCGGCGACGTCTGGACCGCGGCCGACGGGCTCGCGTTCACGCGTACGGGCGTGATCAACGGCATCCCGTTCGGCGACGGGGAGCAGTCAATGGCCGTGAGTCGCACGGACGACCTGCCCGATTCCCAACGCTACCTCGCGGCCTTCTCGACGCCCAGCGTCGAGGCGGGCATCGCGATCTCGTCCGACGGCCTTTCCTTCACTGCGCTCAACGGCGGGGCGCCCGTGACGGGGCGCGCATCGGACACCTACGACCAGTTGCTGTTCGACCCCGTTCGCGGACAGTATCGGCTCAACACGCGCACGGATTTCGGAGACGCCGGAGGCAGCGGCGAGATTCGTGGCGTCAGGACGATGGTCAACAGCGATATCGTCGGCACGCCCACGGCGTGGACCACGATTTCCGAATGGTCGCTGACGCCATGGTTCGAACCAACTGATCGGCAGATCTACGCGAAGACGGAGTTCGTCTATCGTGGCGTCTACTTCGGGCTGGCCACCGTCTACAGCGGCATCGGCGACATGTCGGAAGGCCCGGTGGACTATGTCACCCGCCACGAGAGGAACGTCCTCGACGCCTACTTGCTGACCAGCCGCAACGGCATCGACTGGGACCTGCACTGGATCCTCGCCGGGCAGCCGCTCGTTGCGCGCGGCGCGTCCGGCACGTTCGACAAGGACGCGATCCTGCCGGCGGCGCAGGTCGTCACCACCGGCGGCAAGCACGTGCTCTATTACAGCGGTGCTGATGAACGGCACGACGTCCCGGCCCGCAATTGGGGCATCGGACGCGCCACTGTGCAGCAGGATCGCCTTGTCTGCCAGGCGGCGCGCGGTGGCCCCGGCACGGCGCAGACCGCGTTCCTGCCGATTTCGCAATCGTCATTCGGCATCGATGTGAGCGCCGCCCATGGCAGCGTGACGCTGCAGTTCGAGAAACGCTCTGTCGATGGCAATACCCAGTCAGGCACACCGATCAGCATCTCATCACGCGACTCCGTGATGCGCGTGCCGTTCGACCAGATCTTCACGTCGCGTGTCTTGCAGACCGACGTCGTCCGAGTGCACCTGCAACTGGACAACGCCGCGGTCTGCGCGCTGGCGCTCTAGAGTCTCAGGCCGATACGTTCGCTTGCGGCGCGGCGAACGCCGAGCGCAGGCGAGCCAGCATGCCGGCTTGTCCTGCATCCTCTTTCGACCGTCGCCACGCTTCTCGCATCACCAACCAGATCGCGATCAACAGACCCGTCGCGAGCACGCCGAACAGCGCGATCAGCAAGCGGCTGGGCTTGGTCTTCCGTTCCGGGGGCGTAGCCGGGTCGATGACCTGGATCAGCGCGCCGTCGCGCGCCTCGTCGACGCGCGCGAGCTCAAACTGTTTCGCGTAGAGCTCGAACAAGGTTTCTTCGTACTTGAACTGGCGGTACTTGCCGATGTAGTCCGGGGTGCTGCTGTCGGCGCCCTGCGTCTTTTCCATGGCAGCGAGCTGAACCTGCAGTGCGTGCAGCGTGTCCTGTACCTGACGGAATTCCTGCGCGTTCTCCGACAGGAAACCGCGCATGCTTTGCAGCTTTACTTCCGCCGCGGTGGCTTGTGCCTTCAGACGCGAATACTCCTCAGCCGCGGCGCGCGGCTCGGCGCGGATCGCGCCTGGCGAGAAGCCGCTGGCCTGGAGTGCGACCTGAGCGGCCGTCAGGCGCTCCTTCGTCTCCTCCAATTGATGCTGAAAGAATGCGCGGCGCTGTTGCGCTTCCGTGATCGACAGCGACGACGTCAATACGCGAAGCTCCTCCACGTATTGGTTCGCAATGGCCGCGGCCTTCTTCGGATCCTCGTCATCGACTTCGACGCTGATGAGACCGTCCTTCTTGCCGATCGCGATCTGCACGCGCCGCGCGAGCTCCTTGCGAGCGTCCGCGCGGAAGCGCATGTTGTACTGCGCGAACAGCCCGAACTTGTTCATGATGCGATCGGTGATCGTTTCGCTCTGCATCAAGGAGACGTATTGATCCGTCGAGCTCTTGGAGCCGCCGGCCCCGGCCAAACTGGCCAGCGCGCCCAAGGAGGACAGCGCCGCAGCCGCACCGCTCTGTTGTTGCAACGGCGGCAGGAACGTGGTGCGCGCCGTGAAGATCGGCGCGAGCAGGTTGGCGATGCCGAACGCCACGATGCCACCGATGAGGGCCGCCACCACCAGGGTGCGCCAGCGTGTGACAAGCAGCACCACCATATCCAGCAAGCCCATCCCGGCCTCCACGTCGAAGCCGTCGAGCGCGTCTCGATCGGCCACCGGCCGATCGAGATCGCCGAAAGTCATGTGCTCGCTCATTTGCTGATCGTGATGAGAGCTGCGGCGCCGATGCCGAACTGATAGAGGATCTGGGTCCATTCCTTTGCGGCTTGTACGAACGTCGT
>Ga0307516_10003548_pt1 | contig 19944 bp, 22 predicted proteins | sample 19_EM_MG_FD_203310 | JGI IMG/M metagenome (GOLD analysis project Ga0307516, IMG submission 203310) | Populus trichocarpa ectomycorrhiza microbial communities from riparian zone in the Pacific Northwest, United States - 19_EM | ecosystem: Host-associated > Plants > Roots > Unclassified | place...
AGCGCTCGCAGTGAGCGCGACAGCCGTCGTGGTCCGTGGAATTGCGGTCGGCTAAACGGAGGGGGACGGGTAGGCAGGACGGAGGGGGGGAGGGAGGAAACAGGCTTCCGCGCGTCGGGGCAATCGGCTCTCCTACTCGGCCCGGTGGGCTTTCGAAACCCAGAATGGGTAGATGCCGAGATGGGCTGCCGCAATCGACGATGGGGCGACTGGCAGAGACGACAACGGGGTCGCGGAGGGCGAGGAAAGGTGCGTAGAGGGGAAGGGGGACAGAAGGAGCGGTGCGAGGGTGTTTATGGTCTGGGAGCACCACGCCGTATGACGTTGACGGGTCATCGGCTTGGTAAAAGCAGCTGCATGCGTTCTATCTAGGGACCTCGAGCGCATTGCATTTTCCCCACGATCACACAGCGACCCGCAGCGGACACCACCAGCTCCCCAGCCACACTGGCGATCGCCGGACGCACGTGGTGATTGGTTGGACGCAGTGTCCGTGCCGGGGGCCAGTTTCTTTGTTCGCCACTCGACCGTCACCAGGCTCTCTAGAACGTACTCGATTTTTCCCGGTTGCAGCAGAACGTCCGGACCTGGTGTCACCCTCCAGCGCGGCGCCTCTTGAGCCGTTGTGCTGGCCGGTCGCAACTGCCCACCCGATGCCGCATGGTGGCTCTTGTCGGAAACCGGACTGGGGGATTCGGACGGGCGGCCGAGTGGACCCAGGTCACCACCGAACCCCAAGGTCGATGGGGGCGGCTCCCTTCGATGGGAGGAGCCAGCTTCAATTTTTCTGGGGGAAACGCGCAGCCAAAAAAGCATGTGAGCCATTTTTCGGCCAAGAGCGCCCTTGCTGGCGGCGGGCCTCCACTGCACCACCTGCTCCTCGCCTCCGCTCTTCTCTTCTCTCACCGCCGGAGAGCGGCGGAATTGACGATCAGGGGAGCGCGTACGAATGCGTGCTGCGTGGCGTGGACGGCGCATCAAACTCGGTCCGGACGACAGAACAGGACGAGAGGGGCCGATTTGAGCGGGGATCTGCCCCACCCTCTGCAGGGATCCGGGGCGGTGACGGCGCCCTCCGCCGCCCTACTCAATGAGCCCCGGCCCTGGCCGACACTTTCCCATCCCGAATCCCAGGTTGCCGTTTTTACGGCCGCGATAGCCAGCGCCGGATAGATATCTAAGGTATCCGCGGCTGGAATCTGCGCAGCTGGGGCGGGGGGGGGGGCTGCGGACGTGTGGCGGGTTAGTGCTCTCGAAGGACGCATCGCGCTGGCCTGGCCCTGGGCTGGAAATCTGTTGGACGGCGGTTCTGTGGCTGGTGTGCCGTGGCGCGCACCCAACTGCCATACGCTAACTGCATGCGGCAGCGATCAGCAAGTTCGTGGTCGTCATGACGACGCCTAGGAACATGGCATTCCCAAAATACCGACTCTGCATCATCCGGCGAATCGGCTTCCGCATCTCCCTTGCGATGGGAAAGTTTATTTCACCAACATAGCCCCAGACTGCCAGCCCCCCGCTTCCAAGTTTTGGAGTCGGAGGAAAAGAAAAAAAAGGAAAAAAAATCGGCCATCTCCATGTGGCGGTGACGGACGAAACCTCAACCGAAGCTTCCAAAAAACACGAAGGAAGCTAATCGAGCCAAACCTTGCTTGCTGGCGCGCCGTGCACACTTAAACTGCCGGCACTCAACGGACCCGTCAGAGGCGAATCTCAACCGCTCATCCGCATTTGTCAAAATGGCTCCTCGCACACTAGCAGCTTCAGTTTGCCACAACAGCCCAACCTTCCATTTTTTTTTTGTTTATTCATTAATCGCATGCGACCTAACTCTCCCTTCCGCGGACAATACTCCCGTCCCTGCTGGGATCTGCACCGAGTGAGACCAGATGACCCTTACGACCGCACGCCGAACGCTTTTCGGGCAACTTAGTCGGAGTAACGCTGCAGATCTTCTCGGGAAGCCTCTCTCTCGACTGGGTTGCCCTCAGCAGGCGTAAGGCCGTGCCAGAAGCCCTTGCCCCCCCCCCCCCCCCCCGGTGGAGCGGCATCTAGCTGGGACGCCAACTGACCGACCGACAGACCACGTTCGGATGTGGCGAAGCCCCACCTGTGATGGCGATGCCTCCCAATTCTCAGAACGAGTCTGGGTGCGCTGCGCTGTACATCTGCTCTCGCCTTCCATCGCATCATGGGACCCAGCTTCAGCGCTAATCGTTGCAGTTGGGATTGCCACGCTCCTCAACAACTCGAGCATCCGCACTGCCACCCGAGGCCTCTGCTTCCTCGCCGCCATGCCCAAAGCAAACGCACAAGAGACACGAATATGCAAGCGCTGCAGCAACCCTCAGCTCTAGATCGCCCTAAGCCAGCCGGATCGGCAACCCCCTCTCTCGCGATGTGGGACAGGCATCCTGAAAAAATTGGGCCAATTCGGAGATGACTGTCCTGATACCTGCAAAGGGGGCGCGATTGCCGCGAGAGGAGGGGAGTGGTTCTCGGGAATCCGTTCCCCTGCGGCCAAGGGCCCGCGGAGAGGCCTATAGCCATCGTATTCTCCAGCGTACAGATCAATGATGCGCAGTGGCCGACCCGCTTCGGGCACGCTGTGCTTGCCCCTAAAAGTCACTGCTGCTAGGTGGATGCCTTGTGGTCTGAAATGTCCCCTCCGAAGCATGGAGGAGCTTGCCACGGGCGTCCTTCTCTCTTGGGTTCATCTCGGAAGGTGATCCCCCGGGCAAGGTGTCATCGTGCGACCTGACCGCACACCCTCTGGATGCTTCCGACAAGGACGGTCTATCATTGTGTCTGCGGTTATTGCGGATTGCAGGCGAGCATGGCGAGCGCTCATGGGGGAGGTCAAACTTTGGGCGAAGGAACAGAATATCTATTGCTACTGCTCGAGAAAAGAGAAGCACTACTATTATTACTATCACTACTACTATTATTACTGCGACTACCACTGCTATTACCGCTACCACTGCTGCTGCCCTGGTAATTCGCTCGCTATCCCTCCTCCCTCTCATCCAGCCATTTTTCCGCTCCAGACTCAAACAGAAGAAAAAAATGTGACGAGCGGGGTGCCCAGCAGTTGCCGCATCAGCCGGCAGTTCCTACAGTCCAACCACCGAATTACCGTCCCTTCCTCAACAGACACTGGCGCAGCGACGGCGGAGATAGGCGGTTGTTAGTTGCTCCGCATCCACCCTCGGGCTTGCGACCATTCCCTGACACCAGCGGCGCCACGTATTCCCCCCAATCCCCCCAATCCCCCCAATCCCCCCTACGCCGGATTTGAAATCCGTGCGGCCGTCTGGGAAAGGGGGTTTCGTGCGTTCGGTGCTTCCATCAGGTCCTCGATGTGCTCGTGGACTCGGACATATACAACTTTGTTGGCAGCTTCACCCATCCAACAATCGAGGTGGCCGTACTCCGGGCTACACGCAAACAGAGGAGAAGATCGTGAGTTTTCGCCCCAAAATTTTAGTGCGAAGGAAGGGGCCTTGCTCGCTTACAATACTACACGCTCATAGTCCCGCCTCGAGAAGCGATCCTGAAGAGTCTCGAACGACCGTGTGGTGCTCTCAGGGGAGAAGACTGCGTTCTTCCCTCCGTGGATGAACAGAATTGGGACACCCTCCATCCGGGCGAGATTCGATTCGCTGATAAGTGGAAGCCCCTCGTTGTCGAAGACTGCGCCGCTAGTGCCTGCGTGCAACAGCTTTTCCAGGCAGTTCATCGAAATTCCGCCCAGCAGAGTGTGCAGACTGTCGTGTGTGGCCTTGTTCAGTCGCTTGTGGGTCCATAGCCTATCCGCAGGTTAGATATACCGCTCGTATTTGCTATGGCGACGGGGGAGTGGGGCTGGTGCAGGCGTCGGATAGGAGACGAACGGACCTTCCGAACACGAGCTCACTGCGGTGGCATGCCCTCGACCTACACATCTCATCTCCGCTTCCAACGGGATAGAAGCGCAGTAGTTGATCGGTAATCCGCTGGAGAACGCCATCTTTCGGAGATGCCACGCAGTCGAACCAGTCGCCCTCGAAATGCTCGAATACATCCGGCAGCGGTACGGGCGAGCTGGCCTTGAGCATGTTGACATTGGCGAATAGCGGGTTGAAGAAAACTGATGACGATCGTTAGCTGTCTGGTAGCTCGAACCCACTTCCCACCACCTCCCCCGATTCCGTCGGTTGCGTCATGGTAGTCTCTTGCTTGGGGAAGATCCTCGCTCCGCAGATCATAGCGTCATGGAAGGACAACTACTGCGGACCCTCGGGAGGGGCGAGACGGCCGTGCATCTGGAGACGGTGGTGCCGACGACTGCAATGCACGCTCTGCAGGCCACCGCCCTGCAGATCTCGAACCCCATACGTTTACCTCCCGCTGGTCAAAGCTATCGAGGACGCCAGGTCACCAGCCAGCGAGATCTGGACAGGCGATCGGCGAGAGCCGTTTGCACGGAGCGCCAGTACGGCCGAGTGGATCTGGCTGGCTCCCTAAATCCCTCGATCCTTATCCCCCCCACCTCCCGAGACGCACTGCTGGCAGTGATGGAAAACATTTCTCTTACCTTGAGACGCAGTCAACCCCTTGATCCAGCCCGCCGGAATCGTGCCGTCAAGTAACCCCATCGAGAGGGCGACGGATCCCGCGCAATGAGCCACACAGTACATCTGCGGCTGCCGTGAGTCATCCCGCACGTACTCCATCGCCGCCTTGACGTCCAATCGGGCATCGTATATTGTGTAGCCACTCTTCGCGATCTCGGTCCTGCCGACTCGGTGCGTCACGACGTACACGTTGAACCCCTTGCCGAGGAAGAACTCTACGGCGTTTGTATCGATGGTCGGGAGGGCGAAGATCTGGTGGTCTACGGATGCCCCGGGGACGAACAGCAGAGGAGGCAGCTTGGGGTTAGAGAGCCGGGGACTCCAGCAGTGCATCGTGGTCTGAGCTCCGTCGTCCGCGGTCAACATCACCACCTTCGACGGCCGGACCTTGGGGCTGTTGCTCCGGATGGACACTTCGCCGTTGCTCAGGGCTTGGAAGGGGAAGAAGAAGTATTTGCCCGTTTGAAGGGTGAAGTTGAGCAGGAAACGCTTCATGCTGGCAAGCTGCTGCAGTACCCCTGGAGCACCGCTGGGGCCGAATCCCTGCATCTCCCGAAGGAAGTCGCCCCCACCGATGTGGAGGATGCCCGTGGCAACCCGAGACTTGTCGGGCCGAGTGATGGTGACGTAGAGCGTGGTTGTCGCCTTCCATGTCCTCCGGGCGGAAAATGCCATCGTGGAGTCGATGATCTTGTGTCCGTCAAAATGGAGGATTTGCCCGTCGGTCCCGATGAGATCGAACTTGTACGCCAGGTTCCTTGTGTCGGGATCCCGTGGATCCTGCGAGAAGAACTGGACTCCGCCCCGCAGGACCATGAACGGATCCTTACTAAGGCTGCTGCAGGTGAAGGTACCCGTCGCTATCGAAGCATCGACTACAGATGGAATCGGTCAGTGTTTGTCCCTCGTTACCGTGGAGCGCAGCGGTCGGAAAACTTACGGTTCCTGGTGCTGTAGGTGTCCACGCTCAAGAAGAACCTCGCTGTGCTGCCGTTGCCAATCGCCACGCTCTCTGCGATTTCGAAGCTGTCGATGTCGTCCCCGACATACATGTGGCCATCCATAACCTCTGCGAATCTGACTCCGCTCTCCCCGGCGGCATCCCGGATCGCTTTCTGGGTCAGTTGCATATCTTCCGTCAACGGCCAGCTCACCCTGGGCTGCCCGTTCAGTACATCGAGTTTCCCGTTCTTCGTCTCCAGGTCGATTACCAGCCCACGCTCCTTCGTCAGCAGATCGAGTGACCTCTCGGCCAGCGCGGTGATGGTGGCGAAAGGGTTTACTCCGAGGGCGCACGGAACCACCGATCCGTCGACACAGAAGAGGCCGTCGTGTACTTCGGCACCATCCCCCGCAAAAACCTCGCCGATGTGGCTCGTAACGCCGTCCTCGCCCGTGCCGCTGAAGCTCATGTTCGCACCGCCGATCGGGTGGACCGTGATCTGTTCCTGTGCCCACGCGAAGAACGGCGAGTTCACGTAGGCACCGCCGATGGCATGCGTCGCTTTGGCCATGAAAGCGTTGAGCTGCTGGACGTGCTTGCTCCGGCCGACGCCCTCAAAGCGGAGGTACGTCTTGTCCTTCTCGAGGGTCAGGTTCGCCGAATTGGAGTCGTGGCTCATGATCAGGTAGATCTGGGTGCGGTTGAGTGAGCTACCTGGGTGCCATGCTCCGCACGCGAGGTTCAATGCTCGCGCCAAAACCTTGCGCACGCGGTCCCGGCTGGAGCGCTTGGCGGGAAACTCCTTGCCCGGAGTCAAGTCCATCAGGCCCTGCAAGCCCACCGCAAGCGCCTGGGGCACCGCGCCCTCCTCCAGGACAAATCCGTTCAGCACTTCGTCCTCGTCTCGCATGTCGATGACACCAGTAATGGTTGGCCCGACCGGTCGCAGGAGGTCGTCCTTGGGCGGGTTCTCGCGACCGATCGCGTTGGCGATCTCGTCGGTGTTGTATCCGAAGGCCAGTATGTCGCCGTTCCCGCTCATGTTGTGGCCCACCGTGGAGCTCATCTTCATGCCGTGCGCCTTGCTGCGCAGGAGGATCTCGGTGGTCCCGAGGGTGCCCGCGGCCAGGAAACACAGTTCCTTCGCGCGAACCCACATCAGCTCCCGGTGGAACAGCGCTTCGAATTTGGACCGGTTGCCGCTGTTGCCGTGCCACGCGAAGAAGACAATGTAGCCCTCGCCGGAGGGATCCTTCTTGACGTAGCGGACCTCGCACTCGCAGAAAATTTCGGCCCCCCAGTTCCACGCGTCGGGGAGATAGTTCATCAGGACACTGCTCTTGCTGCCGTCGTTGACGCCGGTGCAGTCCTGGCCCGACAGGGTAGAAGCTTTCATCTGTTCCGAACGCCATCAGTCATGTTCTGTCACTCGGCTACGGCTTTCGATACGACCGGATCGTGCGATTCGGCGCCGATGGTTTGATGAGGTCGCCATGCGATTAATGGACCGCCATCACCACCGGCGCCGGTGATAATATGGTGCGACTCACCTGGATGCCAGTACTGTTCAGGCCGTCCTTGAAGAATGTCGTCTGTGGGGGCCGATAGAACCTCTCCTCGAGGCCCATCAATCCCGCCTGCTTCTTCAGCAGGTTCAGCTTCATGAGTTCGGGGTGGTCTTCCGGATAGGGCGTAGGCTGAAGCATACTCCGCGCCCTGTCGTAATACTGCGATAGTGCGCCCGGCGCTCTGAGCTGCTCGGGAAAGCTCTTGTCCAGCGCCATCGTCCGGTCGTCGGTCTCGAGGAAGATGTTGGCGTTGATCAGACTCGTCCCGCCGAGCCCGTTGGCGACGAAGGCGTTCTGTCCTTCTCCCTGGATAAGATGGAACATTCCATTGGCGTCTCCGTAGTCGACGTCCCTCAGCCTCCCTCCCGTCTCGCCGGCATTGCCGGAGACGTGTATCTGGCTCGCGGCCTCGGTCAGGGAGGTGGGGTACTCGCCGGGCCATCGTTCCTTCCCGAACTCGAGGACGCACACGGTCTTGCCCGCGCGCGCCATCCGGGATGCCGCAACCCCGCCGCCGTAGCCGCTGCCCACCACGACGACATCGTATTCGTGCCGTATCATGGGCACCGGGCGCGAGATGCGCGGGAAGGACTGTGCGGGGGTCGGCACGGACGCCTCCGCCGAGTAATCCGATGGCTCAAGCGGGGTGTATGTTGACGGCCCAGAGTTGGGGGCCGACGGGGGGAGCCCTGAGGGATTGGTAGCCATGGCGATGGCGGCGATGGTTGCAATGGGGGGGGGGGGCGTTGGCTGCAGAAGAAGTGGATTTGGAGAGCTTGAGGAGGATAGTTGACTTGTGTATTAGCTAGTGCTGGGCAGGTGGAGAGCACTTGCAGAAGAGAATGGAGCAATCGGAGCAATTCAGCACCGGAAACCTCGTGCAAAAGCCGTGATCTTATATATACCACCCATCCACCCGTCCCACCTCTGCCCCCCTACCACTCCACCTCCATCCTTCCTCAACCGCTACCAAACCGTCTCCCAGCGGTAGGAATTGCACCCTCCAAAAAAGCAAACCGGGGGAGCCCCAAGGTAATCCATCTCACGCACCGCAACACGCAGGCATCCGACATGTCAGCACTGTGGGTATCACCGGGCCCGAGTGACTCAGCTCGCCAGGATCGCATGTTGGATGTTACTTTTTTTTTTCCCTCCCTTTCTTTTTTTTGCCTTATGTACGTATTAGATACACACCCCTCCCTTTCTGCATCCGGGAGAGTTGCAATGCTTCTGGAAGGATGCCAACGGCGAGCGCGCATTCGTCCGTCCCCCAAGACGCCGCCCATCCCGGCTAGATATCGGAACGCCAGACCGACCCCGCCGCGGATTCGCATGCCCGCGCGTCGCTCATGAGTGAGTGAGAAGTGAGCCTGCATCCATCCTCCGTAACGCCGGGATGATGCGTAGTAATCACCGGTCAACAACTAAATGGATTGACCGCGCGATTCGACTCGTTTCGTTGCTCTAGTTACATTGCGCCGACACCCCTCCCAATCATCGCCACCGCCGCATACATACCGTGCAACACACGGAGCATGCGTCCCTCCATCCTTTACATAGATACATACACAGCTTTTTTTTCTTTCTTTCTTTCTCTTCGACCTTGTTTCCGTCTGTTCCTCCGACTTCCGCCAACCATGCACTGCAGAAATCAAACCCCCCCCCCCCCGGCTCCTCGGCAACACTCTGCTTACTCTGATGATTGCTTCTTATGCGAGACGTCGGGATATATTTTTGTCCTCCCTGTAGGGCAAACGGTTGTGTCGCACGCGAGGGCTGAGGATTGAGCGCACTGGCCGGGGCGCTTACGACTGGAGATGATGGTGCATCACATGTGAGATAGCCAGATGAAATCTGGACCCTCCAAGTCCCGCAACAGATGAGTGGTAGGGCTGAACGAACCGTTGCAGGCAGCAGCAGCGCGGTGAGACGGTTCTCGCGATCGTGTACATGGTGCACATATGTATGTACATGTGTATGTATGTTTGTAGGGAACGACGGACGCCTTGTTCAGCCGCACGTTCGGACGACCGGGATTGTCTGTGGTGGGTGAGAACAGTCCCATATCTATCTACTGTGCAGGAAACGCCCCTGCGTGTGCTTTCCATCACGAGATGTCTCGATTCGAGTCGCTCCGAGACCGGATCTGGTGGTTGCCCACGCCATTTGACCTCCGACGGTAAACACATTGCAGTGGCGCAGCGGCGGCTCGAATGCAGTTGGCGGTGAAGATGGCAGACTTTTAGCTGCTCTTCTCGCTCGTGCTCGTTTGTTTGCGCGTGCAGCCGAAGCTGCGTCGCGTCCGCGATAGGGCTGTCTCTCATCTGGCCAGCTTGACGTGCGATCCAACGGATGCTGACTGCGATCTGCTGCACACAGAACGCGAACGATCACGAGATGTTGCGAGGGAAGTTTCCGTCGACCGAGTCCCCCCTCCCCCGGTCGGAACGGCGTATCGACGCCGCTGCGACTCACGGTGGCGTAGAATAGCGCGCCATCCAGCGCCACGGACACGCTCGGAGAGGCGCTGTCCCGTCCGAAGCGCCTTCATACACACGGCTGCGCGGCTACGTCAAACGGACCAGGAGACTCCGCATCTTTGCGGCTGTGGTAGTCGCCGTGGGTAGTAACCCGAGGTTCCCGTCTGCTACCCGCGCGGATTCGTACACCCCAGATTCATGAACACCGCGCACGGCACAGACCCAGCGCTACGCACGGACGCGACTCTGACTCCAGTTTGTTGTTGCTTGGTGTGTATGTTGTAGGAGTGGCAGCTGCAGAAGAGAAAAGAAAACGAGTGAGAGGGTCTGCCGCCGGCACTAAGTAGTGTGTGGGCACAACGATAGCCTTTTTTTAAACGCCAACACAGTTTGCAGTCTCTCTGCGCGGCACAGAAACCCTGCCGTGGAATGCTTACCTAATCGAATGGTTCCGTTGCTTCTTGCCCCCGCCGTGAAGCACAGCAGCGGCGATATCGCGCCCCGTGGACCCGCTGAACTGCGGTTGGCCGGCGTGCATCGACGGCTCGTGCGCGCAGTACCAGACGTCAGGCGCGTCCGGGGAGGGCGATGGGGTAACAATGGGAGCATTGTCCTGAATGATTCTGCTTATCACTGCCCACAGAGTAGCAACCCGCGTAGCTTGACGCAGCTGGCGGCGGCGATGTACACACTTTTCTGTTCCCTATCCGCTGCCATTGCAGCTCGTTGTAGCCTCACCTGCAAGGGAAGCAAAAAAGGAGGGGCAAAAGAAAGGGCAAAAGAAACAGCTTCCTTACCACTCTTCCGCGGAGGTCACGGGTGAGAGGCGTGGCGAAGATCTGCAAGCGTTCCTCAATCTCTGTCCCCTGCACCTCAGCCTCCAGTCTCGTCTCCTCTTCCCTCTGTTCTCCTTTCCGGAGCTCCCACTCCGGCCTCGCTCTGGGCGTCTTCCTCACGTGGGCCGGGTCCCCCCCCCCCCCCCCCCCCCCCATGTCCATGCCGGTGGAGAGGAAGTCGAGGACCGTCTGGCTACATCTCGTCGGCGAAAAGGCCCCGGATCCTGAAGCGATCCCTGCTCCCCCGGCATCCCTCCTCGCCTCCGCCCGCACGATCTTCTACTAAAGCTTCCACTGACGGCTTTCGGAGAGGTGCTTTCTCGTCTGGGTCCGGTACGGCCACCAACGGCATTGGACGTCGCCGGTGACACGTGACCATAGATTGCGCGAGTGATATTAAGTGCATCCATGCTGCCCAAAAACATACAGTAATACGCCATACATCTCCAGCGGCTGGTCCCGGCCGAAGCGCAGGAACCGTCCTGGATGTGGAGGTCAGAGAGAGAGACGTGGCAACGAGCAACTGCCGCACGATGATCCTCAATGAGGATTCGATCCAGTTCGGGCCGGGGCTTTCTGGTGACCCAGTCCGGCAGGGTGGGCACAGTGGCCGGACTGCATTGACCCTGTCCGGCCGGCGGGCGCCCACTGGCCAGCGCTAGTAGTAGTGTGAGAAAAGAATCCATCAAACGCCCCTGGGCAACTGCACCCGCAGTAACCCAACCATCGTGCCAGCCTTCCCACTTCAAAGAGCCAACTACTTCGTACCCACGATGCCAGACAACAATACCAGCTATGGCCCCTATGCGCCACTCGATTCCGCCCGGAAACCCACTCGCGAGCCAAGAAATGCCCGCATAATTTCGCTTACAGCTGCACCATATCTGCTCCGAACAACGGAATTTTTAGATAATGTCGTTCCCCTTTTCTCCCCAGTACTCTCCTATGTGAGTACAATTCTCTATCTCTTGTTGTGATGGTGGCCGATCGCTCCCTGCAAAGTCAACAGGACGCGGCCATCAGGTCTCACTCGTCTGCTCGCCTGCCTATTCGCTCTGCGAGCCCTCCCCTACGCTTCCTACTGTATATAATATCGTCATGACCCAATAGGGTCGCACACGGTTAATGGATCATCATCATCATCATCCCCTACGCTTCCTGCTGCCATTCACTCTCTCACCGACACTCCTGAACGGCCCATTTGCTCTCCCAAACTCCATTCATTTTGCTCACCGCCAACACCGCAGGGCCAGAGCTATTCACCGCTGCAGCCTCTCGTCCCCCTCAACGACATCGCTCCAGTTCTACGGATGGGTGCGAGCTATTGGTTGCTCCTCAGCTTTCGCATCCCAGATCCTCCAGCCACATGTGCCCCTGCTTCCTCCAATCAGGGAGGTCTCACTTACAGACACTTCCCGACCACTGAAGCCAATCGGCCGCAAGTCCACGGTCCACCGTGGTCGCCACAGAGCCAACGGCACGATTATTTGATTTGGGCAGCTCCTGCGAGCCATTTAAGCGGCAATGTCTGCATAGAGGTCCCATACCTCTGTGGATCGAACTGCACCCCTCGTAGAGAGTAACTAGCCGGGAGACACGATTGTCACATCGCAGCCGCCGAAGCCAGAGTTGCATTACGGCTTTTCGTTTCACTTGATCGTTCAACAAATGTCCACGCAGTGTCACTCGATAGTCTCGCCGAAAGGCCACGTAGTGGATGGCGTGCTGACGCTCTTAAGAGCTGCAGGAGTGGATAACGATCGAATGAGGTAATTGTACGTAGGAGTAGCGGTGGGGGTGGAGTTGCACGGCTTTTTTCATCCTTCAACCAATGACCCCACCCTATCAGCTTCTATCTATACAAGGTGGCTTCCATTATGTAGGCGAACCGCGAATTCGACCGGTCGAGCAGCCACTCGCGTCGATCTCGTGAAACAAAACGTGCTTTTGTCATAGACGGCCACACTTCAGACCCTTTCAGCACGTTATTCTCATGCTCAAAACCCTTTCCATTACTACAAAACTCTACCCAACTGCGTGCCAGTTGAACTCCAATTACCGATATCAGTTAAAAACAGACTTCATGCGAGTCGTCCGCCGAATTGTCCGCGGAATCGAATCGCGGGCCTTGCGACAATTGTTCATCTGGAGGAAGTTGCGACCACAGGTAAGTAGCGATCTCGTTGCTCGAGGCGCCCCGCCTCCGTGCAACCTGAAAAGGGGTCTCTCCCTTTGAGTTTGTGTGGTTCAGCGATGCGCCAGCCTCGATCAACTTCTCGATGACTGGTAAACCCACGCCGTAGCAACCTGCCACCGACCAGCACACTACCGTGTGGCCGTCGCCGTTTCGTGCGTTGACAAACTCGCGCCCTCCATTTTCCAGGAGATATTTTACTACGTCGCGTCTCCCACTTGCTGCGGCGTAATGTAACACCGTCCATCCGTCACTGCCGCGAGCGCGCATGTCAGCTCCCTTTTCTATTAGCAGTTTAGCTATTCCTAGTTACCCTATGAAAAGGGCACGCTGCAGTGGGGTCATCCCGAAGTGGCCGCGCTCTTCGATGTCTGCCCTCATCGCTAACAGAGTTCGAACACCGAGATTTCGGAGATACAAAGGTCGCCTAAGCTCATGTCCGACAGCATCGACCAGCTTCCTCCTTTGTGTGTACTGCTGGTGAAGGAGGATGACGTTTGATAGTCGAAGCGCGCGCCCCAGGCGCCCGCTTGTACGCTCTCGAATCCTTCAACTCCTCTGTGAATGGTGGTAGCATGGATGTGATGGCCCGAATGGACCGAATGGACAGGGTGCTGCGGGATATCGCTGTGGTTCTCATCGATATGGCGTCGTTCTCCGTCGATGGGGCGGAGAATTCGGCGGCGGCATCGAAACCGCTCCTGAACTGAGTACAAGACTCGCTGGAGGGATCGTCTGAACAACGGGCAATGAGTTCTCGAAGCTGCACCGAGATTGCGCGGTTGGATTCCAGTACCTGTGCCACGGCTTCGTGCAACCTGCTGAGACTTTCCGATGCTTCGGCAGCGGAATGGCTGAAGGTTATCGGTCAGCGATGCGTACGACGTCGATAGCCCATAGTTTTACCAACCACTAAATGATACTCAGCATCGGATTCAGGCTCAACTTGTGCCGCTGAAGATCCTCGATGATATCGGCGACCTCTCCTTCCACGCCGCCCATTTGACCTTCTCCCACACTAATCCCGCTTTGCTGGCGGGCACACTGGGATCGACAATCCCTGCAATCTAGCTCACATATTTGTCCAGACCGGAGCAGACGAGGACGCAGCCGCTCAAGGTCGCGACGAGATGACAGATGGATATCATCGTCAGTCGGTGCCTTCCGGCATCCTGCTCTGACCCATGATGAAGAGTTGCACCTCGCAAAGATGACGTTTAGGTCTTGCATCTCTGCCTTGACTCGGCTGATGGACTCCGGCGCACCCTTTTCTCTGGCGCCGCAGTCGTAAAGGACCTTGAGCAGGCTTATAATCTTTGCCGAGACTGCAACGAGCCCGGCGATCGAGGCGACGACTGACAAAGGGTCGGTCATCCTTCGTTCAGACGATGTGGCGGAGATGGTGAGATGGACTGGTCTGTGTGGCAGCGATCCCGCCGATTCTCGGCGATCTCGCAAACTGCTGAGGGGACGATTTTGCTGTGGCGCTTTGTTCCGTTCGGGTTTTCCAAGGCCGGTGAAGGTAACGCTGAGCGGACCCATATCTCCTCTAGATACTGCGCCTGCTCTCATGGGGCGCAGCCGATCATGCGCAACAATGGCATAAGTGTCCTCCTCCTTAAGCGGCTAGCGCCACTCTTGGCGGTTTTGATGCCGTGTTTAACAGAACTGGGCGCGCCTTAGGACGCTTGGCACTTAGGCAATATCAGATTCACTGCGGATACCATATGGCCTCCGGCCTCGTCTATCTAACAAAATTCCACACCATCACCTTTATCTTCGGTGCCTCCAACAGCTCTCATTCCAGTTTCTTACTCCTTCTAGCTAGACTTACCGGCCCGACAGGAACTGCATATCCCGTGCTTGTGGACGTCCGGACGCGACGCCGAGCCCACCGAGAACGCTTCTGCCGGACCTGCCGAGTGGCGCCATGCCATCCACACGACAACCACAACAACTCTTGCTAAGATACATGACAAACGAGCAGCGAGAAGTATTTCCAACATCGCCGGCGCGGTTCCGGCACCCACGAGCTGCAGACCTTCGAGGAAAGAGACAAGCCGGCGGAGGATCTGTCTAGTAGTTTTTGTCCTCCAGACTATGGCGGCGATCCGTCTAGTAGTGACGTCATTGGACACTACCAACCATGCACGACAGCAGTGAAGCCCGCCGAAAACATGTTAGATGTGCTTTAATGGCTATTTCATTACCTTTTCGATACCTGGCGGCACAATTTCAACACAACACACCACCAGCCACATCAGAGAGAAATTAAACCATGTCGTCGCAGTAAATATGAGAGCATTAAACAATTACAGAGATGCTGACAGTAAAGGGAGTAATTTAATACAGCATCGCCGCCAGAGTACTAAATAGACAATAAATCCAGCGTCGCCAAGAGTAAAGGGTGTGAATACAGCATTGCCATATGGAAATAAAGAATAAATACACCCCGGTGTGGGAAAGCGAATTATGAATGGCGGGCCAATGAAGGTATTGTGTTGAGTTAATTGAGTTAATTTTTTTTAATTGATTCATTAGTCGTATGCGAAAATTTGCCGAGTCAATAAGCTGTTAATGACAAGTAATGCTCCTCGCTTGGAGCGAAGAGCAAAGCACTCACTACGCGTCACTCGGTTTTACGAGAAACATGGAATTCATCCTTTAAGGCCTTGCACCACAGAATAAGGTGATTTGGGGCTGGAATCGGGCTCTACGATGTCGATATACCCATTCCATTCTGCGAGTTTCAAAGGGTTCCAACTCTTTTGCGTTGTCGACAGATGATATTCAAAATTCCCACCGAAAAAGAAGCAATGGTTCCTCGTTTTTGTTTTTTTGTCTGTTCGCTAGATTTTTTTTTTGGTTCCAAGACGCGATGTCGCTGCGCAACAGAAGTGAATTGCTCCTCTGTATTTTCATTTCTAGTACTTACAGCGACACTGTTTTTACTCTATTTTCCCTGCAGGCGACGCCATATTACCCCTTCTATTTACCCTTAGTACTAGCCGCGGTGAAGCTGTATTTACCAAGTACTCCCTTCACACCCTTCACATACATACCTGGAGAAAATGTACGCCGCCATGATCTATAGAGGTCGCATGTGAGTATGAATAAACAAAAAAAAAACCCCTCACATACATACCTACATTACTTATGCACTCCTTTTACTTGTTCCCTTTACAGTCTTCGGCGCTTTTGCTCACTGTGGACTCTGGCGGCGAAGCTGTATGTCCTTACCACATTTATTTACTCTCTTTATTGCTGGCGACGCTATAAATAAGCACATATAGTTATTCTCTATAAGGCTTTATTTACTTTCATATTTATTTTCTGGCGGCGACGCTCGCTGATGTGGCTGGTGGTTGTTAAAAGGTTTATGTACTCGATGTGCTTCTATCTTACCAGAGCCGATTCTATTCTTCGCGGTATGACTAGTCTAACCAGAATTGATTAGCCCGCTGGGCGCGTCATCGACTCGTCAAATAACAACTATCCGCAGATGATGTGACGATCATGATATCTACGTCTACGCGTATGGATACGGCATGTCTACTGGTAGACCATAGCAGGACATCACCCATAGACCCGGTAGCGGGTCGGCAACGAACTGTCCTCTTCTACCGCCTTTTCTCTTCGTCGCCCAATTAGAGGGCTTGCTTAACGACCTCGTCATCCGCAGTCGTTGGTGCTTGCCGTCCGGATTGGCTGACTGGAATGTGCCTCTCGTGCTGATGTTTGAGTTTCTCTGCTACCCGCCTGTGGGGAGGATATGTAGAGACGGGATGCGGTTCTGCGGGAGAGTGTGTGCGGAACGATACAGTCGATAGGATCGGGGGGCTGTTAGGCTGTATGAAAGGCGCCTGACGCGGCATCCGCAGGTCGGAGTGGACATCAGGAATCACGCCATCAACTTCCGCGAGAGGGAGCCCGCAGTGACGATTGAGCTCCGATGCGGCGTGGGCAGATTCTCGGGTTACTCGGAAGAAGTGCATACCAACACTGCCGGCAGCAGAAGACGCTCCGGAAACCAGACTGAGTACCAGCGAAGAGCAATAGGCAGCTGGCAGCGAGGTTCTACCAGTTGAAGACAGGTCATTGTCTCATTGGCCAATACCTGAAGTGGACGAAGGATAGGCCCACAGCCAAGTGCTGGTGGTGCCCCGTACCGGGCCAAGACCCGGGGGCACCTCTTCAAGAACTGCTGCCACTAGTAGGCCTAGCAGAAAATCCTGTGGGCAGAATTTTGTAGGCGACTAGAAGGAAGAATTGGTTCAAGATTCGAGATCTCTTCTGAGATGAGCGCTGCAGCCAGGCAATCTTGGACTTCATATTTACCTCGGATGTGGGACAAAGGGTGGGTCTGGCGAGGTTGGAGGAAGATGCACGGAGTGAAGTGTTGAAAGCGGAGGTCCAGGAGCGTGAGTGAGGGAAGAGGCGAAGAGGGGATAGTGGCCGGGACTCGGGTTAAAAGTCCGCCGCCATAGTCTACATAGGCTGTATGCGAGTACGATTAAACAGAAAGAAAAAGATTGAGCTCCGGTGGTGCCCGGTGCACAAGGGGGCGTGTGTGTGAAACGAGGACGCTGGCGAATGGGCCAAACTCGTGGCGGATGAGCCCGACGCCAAAGAGGTGCGAGTTCTCGACTACGGAGACTGGAACGGAAGAAGAAGTCTCCCCCCGGGCCCACGCCCACCCGAAACGCTCGATCACGCGCATCAGGTAGAAGGAAGCAAAGCTTGGGCGGAAGTCACGGTGAAAGTCACCCACAAGATAGACCGGTACGGCCGCGAATGGACCAAGCTGGCAGCGCGCGTGAAAGTCACACACAAGAAATACCGGTACAGCCGCAAGTCATGCCAGAAGCCGGATTCGGCCCCGGCCAAGGTGAATAAACGACTGGCCTCAAGGCTCGATCGCTTGAAGATTGGCCACTGTCTCGCCGGCCAGTACCTCCAGTGGACGAAGGATCAAACTACAGTCTGCGGCCGAGTGTTGGTGGTGTCACTGCAAGACCCAGACGCGGGAGCATCTTTTCAAGAACTTTCGTATCAACATTTGCCATGGTCCGGTCCTAGCAGCGGTCATGGCCGGACGGACCACGGTGGTCCAGTCCAGTCCGGTGAATTCCTTGGACTGCATCGGTCCCAGTCCTTGCCGAGGACGAACCGGCATGGACGGCAGCCGATCACAGCTGGCCGTCGCCTTTGAGGCTCAATACTTGTGTTAGTTGTAGACGTCGGGGAGACAGGAATGAGGATATGTATATAGTGGCGGGGGAGGCAAGATCTTGCTCGAGACTAGTAGGATAACTATGTACATACCACCTGTGGTACTATAGAGTCCTCAGGCCTTACCCCTTTTGTTGCATGGCTTTGCTGCTGATATAACAGTGTGCTATAGCCAGAGCGCTCGGCGGGCCGACAAAATTGGGGCAACATAGAAACTGCAATGAGACCGAGTAGGGCGCGGTAGCTAGTAGGTGGTTTGTTGATATCACTCGGAACTGATGTGTGTACATCGCTATGATCTAGATGGGTCGCATGCGATTAATGAATAAATAAAAAAAAGTTTGAGGGTATTTAGGTATCTGTTCTAGCCCAGTGGGTGGAAAGATCGGTCTATAGATGGGCCGGCCCATATAGACTGGCGGCCCGTGTATGAATGGGCTGGATCTACGAACTGGCCGGACGGTGGGTAGATTTTCTTAGGTGACTGGGCTAGCCCAGTGGTAAATGTGCGGGTGGGCTGTACCAGTGGTAGATCTATAGGTAGGCTAGCCGAGTGCTAGATCTACGAGTGGGCCAGCCAAGTGGGCATACGAGCTAGCACCAACACCCTGTGGAAACCAACTTCTTCTGAACTAATCCTTTCGTCAGTCACCATCACCCTGATTACAACCCTCTTTGCAATCATGTCCGCCACTGCCGCCACCGCCAATGCCCTCCCCATTACCACCCTCGCCCCTTTTTCTGCAGAAACATTACAGGAATTTGATGCCACGGCCGGGACTAACCATGTACACGGATGGGTCGCGAATGGAGGATGGAGCGGCCGGCTATGCAGTGGTTTGGAAGAAGGGGGAATCCTGGGCGGGCATCAAAACTCATTTGGGTTACAATCAGGAGTCCTACGACGCAGAGTGTGCCGCCCTAGCGCGCGCATTAGAATCAGCTTCGAGAAGAAACACAACCCCGGAACGGGTGACGATCTTCACGGATGCGCAAGCGGCCATCAGACAGATGGCATCGGATGAACCTGGCCCAGGACAACAATACGCCCTCCCAGCACGAAAGCATATTGCCTCGCTGCGCAGAGCCAGGCCACGCATCACCATTGAAATCCGATGGTGCCCGGCGCACAAGGGAATCGCAGGCAATGAGAAGGCCGACGAGTGGGCAAAGACTGCGGCACAGGAGCCAGATACCCGCGGGGTGGAGTGGCTGAGCTACTCCGATCGGAGTGAAGCGCGGGCAATGCCCCTCCCTCGGTCCCTCGCCAACCTCAAGCGGGAGGTCTCAGAGAAGAAGTGGGCGGAGGCATGCTAGTGGGCTGGAGGCCGGACCTCGAAGGCGAAGTACCGCATGCCAAAGGCCCGATGACGCGGTGGCCGGTAGCGCTAAGAGGCTTGCCTCGAGGTACTACCAGCTGAAGACAGGGCACGCCCGGACCGGACAGTACCTGCACTGGGCGAAAGTTCGCCCTGATGCCCAGTGCTGGTGGTGCAAGTGCCCCTCGCAAACGAGAGATCATCTCTTCAAGGTGTGTCCGGAATGGAAGGTGCAGCAGAAAATTCTGTGGGCGGAGGTGCTGAAGGAGACCAAGAGGTGGAAGAGCAGGTGGACGGTCCGAGACCTGCTGGCCGACGAGAGATGTGGGTGGGCAGTGCTGGACTTCCTCTCCTCCACGGATGTGGGAAGGCTGGTGCCGCCGGTGGATGAGGAAGACGACGCCGGAAGTGAGGTGTCTGAGCGGGAGCTCCGGGAGCGGCGGGAGAGGCAAGAGGAGCGGGAGGGAGAGGCGGAGGCGCTAGGGGCTGTGGATTGGAGGGGGGACGGGGAAGAACTCCCGCTGTTCCTTCCCTCCCCTCCATTCATGGCATCAGCAGGCGAGGAGTAGGGGACGGATCGCGCTTTTCTTTTGTTCTCTCCTTTGTCAATTTCTTTGGACGCGTCTACTTTCTCTAGGGACAGGCCGGGCGGAGGGCAAAGGAAAGCTTGCAACGAGCCGCCACCGCGCGGACTGCGGACAGGAAAACGGGGGGGGGGGGGGGGGGGAATTTACCCCCCCAGGAAAAAAAAAGGAC
>Ga0307516_10003549_pt1 | contig 19939 bp, 14 predicted proteins | sample 19_EM_MG_FD_203310 | JGI IMG/M metagenome (GOLD analysis project Ga0307516, IMG submission 203310) | Populus trichocarpa ectomycorrhiza microbial communities from riparian zone in the Pacific Northwest, United States - 19_EM | ecosystem: Host-associated > Plants > Roots > Unclassified | place...
CTCATGGCTTCACTTCGTCTTCCATGTTGTCTCTCATCAAAAACGCCTTCCTTCTCCATTAATCCAATAACCCCCAAGTTATCTTCTCTCCATAACCACCCTAACAACTTTACTTTTAATACCAACACCAACAACATCTCATTATCTCACTCTCTTTGTTTTCCAATTAGAAACAACAACAAATTCAGGCATTTCCTTTTGCATTTCTCTTCTACAACTCAAGACCACCCGGTTGTTGATTCCTCTTCACTTGATGATGTTGTCACCGAATACCAATCAAAGGCTGAAGAAAAAGAAGAAGAGTTTTCGAAAACCAGACTGTTTGCTTCGAATGTTCCATGGAATTGTACTGCAGAAGACATCAGGGCTCTGTTTCAGAAGTTTGGGACAGTTGTAGATGTTGAGGTTGGTATTTCTGTTTCTTGAATTTATTTTATTTGTTGTTTTCTTACATGGGTTTTTTTTACTGGGTGTTCGAGTGATGCGGGTTTTTTTTTTTTTTTTTGTCAAGCTTTCAATGTATAGCAAGATCAGAAACAGGGGCTTGGCGTTTGTCACTATGGGCTCCCCCGAAGAGGCAGTTGCTGCTCTTAATAACCTCGAATCTTATGTAAACACATTATCTTCAATTCTTTCCTTCTTTGGAATATGAAATCTTTTTGTCATAATGCATGCCTTATTGGAGAAAGAGGAGAAATCAGATTGAGAGTTATAACTTTTAAGGATTAACCGATTTTAATATGCCATTTGGATATGTACCTTAATCCAAGTTATGCTACCCTTTTGCTTTTCGAACACTTTTAACTTGTGCATTGGTTTTTGTCTTGCCTTTTTTGTTTTGTTTTTATGAACTTGAACATTCTAATCTTCTTGCAAATGCTTTTCAGGAGTTCGAGGGCCGTACTTTGAAGATGAATTATGCAAAGGCAAAAAAGAAAAAACCTTCACCACCTCCACCACCCAAGCCAGGGCCAACGTTTAACTTGTTTGTAGCGAATTTGCCATTTGAAGCAAAGTCGAAAGATCTTAAGGAGTTCTTTATTGCAGAAGGTGCTAATGTTGTTTCTGCTGAAATTATATTTCATGATAATCCTAGAAGGCCCTCCGGTTATGGATTTGTGGCATTCAAAACTAAAAAAGAAGCTGATTACGCCATTTCTACTTTCTCCGATAAGGTAATACTGGATTCCAATTATGTTACATTGCTTCTGTCATAAAAGATTGTGAATGTACTTCCTTCTTTATTTGAATCCTAACAGTGTTTTAAAAGTGAAGAACTTACCCTGTGATAACTTGTATCCTGTAGGAATTCATGGGAAGGCAACTTAGAGTTGCTCGCAGTAGACAATTTGTCAAACAACGAAAAGAAGATGCAGCACAATCTGATGGTACTTCGGGTGAGTTGGAATCTGAAAAGGTACAAGCAGATACAGCTAATGACAATTGAAATGGAAAATTTGCGAGGTTCTGAGATTGTTTAATTTGCTTCGCTTCGCTTCAATTTTGTAGGTAATAAAACTTCTTAAATTTGTTCCTGATGATTAGAAAGCAATTATATAATTTCTTTGGCATGCTTTCTCTTATATTCAATTGGCGTGGTATATTCTATCGTTAAGTAATACTGCAGGTCTGATGCTCTGCCCTTTATTTTTTGATGGAATAGATTTTGTGTATGCTATTAGGGATCTATGATTTTGCAAAATAGTCTCAGGTGAATACAAAGATTTTGCAGAATGACATGGGCAGATCTTAGGTCTATAACCAGATTTGAATGATATACACTTCTTATAGCATCCAACATTGGCCTGTGTCTCTGAGATTCTCATTCTACTCCAGCCAAAGTTCTCTGGAGAACAAAATGAAAAACAGTCACAGGGAAATAGTGAATCTGATCCCAGTAATTCATTTGATAGAGACTGCTCGGACTAGCAAAGTGATAATCATAAACAAATTGGAAATTGAATATTAATTGTGGCCTTGTCATATTCTCCTGGTGGTTTGATTATTAATTTTGTTTCTACATTCAGTCCTTTTGGTTTGGGGAACTTAGTTGCTTCATGGTGATCTTTAGTGATGGCTGTTTTTATCATTTTCCATCGTTTGAAGAAGGTTGATGCCATTATAATGTTTTTGGTTTTGTGCATTCATATGGACTTGAATAATCCAATTGTTGCTATATATTGTTTGATGGTAAATTATAAGATAATTACGTTTCCTTAATGGTGGAAACTGGTATTTATGGTATAACACAACTTCCACTATATTTTACTAGTATTTTTTTTTTGTCAAAACATTTGATTCTATCCATCATTGACGTGTAATGCATGTGTTGTATGACAGTTTTAGCCGTCCAAATCTCAGCAAAAACTATAGTTTCATCCATATTGTTGTTTGGTTCAAATCATCCCAACATTTGTAGCAAAAGTTGAACGATTTGTTGGGGGTTCATGTTTGAAGAATTGGACCTTTTGTGTTTTTGGATTAAAATGATTTACCCTAGGGAGTAGGAAGTCTACTGAGCAGCTGCTGGCCAGAGATTGGTTGGTAAGTTTAAATTTAACATGTCAAAGAAAGGGGACAACATCTGATGTGAGAAATTCAACACAAATATCTGATATGCCTCTGAAGAATTTATAGAATTCCCTTGTTTTGGATATAATTAGTCAGAAGTTTCAATTACACTGATTCTTAATCTTAGCCAGTAAACTGTCTTATTTTTCAGGAACAGATACCTAATCAAGAAATTGGAGGCAAACTTCCAAATAACTCGAATTGATTAGGCATTTTGAATTCTATTGATGTAACCATACATCTAATCTGGTATGTGTTTGGGGGTGGCTATTAGAGGTGAGAATCATGAGTTTAGATTTTTATGCTTGTCTTGGCTGTCAGTATGGATGTAGATAGGGCATTTGATGTTGCCAAAACTGGGGAATCATTCTTTGCAAAGGTAAAATGAAATCAATCAAGAAACAAAATAGTTGAGGATGGAAAAGTGGGATTGGATAGTTACAAAGAGAGAAAGAATGAATTAACCTTTTGATGCGGGGCATCGATGAATAGAAGAGGAGATTTCCATTTACAATAGAGTGATTTCCATCTCTCAAGGGTATGTATGCATTTCTAAACTCTAGTTATGATTCATAGTTCTCCTTAGTCTCTCAAACCTAGTAACTTAACACCCATCACAAATAGCAACGTAACTTGGCAACTTAAAACACTCGCAATCTTATTCACAACTCTAAACTTATGTCTCAAGATAAACAAATATGCTTGCAAATACTTAATCCAACGATAGGCTTCATGATCTGAGTAAAGAATAAACTCTTGTAGTAATTGATAATGGCGCTAATGGCATAAAGCTTGAACTATTACATAAAACTTCTTGTCATTAGTTGAGTAATTTTTTTAGTGTTATTAAGCTTGTCACTAAAATAGGTAAATGGGGTGATGCTCTTGACTAATTACACCATCTATCTTAATGCTCGATGTATCACACCTCTTCAAACATCTTAGTAAAGTTGGAGAGTTCATCATCAAGGCCTTCATCATCCTTTTGTAAACCTTTTTAAATGTCTTGCCTACTACTTTACTTTATTTAAATTTGCTTTGCCTCAAATAATCTATGATATGATACATGATTGTGTTGAATATCACAAACCCATGAAAGCTACGGACTTCATGAATATTCTTGGGCTTGAATTAATCTATAATTGCTTGAAATTTTTAAGGGTTAGCAAACATTCCCCCATAGGACATTATAAACTCTAAAAAAATCACAATAATGACAGAATGAAAACTCTTTTATTTTTTTCAAATAAACTTTCTTTTCTTAACATGGTGCAAACCTTAATAAGGTGTTCCAAATATTGCTATTTGGTCTTCTAGAAATGAAGATGTCATCAAAGTATACCACTAGAAATTTACTCATGAAAGGTTAGAGCACCTATGTCATCAGTTTATAAAATACTTAGGGCATTAGAAAGATCAAATGAAATGAACAAAACCCCTCGTATAGCCTAACCTTAGTCTTAAATACAGTTTCCACTCATGTTTAAGATATATTCTAATTTAATGGTAACTATTTTTCAGATCAATTTCAATAAAAATTCTAGCTTATACTATCATATCTAACATGTCATCCAACCTAGAAATTGGGAAAGGGTACTTAAAAGTGATTCTATTGATGAGTTGATTATCCACACATATCCTTCAAGAACTATCCTTTATAGAGCTAATGATTAAAAACAGGAAAGAGCAAGTACAACACAATTGCTTAGGCTTTCTTGTATAAAGCCCTTTATAGTACTCATTAACTTGTTTTTACAATTCCACAAGTTTAGTGGGGTTCATCCTATAATAGTAAAAATTTGATAATGTAGCACTAGAGATAAAATCCATGACATGTTGGATTTCATGCATAAGGGGTAAGGAATCAATAAGCTTTTGAGGAAAAATATCTTGAACTTTTCCAACACCATACTTGCTTTTTCAGGCAATTTTTTTTAGAGTTTTCTAGAACTTAACTTACAACTAAAATAAGCAAGACAAACTCTTTCAGAACCTCCTTAAACTCTTTTAGGCTTGTTATATTAAGTCTTTTTTCTTTCACATTCTATTTTTTTAATCATTAAACCTTGGTGGTAATGGAGTGAGCTAGATATTTCTACCTTTAAAAGTGAAAGAATAAGAATTTGAATGATTAAAAATGGTGACATCCAAATCATATAGCGATGGCCTACTTAAAATGACATGTCCTATATTAATTGAAATCACATCATACCAAATCTCTTCATGATAGTCTAGGAATTTGATACGGAATAAACATCTCTCATTGATTGCTATGAGGTGTTATCAACCAATGACACATTATCTATGGAACATACTTTAAGCCTATATGAGATATAATATTAGACAATCTTGCATTGATATAACTCTCAATATCAATGATGCTCTTATAACTTTTATACCTATACTTATTATAGATATGAAAAACAGTAGTCTTTTTGTAATCTTCAGTTCTTTTTAGTTGTGTCAAAGCATATATGACTACACCTAACTTAGTTATCCCAAACTCTATGATGTGCTACTTAACTTGATTGGATATAGATCAAATACGACTAACTTGATTGGATATAGATCAAATACGACCTAGTAAATTATGATCATTCTCACCCTCCTTGTCTATGTCATGAAAATCCTCATGATTAGTTTCATACACTTAATCACTAGTCTTTCTCTTCAATTATGTCCTCTTTTTCCTTAATGAATAGGGTCTTATTGATATAGTTGGTTGCATTGTGATCAAAACCTTGACATTTAAAATAATAAACCCTTGAACTCATTTTAGACTCTTTATTGAGAACTCTTTTTCCTTTGACTTTCGTAGAAGGTTAGGCATCACTAGAGTTGGGTTTGTAGGGCGGAATACCTAACAAGGAACCATTATTCCCAAAATAAGACCTAGCAAGGGTGTTATAGGTTTCCTAATGTCTCATCCACTATGTAACCAACTCATAATCTTACATTAAGGTATAGACTTAGTTAAGAGTGGAAGCACCTCAAATCATAACCTTTTTTCTAATATCATCATTCAAGCCCCTACAAAACTTATTCACGATCATGGTCTCATCTTGTCGCACATCACATCTCATCTTATACTCATCAAATTATGCCATATACTCACTCATGTACTTATTCCCTTGCCTAAAATTATTCTATTTGTTTAAAAGATTGCCTCTCTATAATCAAGGTAAGTACTTCTCCAATCATTTTTGTTTCATCCTTACTCCATACCTATTTAGTGATAAAGGGTTCACCCTTTTCTCTTTAAATAGTACTTAACACTCTTCCAATGAAGCTAAGTGGTACCACTAAGCTTCATCTAATAAAATTTGACATGTTAAAGACAACCGTTAAAAGTAAGGGCTCTACTTTGATATGTCCCATGACTTGCTCATTAAATCATCATTGTTGTGATCATTTTGATTATGGTTATATTGGTGGTGTCTATGGTGAACATGTTTATGATGATTATTGTCAGAATTCTTGCTATTATTAGGTCTCCTTGTTTATGAAATCTCTATGGACTTAAATCTTTTAGAAATGTTGATCATTTAGGCTTGAATAAGTTATAATTGCTCCTGAATGGTTATAAGAGCATCACTTGTGACTGTATTTTTGGTAGATGTAGAATTAAGGTTTCACATTAGGTGATCACCATGCAAATACATGCATTATTAGCTTAGAGATGCAATTAAGATTACAACAATTCTTATAAGTAAAATCTAGTTCAAAAATAAAGTCAATTTTTTATTTTTTTTAAAGATCAATCAAGACTAGAATATACCAAAAAAATTATAAGCATACAATATTAGACCTTGAAGTGGAAATGGTTAATCAAACAAAAAATCATTACTTTCCACAAGTCTAGGCAAGCTTTACAATTAATAAAAAATTAATTAATTACTAAATACAAATGGCAAAGTTTGGTGATGGTAAAAAATATAACAAGTAATGCAAAATGTTTTTTTTTTTTTAATTTCTATGTATAAAAGTAGTATTAATGATAATGTTGAATAACAAGTATAATTCCAGATAAATAAAAATGAAAGAATCAATGTGTAGTGTGATTTAATAACCAAAATGTTTAAAATTAATATAAGAGATTTAATAATCAAAATGTTTAAGATTAATACAAGACCACGTAGATCATGAAAGTTAGATTGTTCAGCTAACATTGCTGCAGCTTTTATGTTGTTGGTATAGTGGTTGTTATAACCCAAATTTTAACTTCCTTTATATATATATATATATATATATATAAAGAGTTTTTAGAGGAAAATAAACAAATAGCTGAGCTTAAGACATCAAGGATTGAGCTGCAAAAGTTTAAAAAATTCAAGAACGGTTTGGATTGAATGAGTTGTTTAAGGTCAAAAGATAGAACAAACAAATAGTGTAAAGATGGGGGAGGAGTGGGTAAAGCTAGAAGAAGAAAAGGGGTAATGAAGATTAGGAGCGTAGTTTTAAAATATCGAATTGGGTAAGGCCTGCCTGAATTACAAGTAGAGAGGATTTAAAAAAAAAAATCAAAAAAATATAGAGTTAACAAGTTGATGACCGGGTTTTGATAAGATGAAACCTGAATCAAGCAGCCATTAAGTTAACTTGAGTTGAATTATACAAATATTTTTTTTATTATATTTTCAATTCAACCCGAATCAGTTTAGGTCCTAAATCGTCATATCAAGTGGGTCTGGGTTTTTAAACAAGGAGTGTTCTAATTAACGTGTAGTTGGTAACGACTTATTTAGATTGACCCAGGTCAATGGGACCCAGATCATGAACTTACCGAGTTTAATAACTTTTCTACTTAAAATTAGTTTTTTATTTAATTATACAATAATAATAAAAACATACTTTTACATAAAAGATAACAAATAAAGTTACAAAAGAGAAATATTATTTTCTTCATCAAACCTGTTTTTTCTTATTAATATAATTTGTTTTTACAACAAAACAATTATTTTATTAGCATCATAGTTCATTGATTAAAAAAACACTAAGAAAAAAAAAATCACCAAAACTATAATGATTTGAATTGAAAAGGAAAAAACATATGTTTTTAATCCAAAACTTAATCTTCTTATTCATTTATTTTTTTTTATTATGAGAAAAAAATATTTTTCTTATGAGAAGAATTATTTTATAAGCAAAAACTTATTATAATTGTGAAAGTAATTTTCAATTAAAAATTAAAAAATTATTAATCAATTATTTTTACATATCTATACAAAGAAACTTAAGAACAAAAGAAATTGAGAAAATTAAATAAAAAATCACAATAAAAAAATTAAAAATCAATAATTTATGGAATATATTTGATGAATATCTAATATATTCCATAAATATATTAGAAAAGAAATATATTTGACAAAAGTTTCAAGAAGCGCAATATCAACCAAGATTAATAATGTTGTTTCAAACTAATTTGGTTAAATCATTACTGGTAAAAAGATTTGGCTGCATTTCATAATTCACAAAAACCAACATTAAAGAATTTATAATGTTCAACTTAAAAACTAAATTTGTTAGGTGGTTTTAATTCCTTGATATTATAAATTTAGCCAAAATTATTTACTTTATTGTTAAAACAATTTAAAAAATATCAAAATAGCATGCCTATATTTATGTGTGATTGAAAGTTAAAGACATCATAAATGTGCTAAAATCATGTTAAAAATCTATTTAAAATATTATGAATAAAAAATTGAATTGGATTTTTATGAACAATTTATTATTAGTACTATTATTTTTATATCAAATACATCATAATTAAAAAAATATTAAAATTTAAATAAAACTTTATCATAAATATTAAAATATCAAATTTGAAGAGTAAGTGAATCCGACCAAAAAAAATTAGAAAGTCAAAAAGAAAAAAGAAAAAAAAGGGATAGGCTCACCTCCTAACCCATAGTACCAGGTTAGGCCCACGTGCCCGGCCTTGTTTTATTTTATTTTTTTATTAAAGTCGTCTGCCCCTTATTTAAAAAAAAAAACAGATGATATATTATCTGTTTGAAAATAATGCCATCAGCGGGACTCAAACCCTCGACCTTGTGGTTGTTCTCGCATGTTACCAACTGAGTTATAACATGGAATTGTTATCAAATTATTAAAAACACATTAAGATGTTATATTGTTTATATGAACAGTAAAGTATAATAAGAAACCCTAATTTTTTTAGAATATGTAAGTATAGAATGATATTATACACTTTCAACAACAAAAAATATTCCTTCTGTAAATTGAATTTTGATCGGCATTATCCAAGTCAAAGCAAGGCATTTTGTTAAAAAATATTTGTCATGATTGGGTCGAAACTAAAATATGGAAAAAGTCATATATGCATCATAATTGTGGGAATACAGGTTTATTGATGATGTTCCATTGTCCAAAGTGCTTAGATATAGGTTATTAACAGTTGGATTATGTTTTAATCATAGGTTCTAGTAAGATAGTCTATTCTTCATTGTTTATGAAATTTGTCGCTTGTGTAGAAAGCCTGTAATCTGCAAAACAGTCCCTCTTGGTGAGATTTAAGGACCTTCAAATGACAAAACTAATGACCTTTAAACAAATTGTTATAATAAATGAGAGAATGAGCATTGATTCTTAAGAATAAAAATGTTTGTTCTTAGTTTTAATATGATAAATGCTTTGAAATTAAAAACATATTTTTATTGACAATAAAGATTGTGAACTATTTACATGTGTGATTGTAGGGTTATTTACACTACTTGAACCTTGTAGAAAAGATACTTCTTAAAGGTTTAGGAGGTTTTTCTACCTTTATAGCACTCAATATGAATTAATATCCTTAATATTAACATTAATATAGGATGAGATATCCCTGACATTAATATTAATGAGGGATGAGAGACGAATATCCATAATATTAACATTAATAAGGGATAAGAGACTAGTATCCCTAACATTAATATTTTATGTTAAAAGTCATAAGAATAAGCAAATGGAGCCTTATGGCCCAACACGGGGCCTATAATGATCCCTAAGTCTTTAGCCCTTTGTGTTTGGCACATCGTCAAGCCCATGATTAATGGGTATTGCAGCGAGCCAAGCCCATGCCTACTTGAGCTTCGCACGTACCAGAGCCCGAGGCCGTCGGGTCTGGCAACATTTTTTTTTTATAAATGTAATTCTATTAAAGGAAAAAGTTGTACAATAATACGAAGGGCATACCCTGAGATGTATATCATATCGTAACCCAGATCAAACTGACCTTAAGCAACATGAAAAAAAAACAAAAGCTAAAAAAAACTCAAAATAAAACTAAAAACAAGACTTCCTAGACATCAATTGGGAAACCAGTAGACTGATTTGTGGAAAACTCAGAACCGGTCGATCGGTTTGCAAAAACAGTAGAAATGCTAAGTGGAACTCCAAGGACAACAAAATAGACGTATCTCATGACTCTAGAAGATGCCATATAGACCTAAGAGTAGCTGGGATATGATATTTTGGTTCTAGCTCAACATACCTGGACCTGATAGGCTTAAAGATATATTTACTAACAATATGATAAGGATGATAAGCTTGGTGAAAAACTTGATTATTCCTCTCATACTAGATGAAGTAAATCATGGCTAAGAGTACTAACCACACAAGTAACTCCTCCTTTTTTCTATAGTGCGTGTATGTCCACTGAAGCAAAGGTCGTCATGTCATAGAAGACCAACTCATTCTGCTAGTGGTATCTCTCCAGAATGAAGCAGAGAAAGGACACTGAAAGAAAGATGATTGTGTGTTTTGACATGCAAGTCACATACCAAGAAGCTGACGATCTGATAAGCATTGAGTCTGTTCATGGTGTGTATGTGACCCATAAAAGCAAGCCATATGATAAAAGATTTTCTTAGGATATGACCTGGAGACCAGAGAAGGTGATGCATAGAATTTACAAGTCTCGTGTCTCTAAGAACCTCTCATGTCGAGTCATTAGAAAATGTCCTTGATGGATGACTCTTCCAGAATAGTGATCTGGTAGTGTATTCATGTGATGGAAATGAACTGAGTCCTAAATAGATTATAACTCCTGATTACCTGAGGGAAAAGACCAAGTGCCTTCCTCAATGATGTTTGAGACTTTGGCATCTCATGAAAGCTCAATCGAGGACAGTACCTTGAAAAGCAAAAGGTCATATAATTGTTGACCATGAAGCAACCAATAGTCTAACCATAAAGAAGTAGCAGTCTCATCACCAATGCATGAAACAAATCTCCCTCTACACTAATCTTTACGAAATAAGATCTTCCTCCAAGACTAAGAGGAAACTAAAGGAGGCCTAACATGCTAGAAAGATCTACCCCTAAGTAAGACACTATGAACCCATCCCAACCAAACTAATGATCTCTCCAAAAAAAGTCTCCAAACATGCTTGAGAATAACTATTATATTCAATGTCCCAATTCTCTTTATCTCAAAACCATCCTCCTTAAGAGGGTAAGAAATTGAAGCTCAAGCTACCTTAGCTCCTAAATAGGAAAGAGAACAATCATTTTAGAGAAAGGCAGTTAAATTAGTCTCAGTACCCCTGATAACAAAGCAGGGAAGAATAAACATGGGACACTAGTATACCTGGATAAAAATGAGAATGGATTTCATCAATTGAAGGCATTCAACATAAATAAGAGAAGTTAAAGTCCACAACTTAATTCTAGAGAGAATTCGATCCACCAAAGGCATATAATCATTATGTGTTGGTCTGGTAGAGATTAATGGGACTTTTAGATACCTGACTAGCAAGGAACCCAACCTAAAACCCAAAAGAGTCTACAAAGAGGTCTGAATCTCATCATTGACTTTTAACAAGAAAAATGGTTTTTCTTTGGATTTGTAATAAGCCTAGATAACCCAACAAAATCATCTAAGTCTTTCCTCACAATACTGACCGAGTCCATATTTGCCCGACATAAAATTATAAGGTCATTTGTAAAACATAAGCAAGTAATGGTAGTCTGTTAACATCGTCAATGATATCAAAAGCTCGGGTTTCGCAAAGCCTTTTTAAGTATGCCTCCTAAACCTTTCATGGCCAAAACGAACAAATAAAGGGATAAAAGGTCACCTTGTCGAAGGCCCTTAAAAGATGGGAAGAAGCCGTGATTTTCCCAATTCATGACCACTAAGAAATGAGTTGTAGATATGCATATCTCAATCCATCTAGCCATGGTGTCAGGTACTCCAATATTTGTTAACCCGATTAGGATAAACCCCTAACTAATTGTATCAAAAGCTTTCCTAATGTCTATTTTTTAAGCACATCTAGGCATAAGATTAGCTAAGTGATAGTTATGTATAAGCTCTTGAGTCAACAAGATGACATCCGATATTTGCCTACCTGGAACATAGGTAGTCTAAGAAGGACCAATAACATCCAAAAACATCTCTTTCAATCCACTCACAATGACTTTAGATATGCATTTGTAAATATGTTAGAACATGAGATACGTCTAAAGTTATTCATAATCATAAGAGTCTCAATCTTAGAAATCAAAGAAATTCTAGTAGCATTAACACATCTAGGAAGAGTAGAAGAATCAAAGAAGTACCTCATAGTAGCAATGAAATCTTTGCTAATAATGTCCCAACTTCTTTTGAATAACAAGGAAGTATAACCATCAAAACCAAAAGCCTTATGCGGGATAGAGAATAAGGTTTTCTTGATCTCATCATCTGTAATATATGAATCCAAAGTAAGCATAATATCAGGAGCAATCCTAGTAAAGTATCGGGAAACATACTCTAAAATAGTGGCTATGTGTGTAGAAAGTAGCCCCTATAAGTAACAGATAGTCAACTTACCCAAACTCTACTAGTCCTGAACCCGAGATCCTGTCTCATCAGTCAACCAACAGATTCTATTCCTAACTTATGGGTAAGTCTGTACATAGGGTTACCATCCACTAGAATCTGCCAAATATCTGCAACTAAACCCAAGAAATCATCCTTGTTAGCCTAGATTCAAGAACTTAAAAGTTGTTTTTACTTTTAGAAGAGGACAATCAAATTGGACAACCATAACATTAGTAGAGTTTGGGTCAGTTGGCTATCAATCTGAAAAGTCCCTAGGTAAAAACTTAGAACAAGTAGTTGTCTAAGTGGAGAACCAATATGAGTTACCAAATATCTAATCTATTTTCTCAATATTAGTACACCCCCGGCCATGTTGACCATTATGCCACGTGTATCTCAATCCTGAGTAAGGAACTTTAACCAGTTATGTTGCTTGAACATAATTGCCATGGTCATTCATGTGTCCATGCTAGGTAGGATCACCTTTATATTTATGAGATTTATAATAGCATTAAAGTCTCTCAGAATAAGCCACAGTCTAAAGTGAAATGCGATATCTTGTCCTAAAAAATAATCCTATAAGGTCTGACGCCCCGTAGATGTATTGAGGCCATAAACAAAAGTGACAACAAAGAAGCACCCTTCAACTAAATTGAAGACCTTACGAGTGATCAATTGAAGAGAAAAGTGCATTAAAGAGACATTATATACCATTGTGTCCCAACCAATAAGAATACACCAATTAATTATATCTGAGACATTAAAGAGAAATTGTCATAATGAAGGGTTAATAGTTGTTTCCACTCTCTTTATCTTACTAGAAGTAATCTTGGTCTTAAGAAGATCCATAATATTGAGTTTATACTTATTAATCAAATCATTTACTCCTTTATGTTTTTGCATGCCATTTAGACCAAAACTATTCCAACAACCTAACATATATAATAAAAAATAGAGAGATAATGAGAATCAAAATCAACGGTCCTTAGCACCTTTCACCTTTTTCTTCTTAACAGTAGTTTAAGAATGTGGGTTTGAATGTTCTAGTTGAAGCTTATGTTTAGCCATTGTGTTCATACCTGAAGTTGTAGTAGTGCCTAGAGTATCTATAGTCTTATTATTGCTTGCCAAGTTTAGAGTTTTACTCTCTATACACTTAGCAGCTTTAAGAAAACCAACTTGGTTCTCTTTAAGTTAAGAATAGTCCTTTTATGAGATTTGATATGACCCAACATCATAATCCAAAGCATCCTCTCCAGCAGTCTGAGTGGAAGGTTCAACAGCATTGAACCAATCGATTGGTTTTAAAGAATTGTAACCAGTCGAATGGTTTCCTAGATAGTAGCTCTCAAAGCTTTTATCTTGTTCAACCAGTCATCTAATTCTTAGGATGTTTGAATTAGTCGATCGATTTTTACAGAACTACTAGTCTAGGATGTTGATTTTACTATGGCAACTGCATTTAAATGGGATGCAACCTAATCAGCGTTAGTAACTAGGGAGCTACAAGCATACAAAGCATCACCCCTATTTTAGATCTTCAACAAATTCTCAAGTTAAAGATTTAGGGCCTTAACCGAAGCCTTTCAAGAGTGCCCAAATAGTTTGTAAGTGTGACGGGAACCATAATTGTGATAGGGTCTAAAGATAACCTGCATTTCAGTTGGAAACTATGAACCATAGGTAACAAAGCATTCAATTCAATACATACTCGGGCGTAGTCAAGCCTGATGACATTAAGTATTTGTTCATCGTAACCCAAAGGTCATCCAACCATACTAGTGGTAATTTCTATGCCCATTTCATTCCAAAGACGAAAAGGTAACCCTTAGGTGTGAACCCATGCAACCACTTTTGAGATTTTATTCTTGTCGAAAACAAAATGAAGGTGTCATAATTAGAGGATAATGGTATTTTCCCCAAACATCCAGGACCCCTTTTCCATAACTGAGTGGTCATCATCCTCTGTCTTGAAATGGAAAATCAAGAAACCTTTTTGTGTCATCATGAGACTCTCAAGGCCACAATTATTCTATAACCAGGGAAGAATCCTAACAAGCATCAGTTACATTTTAAAAAACTCTCATCAATGACATTATCCAGGATTTTCAAAATAGTATCAATCACTTATCATGGAAAAAGGCTATCTTAGCTCTGGTTGTTAAGTTTGACACTTTCACTCTATCAGCCCATGAGGTGCTAGGGGTGGAGGTTTTGATGTTGGTGTTCTTTAGTGCCTTGGTGGTAATGTGGGTGGCAAAAGGTTTTTTTATAAGTGATTTTCATTTAGAGGTAGTTTTGGTGTTTTGAGGAGGCTAAAAGATGTTTGAGGTGTTGGTGTTATATGGGTTGAAGGTGTTGCAGGTCTTTTTTATAGTTGTGGTGGTGACGGTATTTTGTTATACCAATCAACTAGTTTCTAGGTTTGCTGAATTAGTCGATTGATTTCTAGATAACTATTGTCCATCTCCAAAACTAATAGAAAATGGTCTGAGGGGAACACAAAGGTTCATGGTTGCTTAAATATGATCTCCACCTTTTAGAACAAATAGGACATCTAGGCGAACCCCTATGAGAAACTTAAAGTAGATCTAACGGTGAATAAAAGAGAACCAAGCTGGAGGCTATGGCTATCCTAAACTCATTTTTCTAGAAATAGTACGGTGGCAATATCTCTCAAACAATAATAGATAACAAAGTCCTAACAGTCATTTCATAGATCATCACTAGGTGCATAACATACTATAATATCAGTCGAATCCAACGATGAATGGTGGAGTTATGGCTCCGGTAGCCTATTTCTCTCACTAATCTCTCTTCAGACCTTCTTTGTCTAAAATTTCCCCCCTAAAAAGACCTCTTCCTCACAAACACATACTCAAACCCATGTCTAATTTGGCTTGGCATAGATCTAAGCCCAAGGTCGATGAGTTTGGTTATTTGCTAGAGCAATTTCCAATTGACCTTGGTGCGCAGTCAAGCCCAAAAATGCTCGGTCTGACAACTCACTAGACCCATATCCACTTAGACCCTGCACGGTTCTAAGCCTAAGGGTAGTGGGTCTGGTAGCTTGCCAGACCCATTCTTGTTTAGGCTCGGCATATAGTTGAGTCCAATGGTGTTGGGTCTGACAGCTTGTTATATTTGTGTCTTGTTAAGAGCGTTAGGTCTGGTAGTTTACCAACCTCATACCCATTTGGGCCCCTAATTGAATTAATTGGATTTTTAAACTTTTTCATCTTTTCTATTTTGGTCATTGGCTTGCAAGCTTAGCCAATTTTGCTTCAAATTTCAATTTTCTCCTCAATTAGACCTTTAATTAAATGAATTGGACTTACAAATTTTGTCATCTTTTTCATTTTGATCCCTGGTCTTCTAATTACTTCAATTATAACCAATTTCAACCCTTTTTTTTTTTTCTAATTTTCCACAATTAAACCCCAATTTACATGTTCATCTTATTTTCTGACCAACTATAAATTAATTCTTGTTTGATTGCCACCCAAACTATATTTTAATTTTTAAACCTTTTTCTTTGAATAATTTTTTTAAAATGATTTTTTTCCTGAAAATGTTTTTTCGCTTTAAAACTGTTTTTTTTAAAATGGTTTTGAAGACATTTTACTTGAAAATCTTGAGGGGTGTAAAAATTAGGGTATGACACCAAGCACGAGTTTCTTTTTACATGCAGCCAACCTAGCACCAACATTGCCCATATCTCTGTCCATTTCTTCAAACTCCTTTTTCCCCTCAATTTTCTCCTTTTTTTAATATCTATTTTTTTTTATCTCTTCTTAAATGTTTTTTTTTTGTTTTAGTGTTTCTTGAATGATGGAAGAGTTTCCTCACTCTTCTAACAAAACCAAGACCATTTATGATCATAACACAAAAGGTATTAGAAACAAGTATAACAATGGAAAGTAAACATAAAACAAAACAAAGTAATTTGCATACACCATTCACTATCCTCCAAGGAATATCCATCATCCAAAAATATGATATTATAATGATTAAGGCTTCATCATAGTTAATCAAATGATAGCCTCTTAATATTAGTCAGGCATGGTACAACATTGTACGAATTTTGAAGGACTCGCCAAGATGTAGAACTGTCATATGCCTTATATTGACTAGAAAGGGAAATGACTCTATGTATTTAACAATAATAACACACTCTCATTTTCACGTCTTCACAAAATCTAATTTTCCTTGGCAAATTCCCTTTAAAGGACTATCGATCCACATTTAGAAGGTATAAAACCACATCATTTTCCAAGATCCCTTAGCACATCTCGCTAACTTATAGTAATATTTAAATACGTCAAGGGATAAATCCTTTCCAAGGTGTTTTATGATTTTGTTTCAAATATGAAAAGGAATATCCAACCATTCATATGTAATTGACTCAAACACAAGCCATAAGTAAAAATATATCAGGGGTAAAATCATCAAAGGGTATTTTATACTCATACTTAAATAGGTGGAGGGAAAAAATATCTCTAACTAACCATTGATGATAACCTTAGTTTGTGTTAATTCTCTCATAAGAGAAAGGAAGTCTTGTTGAGAACCTCGTCCTTAACTTAGTATTTACACTAACAGTATAATAGCTAGTGGCGGTACTTGAGTGTGAGTCATTTAATTGGCTTAATGGTTCTTACCTTAATGGTTGTTTTCGAGGGACCTTACCCCTACTATGAAGAAACTCATTCTTTACCTTATTCGACATCATTTGGCCTAGAGCCTCTACCACTAGACAATGACCCATTTGGGCTAAAGGTTTTTTTAAATCACCTAGAATTCATATAAATGAAATAGCATGATAAAAAGTTTTCTAAGAAGAAGATTTCCTTAGTAAAGTAGGAAACATCAAGCAAAAATAAAGGAAAGTTTTGTAGCTTTATAGCAATCTCTGCCTATCCATGCTTGACAAGTCACTTGACCTCTCTTATGGTTATTCTATGAAGTATAAGATATGAAGTTATAAGATGTAGGGATGCATGAAAAAGGGTAATGAATACAAGTTTATATTGTGAATTGAACTCCTTTAAGTATTTAGACATTTTTCTTAAGCATACTGCTATGATGCCTTCAAAAATAACTCAACTATAGGATCATTCAAGCATGCACCCTTCTAACTTGAAAAGACAACTCAAGAGTTATCATGCATGCTTCCATAAAAGATGACTCAAGCGTAAGATAATTCAAGCATGCACATTCACTCTGACTTGAAAAGACAACTCAAGGCATAAAAGATAACCTTTTTTACGTGAAAAATAAGTTAATCATGTACCCTTTATCTTGAAAGACAACATAATTACAGGACACAATACAATCAATTTCATTATATTTTTTTCTCCATTATTGATGATCGAATGAGCATGCCCAATAAAGTCTACAAATTTTGTTTTTTAAAAGACTAAGGGAAAAGTGACAAGGAAAACCCAACCAAATTACTTGGCTAAACTAGAGAGATGAAGGAAATAAAGATAAGGGAAAGAGAATGCCAACCAGAAAATGTTAGGCCTAATACCCTAACTAGATAGTAATAAAAGGAAAAATAAGAAAAGAAAAGGAAATAATAGAAAATAAAAGCATATGAGAAAAAAAAACCCCCCAACCAGGTAGCTGATTAGCCTAATAGGATAGTAAAAAAAGAGAGGAGGAAGATAAGATGAAGAAGAAAAGAAAAGAATGAGAAAAGAAAAGGCCAAAACCTAATTGAGTAGTTTAGGCCCAAACGCCAATCTTGATATAAGAAGGGGAAAAATAGAGGGAAAAAGCCTAACTAGATAACATTGAGCTTAATGACCTAACTAGATAGGGAGAAAAAGAAAGAGAAGGAAGAGAAAATATAAACAAGATAAGAAAAAAAAATGGACCAACTAGGCAGCTAGTTGAGCAAATTGCCTAACTAGGAAGAAAAAAAAACGAATGAAGAGAAAATGAAGAAAAAAAAAGGGAAAAAAAAACCAATTGAGTGGTGGTTAGGCCAAGTAGCTTAACCGAGTAGAAAAGGTCAAAAGAAAAAGAAGAGAAAGAGAAAAAGTTGAGGAAAAAAATGAAGAAAGAACCAAAGCCCAACTATATAGCTTGGGCCCAATAACCAAGCCTAACTAGAGAATAAAGGAAAGAAAAAACATAAATGGCCAACAATGTCCTAATTGGATAGTTGATTGGGTTAAATGGCCCAACCAAACAAGAAAGAAAGAGAGGGAAAAGATGGTGTGGAGATCAAAAAAGAAAATAAAAGCTCTGCCAACTCATATTTAATAGGAATAATTGTCTCCATAAAAGAAAGTTACAAATACCAAAAAAAGACCCCTATCAGATGCTGGATTCAACCACGTGCATTGTTAGAAGATGGTAGGCATTGTGCACTCGTTTACATGTGGATGACATATGTCAAATATATTTTCTCCTTCTTTTTTTTACTCCTTAATTCTATACCATATCTATAATTCAATCCTTGAAAAAGGATCAATCAAACCCAATAAAGGCCTTACTGAGAAAAAAAGAAAAAAAGAGAGGAGAAAGGCCCAATTGAGCCTAATAGCACCAATAATGCCTATATGATTCTCTTTCCTCTAAAATGACATATCTCCCTTTTTAATTGATATTTCATGCACAACAAGGTTTAGGTATGGGTAACCTCCTAACTAAACCTTTATGATAGACATGGCATGCCTAATGAGGTTTAGGAACTCTTAACCGCCCAATTGAATTTTAATCTTATAATTTATCAGTATGATGTCCGCCTGAATCTTTACTTTACAAGTTAGTAATGCAAACACCTACTTGAGAGCTTTGTCTTGCAACTTAACAAGTCTTGCTTACTTGAATAACCCATCCTGATAGGACAATTACACAATCATGCATGGTGAAGTAGATATTCTCCATTATTACCCCTTACCAATAGGTTTGTGACCCTACACATACAATACAAATACATATGGTCTGAGATATATAAATACCTATATATGGTTTAAGATATATAAATACCCAAGGATCACCAGTAAAGGGGATAATGAACAATAGTTCACAAAACACACATTTATACCCACTCTTCTGTGTTTTACTCTTCTCCTTCTATACATTATATTTCTTTTTTTTTTCTAACTTAAGCATCAAAAGATCCCATATTCAACAAAAAGGACTTGTATTGCAAGATTACATGAACTATAAAATGACCCAATTTCAAAAATAAATTTCAAAGCTGATTAAATAGTTGTGGAGAAGCCTGGATCCATTTGAAGTTTTTCTTGTTTTGACATATAAATTACAAAATAAACAAAAAGAAAATGGAAAAAAAACTATTACAATTACTATAAAAAAAAATAAACAAAAAGATGATGGAAAAAAAACTATTACAATTACTATAGCTTTCCTCATTGTTTTATTATAGATTGCTATAGTAAATGCATAGTGTTTTTTAACTATTCAAGAGGCATGAAAAAGTATAGGTTAGTTTTTGATTATTTTACTTTTTAATTTGGTCCTTATAGTTTTCTATTTTGACATTGTGATTCTAAACTTTATTTTTCTTATATTTTTAGT
>Ga0307516_10003550_pt1 | contig 19931 bp, 11 predicted proteins | sample 19_EM_MG_FD_203310 | JGI IMG/M metagenome (GOLD analysis project Ga0307516, IMG submission 203310) | Populus trichocarpa ectomycorrhiza microbial communities from riparian zone in the Pacific Northwest, United States - 19_EM | ecosystem: Host-associated > Plants > Roots > Unclassified | place...
TGGTGCCGGTCGTGACGTCCATGGCGGCGAGGCGCTCGGCGGCGGCCGGGGCGTCGGCCCGGACCAGCGCACGGACCTCCTCGACCAGGTCGAGCAGGGGCTTGCCCTCCTGGCGGGCGAGGGTCTGGCCGAGCAGCGTGCCGATGCGCCGGATGTCGGCGCGCAGCGCCGCATCAGGGCTATCGGGGTCGAGTTGGCCGTGCTGGTCTGTCACCGGAGCGCTCCTTTGCATGGCGTGCGGAGGACAGCGCTGTCCCGACCTTGCCGATCGTATCGGTGCCCCGCCCAGCCGGGGCGCTTTGAGGTAAGTCTCATAGCCCCTTACGTCCGCTTCACGCCTGTTCGGATTACCTATCCGAGACAAACCCTCTGGGGAGGAACAAGAATGCCAAGAAGGACCCGAATCATGGTGGCGGGCGTGGCCGCTACTGCCGTCGGCATGGCCGCCGTCGGCATGGGTGTGGCGGACGCCGCCGCCGCAGCACCGCCGCCGCTGGCCCTCACGATGGCTACGCAGAACGTGCTCGCGGAGCGGTACGTCTATCAGGGCGAGGACGGGCAACAAGAGGTGTCCCTCAACCTCGACCTCGGCGTGTACGCGATCGCCGGCAAGAACGCGCTGGAGATCCGGGCGAAGCGCTCCTCCTACGCCAAGCCGATCACTGCCGAGCAGATCGTTGTCAAGAACGGCAAGAAGACGGCAGTGCGGCTGCCCGCCGGGATGGTCACCGGGTGGGGCGGTCTGAAGAACTTCACCACGATCACCATCAAGAACGCCGCGGGCAAGCAGGTCAGCAGCTTCCAGAATGACTTCTGCCCGAATGCCTACGACTCGGTCCGGACCCGGCGCGACGCGCCCGCGCAGACCCCCTATCCGCGGGGCTGTTCCGAGGCTCCGTTCAACCTGGGTGCGGTGTGGGGGATCCAGGCCGGCTGGAACGCTTCCGTCTCCAGCTTCCCCCGGAGCGAAGGCTTCGACCTCGCGGAGGGCAAGTACACCGCGACCGTCACCGTCAACAAGAAGTACCGGGATTACTTCAAGATCACCGCGACGAGCGGGACGCTGAAGCTCAACGTCACGGTCAAGACCATCAAGGTGACCGACGGGGAGGAGTCGGCGGCGGCCCTGGCCCAGGTCAGGGCGGCTCGCGCGGGTGACGACCCGGCCAAGGCGGCAGCCGTCGGCGAGCACGGTGAGCACGCCGGCCAGGGCGACCCGGAGTCGCAGATCTCGGCCTACAAGCCGGGCTTCCGGCCGCCGGCGAAGCGCCCGAAGGCCGTCGCGGCGTCCAGCATCGCCAAGGGCCCGCGCCCGGACCTGCGCTCGCTGCCGGCCTGGGGCATCTCGCTGTCGCAGGAGGGCCGGAAGTCGTACGTCAACTTCGGGGCCACCGTGTGGAACGGCGGCACGTCGCCGCTGCTGGTGGATGGTTTCCGCCGGACCGGCACCGAGCTGATGGACGCGTACCAGTACTTCTTCGACGCCAAGGGCAAGGAGGTCGGCTCGGTCGCGGCCGGCACGATGCAGTGGGATGCCCGCGAGGGGCACCAGCACTGGCACTTCACCGACTTCGCCCAGTACAACCTGCTCAAGGCGAACAAGAAGGTGTCCGTGCGCAGTGGCAAGGAGGCCTTCTGCCTGGCCAACACCGACGCGGTCGACTACACCATTCCGAACGCCAAGTGGCGGCCGGACAACACCGACCTGTCCAGTTCCTGCGGCCAGAACACCGCCGTCGCGGTGCGTGAGGTGCTCGACATCGGTGGCGGCGACACGTACACGCAGGACCGGCCGGGTCAGTCCTTCGATGTCACCGGCGTGCCGAACGGCACCTACTACATCGAGGTCAAGGCCAACCCGTCCAACAAGCTGGCCGAGGTGAGCACGAAGAACAACACCGCCCTGCGCAAGATCGTGCTCGGCGGCACCGCGACCGCGCGCACCCTCAAGGTGCCGTCGGTCAACGGGCTCGACTGACCGCTCCACCGATTGCACACGGGCACCGGCTCCCGACGGGGAGGCGGTGCCCGCGTGTATGTCCCACCTGCGTGATTTGAGGTGGGTCTCATAGGTCCTTACGTCCGCTTCACGCCTTTCCGGTTTACCTGAGCGCAACACAGCCTCTGGGGAGGAAAAGCATGACAAGAAGGACCAGGATCCTGGTGGCCGGCGCCGTGGCGGCCACCGTCGGCATGGCCGCCGGCGGGGTGGGCGTGGCGAACGCGGCCGCCGAGCTGCCGCCGCTGGCGCTGACGCTCGCCACCAACAGTGTGGTCGCCGAGCGGTACGTCTGGGGCGAGGAGACCTATCTGTACTTCGACCTGGGCGTCAACGTGATCGCGGGCAAGGACCCGTTCGAGATCCGGGCGACCCGCAAGTCGTACGCCGACCCGATCGTCGCCAAGCAGACCGTGCTCAAGAACGGCAAGAAGCAGGAGGTGACGCTGCCGTCCGGGATGGTCACCGGGTGGGGCGGCCTCAAGGACTTCACCACGGTCAGCATCAAGAACCCCGCGGGCGCCGAGATCGCGAACTACAAGACCGACTTCTGCCCGAACTCCTACCAGTCGGCGCGGACCCGGCGGGACGCACCGGCACAGACCCCGTACCCGACCGGCTGTTCGTACAACCCGTTCACCCTCGGCTCGGTCTGGGGCATCCAGGCCGGCTGGAACGCCACGACCGACAGCATCCCGTCCACCGGCCAGTTCGACCTGGCCGACGGCGAGTACACGGCGACCGTGACGGTGAACAAGACGTACCAGGACTACTTCAAGATCGCGGGCAACTCCGCGCTCAGCGTGAATCTCAAGGTCGAGACGATCGACCAGGGCGAGGGCGCGGAGGCCGTCAAGGCGAAGGTGAAGGCCGCCCGGGTGGGCGCGGACACCGCCGAGGCAGCCGCCGTCGCCGAGCACGGTGAGCACGCCGGCCAGGGCGACCCGGAGCTGCAGATCTCGGCCTACAAGCCGGGCTTCCGGCCGCCGGCGAAGCGGCCGAAGGCCGTCAAGGCCGCCAGCATCGCCAAGGGACCCCGTCCCGACCTGCGCTCGCTGCCCGCCTGGGGCATCTCCCTGTCGCAGGAGGGCGACAAGACCTACGTGGCCTTCGGCGCCACCGTCTGGAACGGCGGCACGTCGCCGCTGCTGGTCGACGGCTTCCGGCAGACCGGCACCGACCTGATGGACGCGTACCAGTACTTCTTCGACGCCAGCGGCAAAGAGGTCGGCTCGGCCGCCGCCGGCACGATGGAGTGGGACGCCCGCGAGGGGCACCGGCACTGGCACTTCACCGACTTCGCGCAGTACAACCTGCTCGCCGCCGACCAGAAGCTGGCTGTGCGCAGTGGCAAGGAGGCCTTCTGCCTGGCCAACACCGACGCGGTCGACTACACGATCCCGAACGCCAAGTGGCGGCCGGACAACACCGACCTGTCCAGTTCCTGCGGCCAGAACACTGCCGTCGCGGTGCGTGAGGTGCTCGACATCGGTGGCGGCGACACGTACACGCAGGACCGGCCCGGCCAGTCCTTCGACATCACCGACCTGCCGAACGGCACCTACTACATCGAGGTCAAGGCCAACCCGTCCAACAAGCTGACGGAGTTGAGCACCACCAACAACACCGCCCTGCGGAAGATCGTTCTGGGTGGCACGCCGACCGCGCGGACCCTTGAGGTGCCGCCGGTCAACGGCATCGTGGGCTGATATCTGATATCGCCGGCCCCCGGTTCAGGACCGGGGGCCGGCCAGGTCCAGGGCGTACTCCGGCCACCATTCGCCGGCCGGGGGAGCGCCGCCGCCGCAGGCGCCGTCGGACTCGCCCGGCCGCTTGATCCACAGGTACGCGTCGGCGAGCGGCACGCCGGTCCGGGTGGTCGGCGCCTCGCCGAGGGCCCGGCCGGGCGGGTTGCACCAGTGCCGGTCGCCGCCGCCCCGCTGGGCCGGACCGTTGCCGTTGCGGCTGGTGTCCACGACGAAGTGCGCGTCGTCCAGCAGCGCGGACAGTTCCCGCCCGTACGCGATGTTGTCCGCGGTCGTCTCGAAGTTGGCGACGTTGAGCGAGAAGCCGGCCGCCCGGGTGATGCCGGCCCGGCGCAGGGCGGCGGTCATCCGGGACGGCTCGGTGATCCAGGTCGGATTGCCCGCGTCCAGGTAGACCAGCACGCCCGGGACCGCCCGCAGCGCGTCGACGGCCTCGGCGAGCAGGTCGTACCGCTCCCCCGTGGCCTCGGTGCCCAGGCAGCCCTGCACGGCCTGCGGGATCGCGTCGGGTTCGAGCACGATCAGCGCCCGGTGGCCGTGCAGGGCGCCGGCCAGGGTGCGTACCCAGGCCCGGTAGGCGTCGGCGCCGGCCGCGCCGCCGGCCGACATCCCGGAGCAGTCCCGCTCGGGGATGTTGTAGAGGGTGAGCACGGGCAGTCGCCCGGCCGCGGTCGCGGCCGCGACCAGGCTCCGGGCCCGCTGCGCGTAGCCCGGGGCCCCGTCGGCGAACCAGGTCGCGGTCGGCTGGTCGGCGATCCGTCGGATGAGCGCGACATCGGCGGTACGCCCGGCGTTCCGCCAGGCCGCGACCTGGTGCACCGCTGCGCCGTTCGGGTCGACGTACAGCGGACCGCCGGCCAGCCGCCCGGCGGTCCGGGCAGCGGGGGCGCCCGGCCGGGTGGCTGCCGGACCGAGCACGACTGGCGAGTCCGCGTCGCGCCGCGCGAGCACCACGATGGCGGCCAGGACCAGGGCGAGGGCCAGTCCGGCCGCGGGCAGCGCCCAGCGGAGCGGTCCCGGGCCGGGGCGCATCCTCGACATCGCTCAGCGCACCCGCACCCAGCGGCCGGTCGACGGGACGCCCTTGTCATCGATGAGGAACAGCAGGTACCAGCCCGAGGGCACGAGCCCCTTGGCCCTCGGGACCGACAGCGCCACGCCGTTCGCCGACGGCGTCACATCCAGCGCGACCGACCGCTGATCCACGTCGGTGACGTGGGAGACGGCGCTGGGCCGCAGCAGCCGGGCGGCGCGCACCCGACCGGCGTCCGGGGTGGCGAATTCGACCGTCGTGCCACGCTGCACAGCGGACGGTCCGGCGCCGACGGTCGGCCGCCGGCCCTTGAAGAGGTACGGCGGGGAGTAGACCTCGATGCGTTGCTCGAAGGTGCCGGGGCCCTTGCCGGCCGGGTCGTAGAGCGGGTCGCCGCCCATGGTGATGACCCGTCCGTCGGGCAGCAGCAGCGCCTCGGAGTGGTAGTCGCGGCCGACCGTGGACTCCGCCGCGGTCTCGAAACGGTTGCCCGCGGGCCGGTAGATCTGCACGTTGAACAGGTCGCTGCGGGTCCGGCCCCGGTATTCGCCGCCGCGGTAGCCGGACGAGCCGCCGGTGGTCAGCACCGTGTCGTCGGGCAGCAGCACGGTGCTCAGGTAGCGGGCCGGCCGCGGCAGGTCCGGCCCGGGCCGGTAGGCGGGCGCCGCCTCGTCCAGGTCCGCGATGGCCGTACGCGAGGTGGACACGGCCGACTCGCCCACCTCGCCGCCGCCGAAGATCATCACCCGCTGGTCCTGTGCCGGCGGCAGCAGCACCGACGAACTCGTCTCAGTCATCCGCGGATCGCGCAGGCCGGGCACCACCTGGAACTTGTTCGTCCCGAGGTGCCACAGCCCGGGGGCACGCCCGACGGTGTCCGAGCCGTAGCCGGAGTTGGCGCCGGAGAAGAACAGCCGCCCGTCCCGCATCAGGTGCAGCGCGGGATAGGTGGGAAAGACCCGCTTGAGCCTCGGCGCGCCGACCCAGCGCCGCTGGTCCTTGACGTAGCGCTCGTTGTCGCCGGGCAGCATCCGGCCGAACTCGTCCAGCCCGGACACCGCGAGCACGTCACCGCTGGGCAACTCGGCCAGCGTCGGATACCAGCGGCTCTTGACCATGTCGCCGGTGCGGACGTACCGCTCGGTCCGCGGGTCGAACTCGTAGGACGTCTTGTCCCCGCCGTACTCCTGCTTCTCTCGGGTGATCTTGTCCGAGACGCCGTAGATGTTGCGCCGGTCCGGGCCCCGCAGGCCGGCGACCGCGTACTGGGCCGGGTGGTCGACCACCGGGATGTCGCCCTCGACCGCGGCGTCGACCCACACCTCGGCCTCGCCCGCGTGGGTCGTGACCTGCGCGCCGTGCCTCATCGCGGTCGCGGCCGGCACGGTCACCTCGGCGCGGGTCAGGTAGGCGTGACCGGTCGCGCCGGTCAGCCTGGTGCCCTTCGGGAAGGTCCGCGGGCCGCCGGCCGGCGACTCATTCTTGATCTTCATGACGCCGGCGGCGTGCGTGATGTTCTTCGCCAGCACCTCGTACGACTTCGTCCCGCCCGCGATAAGCAGGTTGCCGTTGGGCAGGAACGTGTGCCCGGCACAGAACACGTCCGTCGGCGTGGGCACCTCGCTGAACGTGTCGCGCCCGGGGTCGTACAGCACCGAGCGGAAGGTGCCGGCCTCGAAGTCCTTCCGGTTGTTGCCGCTGCCCGCCACGATCAGCACCTTGCCGGTGTTCAGCAGGGCCGCGTGGATGGCGTTGACCCGGAAGCCGGCCGGCACCGGCAGCCGCGCCCAGTGGCCGTACCGCTGTTTGTAGGACTCGCGGTTGATGGTGAAGTCGTGCAGCGCGGCCGAGCCGAACGCCACCACCGGCTGGTTGACGAAGACGAGCAGGCCCAGGACGACGAGACCGATCAGGCCGCTCAGCAGGCGGCGCGGCAGCGACGGGCGGGGGCGGGGCTTCATACGAACGACTCCTGCTGGGTGCGGACCGGCGGTGCCGCGCGGCGGCGCCGGTATTCCTGGCCGGCCCAGATCGCGGGCGGCAGCAGGCAGATGACCAGATTGAGGCTGGGCCACAGCCACATCGAGCCGTTGACGTGCCCGCCGATCGGCGCGCAGGCGAGCAGCACCAGATAGAACGCCGCCCAGCGCAGGCCCGGCTCGAACGTCAGCAACCGGTCCGGGCTGGCCGAGTCGCCCTTCGGCGTCACCACGAAACCGGCCCGCCGGCGCAGCAGCGAGCTCAGGTACGAGGACACGTAGACCGGCGTGGACAATGTGGACATCAGCATGCCGGTGAGCCCGGACGAGCCGGCTTCCTCGTGCGGGCTGGTGTTGTGCCGGCGGTTCCACACGTACAGGCCGACCTGGAACAGGGCGGCGTCCACATAGAGCATCAACCACACCTCCTGCGGCACCTGCACCCCCTTGGCGCCCAGCACCAGGTAGCAGACGGCGTTGACGGCGCCGAGCAGCCAGGCCAGCGCGGTCAGCGGGTAGTACGACATCAGCAGCGCGTAGTGCAGCGCCCGGCGGAACCCGAGCCGCCACAGGAACCTGGCGAACGAGGTGACGACGACCTCGTTCGTGCCGCGCGACCACCGGTGCTGCTGGGTGAAGTAGTCGGTCCACGACGACGGGCCCTCGCCGACCGCGAGCACGTCCGGGGTGTACACCGAGCGCCAGCGCTTGCCGGAGTCCGGGTTGCGGGCGCTGTGCAGCACCAGGCTGGTGGCCATGTCCTCGGTGATGGAGTCCTGCAGGCCGCCGATGCCGCGCAGCGCCGAGATGCGGACCGCGTTGTTGGTGCCGACCAGCATCGAGACGCCGAGCCGGTTGCCGGCCCGCTGCAACAGCGAATGGAACAGGTACTGCTGGGATTCGGCCCAGCGGGTCACCACGTTGTCGTAGTTGCCGTAGATCTGCGGGCCGACCACGAAAGCGACGTCGGGATCGCGGAAGTAGCCCAGCAGCCGCTCGCAGAAGTTGGGCATCGGCACGTGGTCGGGGTCGACCGAGACGAACACGTCGTACTCCGCGCCGTGGTCGCTGACCCAGGAGTTGTAGTTGCCGTGCTTGGTCCGCGCCTTGAAGGCGCCGGCCTCGGTGTTGTAGCCCGCCCGGCCGCGCCGGGTGAAGTGCCGCACGCCGATCCGCGCGCACATCGTCTTGACCTCGTCGTCGTCGCCCTCGTCGAGCAGCCAGACGTCGTAGCGGCCGGGGTGGCGGATGGCCCGGGCCGCGCGCAGGGTGCGCTCGACCATCGCCACCGGTTCCTTGCCCGGCACGATGGTGGTGAGGAACGCGACCCGCAGGTCGCGGTCCGGCACCATCGGCACCGGGTCCCGGGCCCAGAGCGTGGCCAGGCACAGCGTGACCACGTTGACCAGCCGGAACAACTCGATCAGCGTGGTCGACACGATCATCACGACGGTGGCGGCGTAGAGCCAGGCGTGCAGGCCGGCGTCGGGGATCTCGATCGAGGAGAGCAGCCAGGCGAGGAACGTGCTCTCGAAGGTGAAGGCGAACAGCGTGATCAGGACGGTGGTCAGCGGCCGGCGCCGGGCCAGCGGGCGCATCCTGACCCGGTTAGGGCCCGGAGCGGGAACCTCCGCGGGGCCGGCGAGGACGCTGTAGCCGCTGTACTCGTACCGGGCGGGTAGCAGGGCGGTGGGGGTGTTCAGGGCTCGCGCGAGGCTGGGGTCAGTCATTCTCAGGCGGAGAGCGGCACGGCGGAGCGGACCCGCACCTGGGTGTCGGCGGCGCTGTCACCGGTGGTGCGCGGCCGGTTCAGTTGGCGCGGTCGGGCAGCGGGCTGCTCGGCGCGTGGGGCCGGCAGCAGGCGGGACGGTGTCACGGCCGGCCGGGCCTTGCTCAGGAACGCCCGGCGGGCGGCGGCGAAACCGGACCGGTCGCCGAACATGTCGCTGCTCATCTCCGCGAGTTCGCGTGCCTCGTAGACGTCCAGCGGCACCCGTTCGGCGGCGAGCCGCTGGGCCTTCGCCGACTGCCGACGGCGGGCATCGCGGGCGTCCGCGTGCCGGACGGCGAGCGCGGTCAGCCACTCCGCGTACGCCTCGGGGTGCCGCGGTCCCACCTCGTCGATCAGGCCGAGCGAGGCCGCCTGCTCGACGCTGACCGGCAGCTTCTCGTCGATCAGCCGCTGGGCGGCCGCCGGCCCCACCCGCCGGGGGAGGGTGAACGTGTGCAGCTCGGAGCCGTACAAGCCGATGTCGTAGTAGGGGTTCAGCACGGTGCCCCGGCGGGCCGCCACGATGTCCGCGCCGAGACCGAGCATCACGCCGCCGGCGCCGGCGCTGCCCGCGTACGCGGCCACCACGACCTGCCTGGTGCAGGAGATGATCTCGCGGCACACCGCGTTGACGGCCTTGATGTTCGCCCAGGCCGCGGCGGCCGGGTCGGCGGCGGCGTCCACCGCCGCGAGGTGGATGCCGTTGCTGAACGCGTCGGTGCCGCTGCGCAGTACCAGCACCCGGGTGTCCTGGAGCGCGGCGTGCCGCAGGGCGGCCAGCAGCCGGCGGCAGTGCCCGGTGGACATCGCGCCGTTGTAGAAGTCGAAGGCCAGCCAGCCGACCGGCCCGGTCCGCCGGTACCGCACCTGCCGGTACGAGGGCACCTCCGGTTCCGTGCCCGGCGGCAGCGGCGAGTCGGGCACGCCGCGCAGCCGCTTGCCGAGCAGGGTGGTGGCCGGCAGCTTGACCCGGTCGGGATGGGACGCGTCGCGCAGGTAGCCCAGCCAGAGGCCGCTGTCCCCGGTGGCCACGAGCACGGCACCCTGGCGGCGGCTGAGCACCATGCCGGGACGGGCGCCGCGGCCCGGCCCGGTGTGCGCGTCGTAGGCGTAGACCTCCAGCCCGGCGACCGTGGTCCGTACCCCGGGAGTGCCGTCGGCCGCGCGGATCCGCCGCAGGATCTGCTCGCTTGGCTGGGACCAGTCGAAGGCGCGGTCGGCCTGCCGCATGGCGGGCCGCAGCCGGGCACCCTGCACCTCGATGGTCATCTCGGCGGCGGCCACCGGGCGGAACGCCGGGTCGGCGGCCTTGGCGAGGACCTCGAAGACGCATTCCACGGCCGCGTCGGCGACCGGTCCGTTGTAGAGCGAGGATTTGCGCGGCGCGGCGGCGGGCATCGGAAAGGTCCGGGTGGCCCAGACCGGCCCCGCGTCCATCTCCTCGACGGCCTGCATTGCGGTGACTCCCCAGGTGGGGGAGCCCTCGGCGATGGCCCAGTCCAGCGACGACGGCCCGCGGTCGCCGACCGGCCCGGGATGGATGATCACCGTGCGGTGCCGGCGCCAGACCGGGGCGGGGATCCGGTCCTTGAGGTACGGGCACAGGATCAACTCGGGCTCGGCCGCGGCTACCGCGTCGACGATCTCCTGGTCACCGGTGGCGAGCAGCACGCCGACGTCGTGGCCCGCCTCCCGCAGCGCGCACCAGACCCGCTGACTCAGACCGTTGAACGCCGACACGAGCAGCAGAACCCGCACATTGCCTCCCCAGACAATTCCCCCAACGGCCGGTGGCAGTCTTTGCTACCCGTTTGCCGGTATGTCGGACATGCAGTCCGATAGCGGTCCGTCGCCTCGAGGATGTCGGTCGGCGGACTAAGCTTGGGGCATACCCCCCGTCCAACTGGCGTCGGGGGTTTTCGATGTGCCTCCTCGGGAGTCTTTTTCATGCAACTCAGTGGCCTGATCCCGGCCGCCCTGCGTGACCGCGGGCTGGCCCGGGCCCGCGACCTGGCCCACAAGGGCGGGGCCGACTCGGACGCCCTCGACCTCACCGCGCCCGCCTCGCTGCGGCCGTTCATCGTGGCCGCCGTCGCCGCCCCGGCCGAGTCCGGCGGCGCCGGGCGCCCGGTGCTCGCCATCACCGCGACCAGCCGCGAGGCCGACGACCTGGCCGACGCGCTCGGCTGCCTCATCTCGCCCGACCGCGTCGCCGTCTTCCCCTCCTGGGAGACGCTGCCGCACGAGCGCCTCTCACCCCGCTCCGACACCGTCGGGCGCCGGCTGGCCGTGCTGCGCCGCCTCGCCCACCCCGGCGCCGTCGGCGGCGAGCCGGTCCAGGTCGTCGTCGCCCCGGTCCGCAGCCTGCTGCAGCCCCAGCTCAAGGGCCTCGGCGACCTCGAGCCGGTGGAGCTGCACACCGGCGGCGCCGCCGAGCTGGAGGCGGTCGCGCGGCGGCTCACCGACATGGCGTACGCCCGGGTCGACCTGGTCACCAAGCGCGGCGAGTTCGCCGTGCGCGGCGGCATCCTCGACGTCTTCCCGCCCACCGACGAGCACCCGTCCCGGGTCGAGTTCTGGGGCGACGACGTGGAAGAGATCCGCACCTTCGCCGTCGCCGACCAGCGCACCATCTCCGAGGTCCAGCGGCTCTGGGCCCCGCCCTGCCGCGAGCTGCTGCTCACCCCGCAGGTGCGCGCCCGCGCCGCCGAGCTGGCCGAGCAGCACCCGGAGATCGCCGAGATCCTCGACAAGCTGGCCGAGGGCATCCCGGTCGAGGGCATGGAGTCGCTGGCGCCCGCGCTGGTGGGCGACGCGGATGCGATGGAGCTGCTGATCGACTGCATGCCGCGGGGCACCCACGTGCTGCTCTGCGACCCCGAGCGGATCCGCACCAGGGCGCACGACCTGACCCGCACCTCGGACGAGTTCCTGGAGGCCAGCTGGGCCGCGGCCGCCGTCGGCGGCCAGGCCCCGATCGACGTCGGCGCCGCCGCGTTCAAGACCCTCGCCGACGTGCGCGCCCACGCCGCGGTCCTGCACCAGCCATGGTGGACGGTCTCGCCGTTCGGCCTGGCCGACTCCGCCCCGGCAGAGTCCGAGACGCCGTGGCTCGAGACACCCGCGGTCGAGGTGTCGCCCGACCTCGGCGACGCCATCGCGCTGAACGCCCAGCCCGTCCCGCTCTACCACGGCGACACCGCCAAGCTCGCCGCCGACCTGCGGCAGTGGGCCGGCGAGCAGTGGGCGATCGCGCTGGTCTTCGAGGGCCACGGCACCGCCCAGCGGGCCACCGAGCTGCTGCGCGACGCCGGCCTCGGCGTCACCCCGGTCGACGCCATCCCCGCCGCGATCGAGCCGGGCCAGCTCCTGGTGACCTGCGGCGGGCTCAACCACGGCTTCGTCGACGAGGGCTCCCGGCTCGCGATCATCACCGGCAACGACATCACCGGCGGCCGCGGCGCGTCCACCAAGGACATGCGCAAGCTGCCCAGCCGGCGGCGCAACACCATCGACCCGCTGGAGCTCAAGCCCGGCGACCACGTCGTGCACGAGCAGCATGGCATCGGCAAATACGTCGAGCTGGTGCAGCGCACGGTCAACGGCGCCGAGCGCGAATACATGGTCATCGAATATGCGGCCAGCAAGCGCGGCCAGCCCGGCGACCGGCTCTTCGTGCCCACCGACCAGCTCGACCAGCTCTCCCGCTACGTCGGCGGTGAGTCGCCCACGCTGCACAAGATGGGCGGCTCCGAGTGGCAGAAGAGCAAGGCCCGGGCCCGCAAGGCCGTCCGCGAGATCGCGGCCCAGCTCATCCAGCTGTACGCGGCCCGGCAGGCGTCCAAGGGACACGCGTTCGGCCCGGACACCCCGTGGCAGCGTGAGCTCGAGGACGCGTTCCCGTACACGGAGACCCCCGACCAGATGGCGGCGATCATCGACGTCAAGCAGGACATGGAGCTCGCCGTCCCGATGGACAGGCTGATCTGCGGCGACGTCGGCTACGGCAAGACCGAGATCGCGGTCCGGGCGGCGTTCAAGGCCGTGCAGGACGGCAAGCAGGTCGCCATCCTGGTGCCGACCACCCTGCTCGCCCAGCAGCACTACAACACGTTCGCCGAGCGGATGAGCCAGTTCCCGGTGACGATCAAGCAGCTCTCCCGGTTCCAGACGCCGAAGGAGGCCACCCAGACGCTGGAGGAGGCCGCCAACGGCACCGCCGACATCGTCATCGGCACCCACCGGCTGCTGGCCGCGGCGACCCGCTTCAAAAGCCTCGGCATGGTCATCGTCGACGAGGAGCAGCGCTTCGGCGTCGAGCACAAGGAGCAGCTCAAGACGCTGCGGGCGTCCGTGGACGTGCTGACCATGTCCGCCACGCCGATCCCGCGCACCCTGGAGATGGCGATCACCGGCATCCGCGAGATGTCCACCATCGCCACCCCGCCCGAGGAGCGGCATCCGGTGCTGACCTTCGTCGGCGCGCACGACGACAAGCAGGTGGCCGCGGCCGTGCACCGCGAGCTGCTCCGTGACGGCCAGGTCTTCTACCTGCACAACCGGGTCGAGTCGATCGACCGGGCGGCCCGCCGGCTGCGCGAGCTGGTGCCCGAGGCGCGGATCGCCGTCGCGCACGGGCAGATGAGCGAGGAAGCCCTCGAAAAGGTGATGGTCGGCTTCTGGGAGAAGGACTTCGACGTCCTGGTCTGCACGACCATCGTCGAGTCCGGCATCGACATCCCGAACGCCAACACCCTCATCGTCGAGCGCGCCGACCTGCTCGGCCTCTCCCAGCTGCACCAGATCCGCGGCCGGGTCGGCCGCGGCCGCGAGCGCGCGTACGCATACTTCCTCTACCCGCGGGAGAAGCCGCTCACCGAGACCGCCCACGAGCGGCTGGCGACCATCGCCCAGCACACCGAGCTCGGCGCGGGCATGTATGTGGCCATGAAGGACCTCGAGATCCGCGGCGCCGGCAACCTGCTCGGCGGCGAGCAGTCCGGCCACATCGAGGGCGTCGGCTTCGACCTGTACGTGCGGATGGTCGGCGAGGCGGTCAGCGCCTTCAAGGGCGAACGGCCCGAGGAGGAGCCCGAGGTCAAGGTCGACCTGCCGATCGACGCACACCTGCCGACCGACTACATCGCGGTGGAGCGGCTGCGCCTGGAGATGTACCGCAAGCTCGCCGAGGCCCGCGACAACGCGCGCCTGGACGAGGTCGTGGCCGAGATGACAGACCGCTACGGCGAGCCGCCGACCCACGTCGCCAACCTGATCGCGGTGGCCCGGTTCCGGCTGGTGGCCCGCGCGTACGGCCTCACCGACGTCTCCGTGCAGGGCAAGCACCTGCGGTTCTCGCCGCTGCCGCTGCCCGACTCGAAGCAGATGCGGCTCAAGCGCTACCACCCGGACGCCGTGTACAAGACCACAAACGACCAGGTCAGCGTGCCCCGGCCGACGACCCGCCGGGTGGGCGGTGAGCCGCTGCGTGACCAGGCTCTGCTGCAGTGGTGCGCCCAGCTGCTGAAGGACGTGCTCGGCGAGGTTCCGGCCCCGGTGTCGGCATGATCCGATTTCCGGGGGTGGGCGGCGTAGGTCACATCGGCCGTGAGAGAGTCATCCCCATGCAGCGTGCCCGCCGACTCGCATCCACCGCCGTCGTCGCAGTCCTCGCGGTCAGCGGCCTGTCAGCCTGCCGCGCGGAGCCGGGCGTGGCCGCATATCTCGGCGGTGGCAAGACGATCACCGATTCCCAGGTCGCGCGCATCTACGACGAGGCCCGCGACGAGCTGGCCAAGTCCCGCGAGCAGGTGCAGCAGCAGGACACCACCGGCGCCTCGGCCGGGCCCGTCCCGCCGGTGGTGGTGCCGTTCAAGCAGAAGGACGTGCTGAACGCCCTGCTCACCGTCGAGGTGCTGGAGCGGGCGGCGGCGGCCAGGAGCGTGCAGGCGGCCACGGAGCCCACGGTCGAGCAGATCGCCCAGGCTTCCAAATTCTCCGCCGGCTGGGAATACACCAAGCTCTACGCGCGCACGTTCCAGCTGCGGGCGGCGCTGCTGCCGAAGGTGACCCCGGCCGAGCTCACCGACGCCGACCTGCGCCCGGTCTACGAGCGGCTGCTGGCCGGCAGCGGTGGCGACGCGACGCCGTACGACCAGTTCAAGAGCCAGCTCTCGGAGGAGAACAAGAAGGCGCTGCAGCAGAGCCTCGGCCTGCGCAACGAGCTGGCCAAGATCGTCAAGGACGACGACGTGAAGCTGAACCCCCGCTTCGGCGACCAGCAGCTGGTGTTGCTGTCGGCGCAGGCGGGCGACAAGGACGTACCGCTGGTCGAGGTCTCGTTCGCCGGCGCCGCCGCGTCCGAGGCCCCGTTCGTCACCGACGTCTCCTGATGGCCCCAGCCGGACGCATCGTCCTGCTGGTCACGTCCCCGCGGCTGCCGGCCGGCCTGCTGACGGCCGAGGCCTGGGATCTGCTGCGCGCCCACCCGGTCTACACGCCCGTGGTGGGCGACCAGACCGACGCGCTGCGCTCCTCCGGCATCACCGTCACCGTGGTCGAGCCCGACCCGGAAACGCTCATCGCGGCACTGGCCACCCACCAAACGGTGATCTGGCTGGCCGGGGCGGCCGGCGACGAGGATTTCGCGCGGCGGCTGGGCCTGCGCCTGGCCCGCGAGCCCGCCCTGGCCGAGCTGGAGCTCTGCTACGGCTCGTGGGACCCGCCGGGCGCCCGGCTGCTCGACGCGGTCGCGGTGATGGACCGGCTGGCCTCGCCCGGCGGCGACCCGTGGAAGCGGCAGCAGACCCACGCGAGCCTGGCGCAGTACCTGCTGGAGGAGAGCTACGAGGCCTACGACGCGATCGTGGCCGGCGACCTGGCAGCGCTGCGCGAGGAGCTCGGCGACGTGCTGCTGCAGGTGGTGCTGCACGCCCGGCTCGCGGAGGACCTACCGGAGGACGAACGCTGGAGCGTCGATGACGTCGCCGGCGGCCTGGTGGAGAAGATGGTCCGCCGCAACCCGCACGTCTTCGCGGGGGAGCCGGTCGACGGCGTCGAGGACATCATCGACAACTGGGAACGCATCAAGAAGGCGGAGAAGTCCCGCGACTCGATCCTGGACGGGATCGCCCTGAGCCAGCCGGCGCTGTCGCTGGCGGCGAAGATCCTGCAGCGTGCGGAGCGGGCCGGAGTGGCGGTGCCGCTGCCGTCGGGCAGCGGGCTCGGCCCGACGCTGCTGCGGCTGGTCGCGGACGCGCGCTCGCAGGGCCTCGACCCGGAGGCCGCCCTGCGCCAGGCGGCGCTGGAGCTGGCGGCAGAGGTCCGCAAGGCCGAGGGCTGAGGAAGCACCCACCGCCGCGGTCGCTCTTGTCCTTGCCGCGCCCGGAGCGTTCGCGGGCGCGAGAATGTCGTACCCGGCGAGTAGATTTTGCCGCATGCCGGAGTTCGTGCCGCTCGCGGAGCGCATTGTCGATGCCATCCTGGAGACCGACCCAGCGCTGGCGTCCTACGCCGGCGATCACCGGTTCGACGATCGGCTGCCCGATCTGTCCCCCGGTGCGGTCGCCGACCGGGTCACCATGCTGCGAGATGCCGCCGACGCGCTGTCCGGCATCGACCCGGACGCCTTCGACGACCAGGACAAGGTCGATCACGCGATCCTCACCGCGGTCGTGGAGCGCGGCATGTTCGAGCTCGGCGACGTCCGCGAGCACGAGTGGAATCCGCTCTCCCACAACCCCGGCCCGCTGCTGCACACGCTGCTGTCCCGCCCGTTCGCCCCGGCGGAGGAACGGCTCAGCAGCCTCGGCGGCCGGCTGGCGGCCGTCCCCGACGCGCTCGCCACCGCCCGCGCGGTGCTGCGCGACGTCCCCCGGCTGCACGCCGAGATCGCGGTCGGCCAGTTCGCCGGCGCGGCGGCGCTGATCCGCGACCAGGTGCCCGGCCTGCTCGCCGAGGCGCCGGGCATGGGCTCGGCGATCGAGCCGGCGGCGGCGACGGCCCTGGCCGCGCTGGCCGAGTTCGACGGCTGGCTCCGGGCCAGGCTGGAGAGCGGCGAGCCGGGCCGCGACCCCCGCCTGGGCCGCCCGCTGTGGGAGGCCCGGCTGTGGCACACCCTCGACACCGAGCTGCCCGCCGCTGAGGTGCTGGCCCGCGCGGAAAGCAACCTGGCCGAGGTGGGCGAGCAGCTCCGTGCGGCCGCGGCGGAGCTGACCGGTGGCCCCGCCACCGACGAGACTGTCCGCCGCGCCCTGGACGCCCTGGCCGCCCAGCACCCGGACGACAACACGATCGTCGACCTGGCAAAGGTCACGATGGGCGAGGCGACGGAGTTCGTCCGGGAGCACGACCTGCTGACGCTGATCGACGACCCGTGCGTGATCGAGGAGATGCCGGAATTCGCCCGCGGCGTGGCGGTGGCCTACTGCGACCCGCCGGGCCCGCTGGAGACGGCGGAGGTGCCGACGTTCTACTGCATCGCGCCGGCCCCGGCGGAGTGGCCGCGCGAGCGCGTGCAGTCGTTCTACCGCGAATACAACGACCACATGCTGCGCAACCTGACGGTCCACGAGGCGATGCCGGGCCACTTCCTGCAGCTCGCGCACTCCCGCCGGTTCCGCGCGGACACCCGGGTCCGGGCGCTGGGCTTCTCCGGCCCGTTCGTGGAGGGCTGGGCGGTGTACGCGGAGGAGCTGATGGCCGGCCTCGGCTTCGGCGGGCTGCCGGTGCGCCTGCAACAGCTCAAGATGCAGCTTCGGATGAGCCTGAACGCGGTCCTGGACCAGCTGGTGCACTGCGAGGGCCTGAGCGAGCCCGAAGCGATGGCGATGATGACCGGCCGAGGCTTCCAGGAGGAGGGCGAGGCGGCCGGCAAGTGGAAGCGCGCCCTGCTGACCTCGACCCAGCTCTCGACCTACTTCGTCGGCTACACGGAGGTGTCGGCCATCGCGGCGGCCCGCCCGTTCGGCGCCACCCCGAAAGCCTGGCACGACGCGATGCTGGCGCACGGCTCCCCGCCGCCCCGCCACCTCCGCACCCTCCTCGGCGTCTAGCCGATCCACGCCAAGTTGTCGGGGGCGGTTTGGTCGATCTTGATAGCTAGTGGCCCTCCTGGGGGCCATTGGCTACCAAGGATGCCGGGCTCGGGTCGTTTGGGCCTAGGCATGGTCGGACTGCGGGCACCCCTTCGCCGATCTTGAGGGTTTTCGGCGTGTGCGGCACCCGAAACCCTCAAGGTCGTCACCACCAGCCGCGATATGCCGCTTTTGGTGCCGTTCTTGGTTCGGAGTGTGGGACCGGGTGCTCAACAAGTGGTAGCCGTGCCCGGTATGCGGGACCGGGGTTCAGTAACTGGACCTGCTGCCCGCATGGTGGACCGTCGAGAGGGCGGCTGGAGGCATCGTCGCGGGACGCGGATCCGACGAGCGGTTTTAGCGGTGCGTTCGTCCAGGGGCTCTCGACAGAACACGCGGACAGTCCCGAGAAGGATCAAAAGGTTCTAAAGGCTCCCGATGGCTACCTAAAACGAACAATCGCCTCTGGGTAAAGCTGACTGAACAGGGAACAGACGCCTCCGGAGAACCGGCAGCCCATCGGAGGCTTGCCGCCTACGGCGGACCAGGGCCTCGCCCGGTGCTCCGGGGCACTTGACGACCGGATGACTGCCGACAAACCAAAGTCTCTGAGGGCCGCTGGTTACCAAGATCTACGCAGCGCGCTCGCTCGAATGCTTGGCCGGTGACGTTTCCGCAGGGCGGGGACGCCGTCTAGCGGGCCGGCGCTGCTCAACGGCCGCGGCGGTCCACCAGCTTGGCCGCCGCCGGCAGCGCGAAGACCGCCTCCTCGACCTGCTCCGAGTAGTGGGTCATCGCCACGTCCATCCGGGTCTGGTTCAGGACGCCGCTGAAGCTGCCCAGCACGCCCTCGTTCGTGACGCAGGTGGTGAAGTCGCGCGCCGCCGCGTCGTCGACCCCCAGGAGCTGCACGCACGTCGCGTGCCGGCCCGCGATCGTCGTGTCGTGCTGGTCGACCGTCACGTCGTTGTCCAGCACCGCCGCGTTCAGCAGGGCCAGCACCGTCGCCGGGGCGACCAGGCCCGTCTCGCCCGCGCCGGCGAAAACCGTGGCCGGGGCCGGGCTCGCCGCGGTGGGTGGCGCCGTCATCGTGCAGGTCGTCGTCTTCGCCATCTGGCATTTCGTGGTGGCGTCGGCCGTTACCGTGATTTTTCCGCCCGGGTAGACGTATGCCGTTCTGGCCGGCTTCTGCGTCTGGGCGACCGTCGCCTTCTCGCCGCCGGAGAGCAGGTAGCTCGCCTCGTACGTCAGGTCAGCCGCCGCCGTCATCTGCGCCGCCAGGTCCGCCACCAGGTCGTTTCGGGTCAGGCCCTGGCCCGGGTCGTCCAGGTCCGAGCAGCCCGCCGCCGCGACGCACAGCATCAGGGTGGCCGCGGCTAGGAATCGGCGGGAGGAAGGCACATGCCCACCCTTGCCGATGCGCGCAACTGTGCGCAAACCGGTATTCGGGGGGTGACTCTCAGGCTCGGCTGCGGCTGAGCAACTGCTGGCGCATCACGTACCTGCGGATGACCCGGGCCTGGGCCTCGTTCGGCTCGAAGACGGCCACCAGTTCCACCGACATCGGGCCCGGCGGCACCTGCTGGGGCAGCGCCTCGACCCTGGTCGCCGTCGCCAGCACCTCGAGGATCTCGCTGCCCAGCTCGATCCGCAGCCGCAGGCTCTCCTCGTCGCGCACGTTGGTGCCCTCGAAATGGGCGCGCATGCTGTGCTCGCTGATGTCGCGGATCCAGCCGTTGGCGCTCGGGAAGCCCGTCCGGTGCATGATCACTTGTTCGCCGCCGCCGCCGCGGACGTAGTGCCGTTGCTGCTCGACCAGCGGTTCCCCGCGGGCCTCGACCGCCAGCCGGTTCTCGTCGACCTCGGTCACCGCGCACGACAGCGCGTACCGGCCGCGCGGGGCTGCCGACCAGCGCAGCGTGACGGTTTCGCCCACGCCGGGGACGGCAATCAGCGGGGCTGACAGGGTCAGCCCGTGGCCCTCGGCGTGGACGACGCGGACACGGGTGGCCTGCTCGTCGGAGGCAGTCATCTCGACGTACGAGCCGGCATCGGGAAGGAGCAGGGTAGTAGTCATGGCGATACCCGAGATCGGCATTTTCGGGGCTTGCCTGAGGCATGTGGGGGCGCGAGTTCACCGGCCGCCGCTACGGCCGACACCTCGGGTCGATACGCTCTAGCTCGTGGTGGGCCGCAGGGTCGCGGTCTGGAATCTATCCATACGAGCATGAGGAGCGACACGACAGATGGCCACCATTGAAGCGATCGTCGCCCGGGAGATTCTCGACTCGCGGGGCAACCCGACCGTC
>Ga0307516_10003551_pt1 | contig 19929 bp, 25 predicted proteins | sample 19_EM_MG_FD_203310 | JGI IMG/M metagenome (GOLD analysis project Ga0307516, IMG submission 203310) | Populus trichocarpa ectomycorrhiza microbial communities from riparian zone in the Pacific Northwest, United States - 19_EM | ecosystem: Host-associated > Plants > Roots > Unclassified | place...
GTAACTTCCTTTCCCGCTCTTCAGACCACTGCTTTAACCGGACCCTCTCCGCGTCCTTGATCTCCTGACGAATTTCGTTCAGGGATTTGCCCAACCTACGGAACGGTAAATTAGCACGCGTTTGTACCCTTGACCGTGGGGAAGTGTCACCTCACTCTTGAGCGCGTTTCTGTAGCTTGTCGGAGTATTTAGATTCGTAGTCGACATGGAGGTGCCTACGCAGAGAGCGAGAGAGAGAGAAAACGCGGGGCGTTGCCCTGTATGCGCCGAGTCCGAGCATGACGGATGCGTCAGGATTCGGGCCAAGCGGACTTCCCACTTGGCCGGAATCGGGACACTCTCAACTCCAAACCGCGAAATCCGACGAAACGCTCAACGCGTCCGCTCTTTCTCTTTCACTCCACAACGTCTGAGCGACGGCCACCGGGTGGCCCGTTTCTCGCAGAAATGACTGCCAGCCGTCCGAGCTCTCCAAAGAAACGACAGACACGACCTCAACCACAAGAGAATGGATCATCTCAGTCCTCCGCGGGACGGATGGAGCCCGTCTTCCAGACCCTCCTGCACCCTTTCAGACATAGAAAGGACTCTAGCAAACTCTTCTCTGACCGTGAGTTCGCACCCAGTCCCCTTACGTCCGTCGATGTGTGTCTGTTCGATCTAATACCGGGCCACCAGTCGCACCTGCTATGATGACGCCCAAGATCATGAGCCACGCCGCGACGGTATCCAACAAATCCAACTATATAAAGAACAACACCCGTTCAACTGCGGATTTTGCAACGATTGCCAGAGCCCCATTACGCTTCACAACAAACAGACGCATTACGTCCCGGGACTTACAAATCGTGGAGGCAGCTAATGAATTACTCGAGGCTGAGGTACCAGAACCTCAAGGCGTGGCATCAAACGTCTCGCTCCTGCGTGGTTTCAACGCTACCATCCCCAGTGCCGAGAAAGGGAAGAGCAGAAGGCGACAGACTCGCAATGTGGACACGCCTGCGCTCGGTTTGAAGAAACTCGGGTCAAATGCGAGAGGACTCTTAGCTGAGGATGAACACGAGGGTCAGAGCGTTGTGAGCGAAGAGGATGTCGTTCTCATCAACGAATCAACGCCTAAAGCCAAACGGAAACCGCGGCAGAGCCTGAACGCCACCAAAATCCTTGGGAAGGAGGAACTGAGGCGCCAACGTAGCGAGATCTTGAAGGACAGGGAGAATATTCAAGTGAAAAGAGTACGCTCTTTTGCCCCCTTTCGACCAGTAGACTGACGAATTCGCTCCCATAGACACTGGTGGGCAACGAGATCGCGGAAATTACAACAAAGATCCAAGCGCTCGACGCTATCCGCGTAAAGTTGGAGCAGGACCTGCTCAAGCTCCAGGAGGAAGAACTCGAGTTGGATGATGAGTGTGAGCGTCCCCTTGCACTTCCGATCCAACTGGTTTCTCACTCTGCCTCACAGTGGAAGGAGTTCGAGAACGCATGCAGTTTGAGGGTTCCTCGAATAAACCCCAAACGAGTTCAGGTCACCGCCTACCTCCAAGCTCTAGACGAAGGAGAGGGCCTGCGTTCTTGCCATCCGAGCATCACGAGCTGCCTCCTGGTATTGCATTCATGGTGAGCCGCTCGGGTGGTTTCGGGAAATAAAAACAAAATTCAACCCACGCGTAGACTCTCGATAGCCACTCCACGCCAATCACGGCTATGGACTTCTCCGAACCGTATGGCACACTGGTCTCCGCCGCGCAAGAAGATCCCCAACCCAGAGTTTGGGATCTACTCTCTGGCCGAGAAATTAGCCGTTTGCGCGGTCACACGGGAACGGTCAAGTGTCTCCAGGTCGAAGACCACGTGTGTTTGACCGGTTCTGATGATTCCACCGTCCGACTTTGGGACCTTCGTAGGGTTGAGGAGGAGGACGATGTGGAGATTGTTGCTTACAGCGATGCAATGGGCTCGGATGGCGAGATGGTTGAACGACCGAATGGAATTCGGAACGGTTCAGTTGGTGGCAGCGAACTAGGAAAGGAGACTGCGTTCGTGAGGGCACTGGAGGGACACAGTAAAGCTGTGACTTCAATGTACTTTGAGGATGAGTGCCTAGTGAGTTCTGACACGTCAGTTCTACCCTTGCCATTGTTCCCAATTGACAATATGCGTAGGTCACCGGTGCCTCCGACAAGACGATGCGCCAGTGGGATCTCACAACGGGACAGTGTGTCATGACCATGGACATTCTTTGGGCGATCTCGCACCCTCCGACCTCTCCCTCCCCCGGGCTCTCTGGTTCATTCTTCCCTGGAACTGCGGCATCCGGTGGAACCTTCGCCGTTCCTACTCCACCATACGCCGACGGCACTTGGGAAATGTACCAGGACTTTGTGGGTGCCGTGCAGTTCTGGGGGTACGCGCTCGTTAGTGGAAGTGGGGATGGTGCCGTCCGAATGTGGGATAGTCAGTGTTTCGCACACTCCGATACACTCCGATCGATGCTGAATCCTCTCTCGTACAGTGCGCACCGGGCAACCCCACCGAACACTACTGGGTCACACCGCGCCGGTCACTTGCCTGCAATTTGATGAGACCCACGTCGTCACTGGAAGTCTGGACAAGTCGTTACGGGTGACCACAATCCTCCGACATTTGACCCTTGATTGACTGTGCCCCTCACCAGATTTGGGATCTTCGTAGTGGTGGAATATTCGAAACTCTCAAATATGATCACGCAGTTACTGGTTTGCAGTTTGACAGCCGGAAGATCGTTGCCGCTACGGGAGAGAATGCGATCAAGGTATGCCGGACGCGTTTGTCGCTCTTTTGCCCTCCTCTTAAATGTATCCTAGATTTACAACCGCACGACGATGCAGCACTCTTCGCTGCTCACGAATGGCCATACCCGACCAATAGAACGTATCAGGTATATGGACCGTTATCTCGTCTCTGGTGGACGAGATGCAACCGTCAAGATCTGGGCGCTGTGAACCACGACTCTCGATATGTTTATTCAACTATCTTCGCATCTTTCGACTTTAACGCTTGAACTCCATTGAAACGCTTCACGACTCTTGGCCGCTTGGTAACAGTGCCTCTCAACCCCACAACATGTACATTAGACCCCCGCTACGTTAATATAGCTGCATACAATGGTGGAACAATTTCTGCCGTAGTACAAAAAGGAAGACAACATCCCACTCGAACAGCTCATGCCCTCCAAGCAACGTGGACTTCGTCTGTCCTGAATCGTTGCGTGCATGACGTTTCTGATAATGGCGTGACCGAACCCATACGGTAGCTGAGGAGCCCAGCTTGTGCGATCATGATTCCGTTGTCGATGCAGAACCTTTCGTCCGTCGCGAATACATTTCCGCCTCGTTCTCTAGCCATGATGCCCATCATGTCTTGTAGCCGTTCGTTGCCTGGCGGGAGTAAAGTCAGTTGCTTCTGTCAGATAACGAGGAAGCAATCGACTCACATCCTACTCCGCCTACGATTAACACCTCTCTGCTCCCAATATGCGCCATGGCGCGCTCGGTGATCTCCACTAGCATGGCGAAGGCGGTTTCTTGTAAGGAGAAACAGAGGTCTGCGGGTGTGATCGTGTCGTTCTCGGGCGATGGTTCAGCGGTTTGGGAGAATCGTGTGTCGTAGGTGTATGCCTCTGTTGCGCTTAGAATACCGGAAAGACTGAGGTCCATTCCTTTTGTAGTGTATGGGAGTGGTAACAACTTCTTTCCCCTGGTTGATGTGAGGGGCAGGATCTCGACAGTAGTGAAAAAAGGCTCACTTCTTGGCTTCTTGTTCGATGTTATATCCTGGACTTGGGTCATTGCTCAAGTTTATCACCCGAGCAAATCTGTCCAAGCAATTCCCAACTGCGATATCGAGGGTCTCGCCGAAAATACGGTATCTTTGTCGGGAGTAGGCGATAACCTGAGTGTTACCTCCCGAAACGTAGAGCACGACTGGGTTCTGAGCACCAGTGATTTGCCGACCCATTTCAATGTCTAATACCCTGGAATTAGATGTTAGGTGGCCGAGCTCGGGTGAGGGGTACGTACGTCCGATGCAGTGATTTACCCCTACTAAAGGTTTGTTGAACATCAACGCGAGCGTTCTGGCCACCAAAGCGACCGATTGGAGGGGTGCACCCATTCCTGGTCCTATGTGGTGCATAGGCCTCAGAACCCGTGGCACGTATATTTTTTATGGGGCACCTTTCGTGAAACATATGCAATCGAGATCTTGGATCTCCACCTCCGCTTTCTTTAGCGAATCCTTGATGACGGAGTGTATCCATTGTCTGTGGTGTCTCGCAGTATCCTGCGGCAGGAAGCCCTCTCCTGGAGGTGTGATGTATGTGTGCCTGATGTTAGACAAGACGGTGGTTGACCCATCGGGACCATGTCTGATGATCCCCGCGCCGAGTTTATTGGCCGAGCCCTCCAGACCGAGCGCAATATACGGCCGTTCTAAAAGGGGCCCTTAGACGTCGTGGACTTTAAAAGTCTCAAAGGGCCATACCTGGTCGTTTCAGTGGTGATCTTTTGGGTGTGCCTGGCATCGTGGAATCTGATCTCGAGTGGAAGGGCGTTTGTTTGGCTACAGCTTCCGGAACAAACAAACCGCTTTCGGTAAGACCTTCACGGACAACTCGCCTGACGCAAGGCTACCCGCCCCCCAGTGAGGACACACGGTAAGTTGGCCACCAACTCCTCTGCGCTGCCTGGCGTGCTGACGGTACACTAGCGACGATGTGGTGTACACGGTGGTTTCTGCCTCTTTTGATCCTTCCATTACCAAAGAGCCCCCCATACGTCCTGTTGCTGTACCTGTTATCGACCGCGATGCATGCGCAAGCGTGGTACGTCAGCGGTTCCATCACGACCTTCGACCGTCCTGATCTGATTTCATCTCAGTTTCAACTGCATCGTAGTTCTAACGGCGCTCTTTCTCTCCTCCTGTTACTGGCAACCCGTCACACTCGACACGCCGCTGTACAGACCCTGGAACGACAACGTGACGACCTTCGGACACGCCTTAACAGCGATGCTCCCTCAAAACTCCACTCTCGATGTCCCCGTCGTCCAGTTCGTGGATAGGTGTTGGTGCGACGTCACCAACAAGGTCTTCTTCCAGCCCTTCAACGTCACACAGTGGGAGGTGGACAGCCTAAAGTTCTATGTTGAGGATGCGGTCCGACAGCAAAAGAAGGAGGTTGAGAAGAAGACGAAATTGATTACGGACCCGACGGTATCCCAACAAACGAACGGCACGCAACAACAAACTGGGCCTGCGCTGCTCATCTCTGACGTTGCAAGCCTATACAACGTCGTCCTAAGCAGGTGGAAACTGATGTTCACCTCCTCGAACGAATCTCGCTCCCTCGCCACTCCGCCGGCCACCCCCCTGCCTTCACAAACCCCACCACCAGTATCGGAACCCACTGCCACGCACGTATCGCCAGTGCACGAACAGGAACCACTACCCTGGTACCAAAGAGAATACAGCCTGCGTCCGTACGGTTTCGACGTCGTCTTCGAGTTTGGGTGGAACGATGACCACTATTAATTTTCCGGTTTCTCATCGCGTGGTTTTGAATAGATCAAATAATATGTAGCACAATCTTTCCATAATCTACTGGACAACGTTCTCTCTTACGAGCTTCAAAGTCTCCTCGTCACCTTCGTGGTTCAACCGATCTTCCAAAAGGTGATATCTATCCCACCACCATTGGTGCATCTCCTTCTCCCACTCGTCCACCGCCTTGACTTGCCACGGTTTCACAGCAAGAATGTAGTGGAGACAGCGGATCTCTTCATCCCTCCACAGCGGCTGGTGGATCTTTCGGAGAGTTTTGAGCGCATTGTAACACCAAGGCAATGGCTTCCACCGCCCCTTGTAGAAGGCGGCCAGGAGGTCTTGATCAGGGAAGCGGAACGTCGGGACGAGGGGCGAGGTGAATAGAAACTCTTTCAAGCCTGACATGGCTTCCTCTGATGGTCCCAAGACAACGGCCCCGCTGTTCAACAGCCCGTACGCACGGGGACTATTCGGTTGAATCTGGGTTGGGTGGGTAAGGGCAGTAGGGTGCTCCATGGGGGTGAATGCGCAATTCTCCGGTATCCTGAGGTGAGGTCAGCTACAAGGCGGGTCTCCTGGACGAGGGCTCGCACCAATCAGCTGGATAGTGGGCAAACTTCATCGGGTTGCATGCACAAGCGTGGGCGGCCGCGATCCAACCATCAGGGAGAACGGTGTCAAATAGTTCATCCATGTTTCTCATGATGACCATGTCACAATCTAGAAGGACAACCCGCTACGAAGGTCTTGGTTAGCGGCGACGCAAGAGCAGAGGAGGTCGTATCGTACCTCAAAGTCCACCAGACCAAATCCCCTGTGGAGCACAAGTTCCGTGACCCAACGAAAGGGTAGACAAACTCCCACGTACCTGAGTTTAGTCCAAGTGTCGGCAAACCGGACATCGAGATCACAGAGAGTGTGGGTGCTTGGAGCAGGCTGCAGAGGATCGACTGTAACTACCTCTAACCCCTGTCTGGCCAACGCCTCCCTTGCCCCCGAGGGGAAGCTCTGGGTCGACATGATGACGAGCGGGTACTTGGACCCAGCCCGTTTCAGGCTCTCATTTAGCACGAGAGCGGCGGGTAGGTAAGAAGTATTCGTGAGGAGTGTAACATACGCTTTCCTTGGTTCCATTTCAGATCTCGGTAGGTGGATGAGCTTCAGGCTCGCAGTAGCTCTCGTAGGGTGGATTGTGGGGGAAACCAAGTGGGGTATCCAGTGTTTATCGGTATATCAATCATGTTTGCAGGATAACGGAGTACGGGACGGTCGGAGGAAACCGTGGGTCGGTTATCTCCGAGGAAATTGAAACTCCGACCTGAACCTTATTCCCCACCCTGGTAAACAAGAATCTACACCACCCTCGCTAGACATCCGGTCATCATCCTCCCCTCCAACAAAAAATGGTGTGTACCTAGATTCCCTTGCGCCACCCCAGCGTACTGAAGATCTGGCCAGGATACTTCCAAAGCCCCAGTAAAGCTCGCAAAAGTGATCAAGGTCTGACCTGCCCGATGCGCCGATTCGTCTCTGCGGAATCTCTGTTAACCTTGCGATTGCAACAGGTCCTCGGTAGGACTGGTTCTCGTGGAGGTGTCACCCAAGTCCGAGTCGAATTTTTGGACGACTCACAACGGCAGCTCATCCGGAACGTCAAGGGGCCGGTGAAGGAAAATGACATCCTGGCTCTGCTGGAGAGTGAACGTGAGGCTCGGTACGTCCTCTTTCTGACCCCACCGTCTGTATTCACTGACGACCCCCTGCAGTCGTTTACGATAAACCACTATTCCTCTCGATGTTTTGTATCGTTTCCTCTCACCATGGTCCCAATGCACTCGCTTCGCAATTACTCCGATTGTATTCTGTCTACTGAAGGTATTACATGCGGCTAATGAGTGTAAATGCATCAGAGTGTGAGGGATGGTGAGGACTCCGTCATGGAGGGTTTAGGTGTTTGTGTTGGGTTTGTCTTCCCTCGCAGTACGTTCTCGATGAAGTACTCGCCCGCCTTGTAACTGCTTCGGACCAGTGGCCCGCTTGCAACGTAAAGGAATCCCATATCTTCTGCAACCTTCCTCCACCGGTCGAACTCTGCGGGGTTGACGTAGCGATCGACTTTCATGTGGCGTTTAGTCGGGCGCATGTATTGCCCAAACGTCACGACGTCAACATCGACCTTGCGCAACTCTATGGTGCCCATCAGCGCAATGTGGTGGGATCAGTGTATCACAATACCTTTGAGCGCATCTAGGACTTGTTCTTCGTTCTCCCCAACGCCGAGCATTATACTGGTTTTGGTAACGCGAACCCCTTCCTTCTTTGCCTGCTGGAGAACTTTGAGACTCTGCCTGAATGTGGCCCTCCGGTCTCGAACGAATGGAGTGAGAGCTTCCACAGTCTCGATGTTGTGCGCATAGACGTCCAAGCCAGATTTGGCGACCAATGAGACATGTTCCATGTTTCCAGCAAAGTCACCCGTCAGAGCTTCCACGAGTATATGCGGGGCCCTAGACAGGATAAATCAAGTGGGTGGAACGCGTAGTCGTAGAACTTACTTCTGCTTGATCTTTTGTATCGTCGAGGCAAAATGGTGTGCACCACCGTCGATCAGGTCTGTGCAAGATGTGAGGAGGGGTACGTGGACGGAACGTTTGGTCCTACCGTCACGGTCAACGCTTGTGAGAACGATGTAGCCGAGCCCCCATCGACTGATAGCTTCGGCAGTATTTTCTGGCTCGTTCGGATCTAGGGGTGGAGGTGCGCGCGATGTCTTGACTGAACAGAAGCGGCAACCTCTTGTGCATGTGTCACCCATCAACTAGACGGACTCGTCATGGAATGGCGGGGGATTCGAATGCTAGTTCGACGTACCATAATAGTAGCGGTGGCCAAACGCTTAGACTCTGCGTCTGACGTGCCCTCTTTCGCACCACCTCCCCAACAATCACCGATGTTGGGGCATCGCGCTTCCTCGCACACTGTATGCAGTCCCAACCCACGAAGATCCTTCCTGATCTTGGCGAAAGACTCCCCGCTTGGTATTGAAGTCTTGAGGTGGGATGGCAGTCGAGGACTAACGATGCGCAAAATTCAGCACCAAAACCCGGTTAAGTCTAAGTTGTCACCGAGGGAACCCACGTTTTCGCATTGCCCAACACGACCCTCTCCGGGACGTTTCCCACAACGAAGTCATCTAATGATGGGCCGTTGTCGAGAGTTGAGGCGAACGAGCGTTTCGTCGAAGTGGAAGCGGGGGAAGCGGTTGCCAATGAACGGATGACTATTCTGGAAGACCGCTGACGCAGCAGCTGCGCAATTGGAGAGGAAACATTCAAGACCATCTCAATCCCCTCTTAACAAGCACACCTATAATGCGAATGCGGGGGGAAACACGAGCGGTGACCGAAACAGGGATTGAAGGGGTGGAGGTCAGGATTGGATCGGGATGACGGAGCCCCCGCCCGACACGACCACTGCTTGATCCGGTTCCACTCAACCCACCACATCCCTCGGACGGCGGAGTGATGAACGCGCTATCCAGGAGAGAGGAAGATACGCTTGTGAAAGCCACAAAGACACATGCCTTGAAAGAATGCGACCCGCTTGTCAAAGGTACGTGAAACATATTCGTCTTCACCGCAAGTCTGGACATGGCAAAACCTGGACGCTTGGGTGCAGCATTCGCGGAATGTGCGACTGGGAGGACAGTCTCTGTCGTTTGGGCGTGTAAGGCAAAATACAAGGAAGTCCAGGAATGTATTTCTCGATTGTGAGTGCCTCGGTTCTGTTGGTACATGGGTGTCCGAGGCTGACACCTGGTCACATCCTAGCACTGGACCAGAACATATGAAGACCGTTCGGGAGGAGTACCTCAGACTGAGGGATCAATCAAAGCAAGACACTCCGGTGGCCATTCCATCCCCGTGACATACGACAAGCCCATGCTAGATTTAGAGATAATATACGACCCTACGCAGGATGAACTCATCACTTCTTCCCACTCAAAGCGAACCACTGTGCTTGAAGGGAGAGGACAGATGTGATGAAACCGAAGATACCAACGATTCCGTCATTGAGGTTCACGAGTCCGATCGCAGTGGCTGGGAGCCAGAAGTCAAGCGCATCGATGATAAATTGTTGTTTGGTCGCTGCTTGGGTGCTATAATAAAGCGGTCAGGCGGTCTGAACGTTAACATGAGACTGGGCTGTGCGTACGCTTCGAGGCCACGCAGCTTTGCTTCCCGATCCACGGCAGAGCTGACCTTCTCGTCAGCCCCGGCACGTCGCAAACGCGAAATTTCGGTGGTAATCCGTTGGGTCTTGAATGCAGCATTGATGATGCTGAGAGTGATCCCAGAGAGCCAGAACCTGTTGGCCGTCTTGTTCGCCTTCTGTGCCCTCTCCGGGGACAAAGTGATGAATTTGACCGCATTGGCCCACACAATGGCGTCATATGTGAGATAGAGGAAGTATGCCACCTGCCGCGCGACAGTCGTGAGTTGTTCACCAAGCGGCCCAGTAGCCTGCGTGGCACGCAATGCGGCTTGCAGGTGTTCGACCGGTTTGGCCAGCCCCAGCACTGTGGGTGGCTGGTTAATGCATGTTGACCTGGAGTAGTTAGGTGCAACGCACGTTTGCGTCCCAACGCAAGATGAGATTTGAGAGCATTCCACTTTGCCGCGTCTGCTTTGCCGTTGGAAGAAAGGAGTAACCAGGCGTAGAACCTTGCAAAGTTTTGAATGGCTCGATAGACCTTGTATGAGGTATAAATCACCGAGCCGAACACGAAGAACTACACGCATACCTTGTCTCTCCCAATGGTAGTAGAAAGGACCTTGAGCCCCTGGGATACAACAGGGTGTAAAATGACCTGCGAAGCTACTGTCGCCATCGTGGTCGATACGGTGGAAAGGAAGGTTAAGCTTGATCATGATTCCGAGACAATCCCGGGATTTTTATCACGTGTCAGAGCGGCTTTAGTGGAATCCGAGCGCGAAGGAAACTCGCACCGCCGTTTGGCGCGGCACGAACGGTGACCCGGGGCGGGGTAATCCGGGCGCGTTGCCGCAGTCTTATAGTTATACGCGGACCGGACCACCAAAAGATGTCGGAACGGACTCTTCACACTAGACTTGCTACACCGACGGCTCGCTCCGAACCAGGGTCGCTTTTTTCAAGTGGCTCGCAGACCGCGTCTACCACCCTCCATTTGATGTGGTTGGGCTTGGGCTTGGGAGATCATCCGGTTTCGAAACGACCAACCAGCGGCCTGAGGTTCTATATAATCAGTATTCGACTTGGACAAGGTTTCACTGCGTCTTCCCGAGGTAACGCTATGCCGAGTCTTCATAGATGAGAGCTTTCTACCTATTGTGATCCGCAAAGAAACTATGGACGGATTCCATTGTGGGTCGGTACTCGGGTTGGACAGACCAGCAACGCGTCATGAGATCCCATAAACCGTCCGAGACACACTTCTCCGGGTTTTGTATACCTGGCCGGGGCGGGAGCTGTCTCTTTGCGACCCTCGCGTGAATTACCGCAGCATCGCGAGAGAGGTTGGAGAACGGGACTTCCTCCGTGATGCACTCGAGTATCAACATTGCGAACGAATATGTGTCGGAATGTGTCGTTGCGGGGACCCCGCCGCCTTCGATGAGCTCGATGGCTGAATACCTGACAACATCCCCGGACGACACCGTCTTCGAGATCGTGTTTTCGGTGATTTCTTCCACGATCCTCGCAATCGCGAAGTCACAAATCAGCGGTTCGCCCTGACCGGGGACTGAGGTCAGTCCGCAGTCCGTGGGTCGGATGTGAACATGGAATTTACCTCGTGGGAGATGAGCACATTCTTCTACGCGCCTCCGGTCAATAGGCTTTCACAGGGGCGCACGAAAAACTCACGCATTTGACTGCGGGGGGGTCAAACCGTGTGTAATCGTCAGACCTCTGCGGACTTACCATTCCCGTGGACAACATCACGCGAGTGGAGGTAACTCAGGCCAGCCGCGGAGCCGCGCAACTAGTCGGTGACAAGTGAGGCGTCACTTCCTCACATAGGTTACGGTGTAGCATACCAGATAGTTTTTATTCGACTGAGGGTTGGTCTTGAGGTAGGCGGCCAGGTTTCCCTTTTCCTGCCAGGGTGACACCTAGGAACTTGAATCGATCAACGCCGTGTTTTCACACATGTGGTGGCCCACTCACCAGGTAGAGATGTGGCCGGATATCCGCGACTATCCCTATACAACCATGGGAACCTTTCGGGGGGGGAGTTCAAGAAACACACACACCATAGAATGGCAGGACGTTTAGATGGTGCAGTTCTGCCCAACCTGACAATTCAAGTTCGAGTCTCTGGTGACCGTGGAAGGGATAAGTAAGTGGCGTGGAGACGATCCGCAAAGGTCGAACCTTACGAGCCCTCTCTGGTGATTCGAGCGTTTTAAGCGCTTTCAAGGCTACCTACAGAGACTCATGTCAGTAGAATAGGGGTACTGAGATTCACACTCACTTTCTCTACTTTGCCCCCACCGACTTCTCCGCCTCCTTTCTTCCATAGCCCTTCCCAGACCTCATAATACGTTCCTCCGGCGAAAGGAATCCCCCCCTGTCTTTCAATCTGCCCATCCAGTCGATTGACAGGTGATACTTCCTCGACTTCGACTGGCTGGCTCTCTGGTGTCCCGCGTTTCGCGGGGCGGGGCGGCAACTGTTCGGCGAATCGAACCTTCTGAATATCGGCCATCCGCGTCACCATCTGCGTTCTTGGTGGACGTAACGAAAACACCAACACTGTGACCGGTCTCCTTTACAACACTAGCGACCTCCTCACCCGCTCCCTCCTCCTTGGAGATCTTTGAAAAGCCACGCCAACCGACGTGAGCCTAGAACAGATACTCGAGGAGGATCTCAACCAACTTACAACGGAACTGAGCTGCTCGACGCACCCGGCGATGCCTGACTCGATCTCCGATTTTCTCACTTGCAGACCGATGAATTATGGAGGGGGTAATAATGATCTGAACTTACTCAAGCTCTTTGTATACCCATATTTTGACCAGACTGCCAGCTTTCCCTCGGCGAGGGCTAGGTTGCTGTCATTCCGCGTCAGCGGTGTATCGGGGTGACGAGGGACAATGGACAGGCCTCTTGATATCCTCGTATTTAGACTGCTGGGGAATGAGGGAACGATCGTTGAGACGCTTGATAAGATCGTTGCATAGATCCACAAGCTGCGGAGATTCTTTCTGCTCAAGAGGGTGGACCGCACGATCAGCATCAAGCGGGAAGGCGGGGAGGCGGGAGGTCGACCTTGGCGACTTGTATCTTCTTGCAGTGTTTGTGGATCTTGTCCACGAGTCGTTGAACATCCTCTGGAAGAATGAGAGAGAACCCACACTGCTCGAAACATTGCGGCTCACGCGATACTACGCTCATGACGGAGTGGTGCTGAAGCGCTGACAGCCGATAACGATCGGGCCCTGGGAGAAGGTGCCTGTCCCAAGATCAGTGCCGATCGCCTGCTCGGGATGTAGCGCTAGGGTGCATGATGCACACGGTCACCATCGCCGGGAGGGTAACCCAATTGGGAACCAAACAAGGGTTCGTTGGATTATTCTCAAGGTACCTACCTCGGGGCCTGCGGACCACGCCATCTGAAGGGGGTTCTGCTGCTCTGGCCTCTTTGTGTACAAAGGTGGAGCGCCAGGGATTTTGTCGAATCTCCACTACACCCTATCTCCGACGACGTTCGCTGGGGTCTGAGTTCTGTCTCACCACCTCCCACACCTCCTGTATCTCCCGCTGGTACCGACCCCTCGCGTTTGAACCCACCAGGACGGCCGGACCCGGAAAGGCTCGGGTCAAAGAAGGATGGTCCCACAAAAACGGCCGACATAGGTACGACCATCCACGAAGCGAGCTTCCTCTGCCGTGGATCAGGCCGGAGCGTTGAGGGAGCCCTAGGTTCTGACTGACAGAGCCCAATTTTGCAAACACAGTGATAATATAGCAGTGTTCAGGATCCCCGAGGGCGGGTGTCCCGGGGAACCAAATTCTGTCACCACCCGCGGCTACACCAAGAAGTTGTGGGAGATGACGGCATCTTGTTCGGATGAGGTTCCTAGCTCGTGACCCAAGCCAACTATACCTTGGGCGTGCTACGGAGTGCTGGGTGACAGTGGAGATCCAAGCATGGGGAGCTCGAAGAATGAGGCACCTCCAAGAAGGCATAGGTGAAAAGTCTGCCTCCTTGGATTCAACCGGAGCAAGATTTCACTGAGATGGTTGGTCTTTTCGACATTTCATAAGGTGGTGATGTATCGCTAAACCGAATCTTTGTAAACGAAAGCTTTCTATCCATTGTGGTCCGCAAGGAATTTATGGACGTATTCCATTGCAGGCCGATCCTCGGGACGGACAGACCAGCAACGCGTCATAAGATCCCATAAACCGTCCGAGACACACTTCTTCGGGTCCTCCGGGTTTTGTATACCTGGTCGGGGCGGAATCTGTCTCTTGGAGAGCCTTGCGTGAACGACCGCAGCTTCGTGAGGGATGTTGGAGAACGGTACTTCCTCTGTGACGCACTCGAGTATCAACATTGCGAACGAATATGTGTCGGAATGCGTCGTCGCGGTGGCACCGTTCCCTTCAATGAGCTCGATGGCTGAATACCTGACACCATCTCCGGACGACGCCGTCATTGAGATCACGTTTTCGGTGGTTTCCTCCAGGATCCTCGCAATCGCGAAGTCGCAGAGCAGCGGTTCGCCCTTACAGGACTGAGGTCAGCTCTCAGTTCGCGGGTCAGATATGAACGTGGAATCCACTTCGTTAGAGATCAGCACGTTTTTCTGCGCGCCTCCGGTCAATACTCTTTCACAGGGGCACACGGAATACTCACGCATTTGACTGTGAAAGAGGTCAAACAGAATATAAGTCAGACCTCTGCGGACTTACCATTCCCGTGGACAACATCACGCGAGTGGAGGCAAGTCAGGCCAGCCGCGGAGCCGCGCAACTAATTCGTGACAAGTGAGGCACCGTTTCCTCATATAGGTTGCGGTGTAGCCTACTAGGTGGTTTTTATTCGACTGAGGGTTGTTTTTGAGGTAGGTGAGCAGGTTCCCGTTTTCCAGCCATGGTGACACCTAGAAACTTGAATCTACACCATATTTTCTCACACGCGGTGGCTCACTTACCATGCAGAGGCGTGGTTGGATATCTGCAACCATCCCTGCACAACTGTGGGAACCTCTCTGGGGGCAGTTGGGGAAATATACATACAATAGAACGGTAGGAGGTTTTGATGGCGCAGGTTTGCCCAAGTTGGCAGTTCACGTTCGAATCTCTGATGACCGGGGAAGGAGGCATGAACAAGCAGCGTAGGGACTGCCCATAAAGGTCGAACCTCACGCGTCTTCTCTGGTGCCTTGAGGGTTTTAAACGTTTTCAAGGCCACCTACAAAGGGTCACCAGCAGGATGGAAGCAGTGAGACTCTAACTCACCTTCTCTCCATCCTCATCGTTCCCCCATCGTCCTTCCCATACCTCAAAATACATACCTCCGGCAAAAGGATTGCCCCATCGTCTCACAACCTCCCCATCCGGTCCCTTGACGGGTTGTACTTCGTTAGGTTTGACTGACTGGCTCTCTCGTGCCCCGTGTTTTTCGGTACGGGGCGGCAACGGTTCGTTGAATTGAACCCCCTGAAGACCGGCCGTCTGGCGTTACCAGCCGCACTCCACGTGGACACGGCGAAAGAACCTACGTTATGGCCGACCTCTCCACCGGCTCCCTCGCTCTGGGGGATATTTGGAAACCCCGACTGACGTGAGCCCAAAGCAGGTACTCAACGAGGATCCCAACCCAACTTACAACGAAAACGAGCTGCTCGATGAGGTGGGTGAAGGCTGATATGATACCCCCGCTTTCCTCTTGCAAACCGATGAACAATGGAGGGGGTAATGATGATCTGAACTTACTCAAGCTCTTTGGATAATCCCAAGTTGACCAGACTGCCAGCTTTCTCTCGACAAGGGTCAGGTGGCTGTCATTTCACATCAGCGGAGTATAGGATGACAAGGGACAATAGGCAGGCCTTCTGATGTCCTCGTACTTAGACTGTTGAGGAACGAGCGAATGATCGTTGAGGCGCTTGGTAATATTGTTGCACAGGTCCACGAGCCGCGAAGATTCTTTCTGTTCGAGAGGGTGAACCGCACGGTCAGCATCAAGGGAATGGATAAAGAGGGGAGGTTTACCTTGGCGATGTATATCTGTTTGCAGTGGTCGCGGATCTTGTTCACGAGTTGGTGAACATCCTCTGCAAGAATGAGAGATCTCGGAGAGCCCGCGCCACTTGAAACACTGCGACTCACGCGGTTTTGCACTCGGGTCCCCGACTACTGTGGTCATGGTGGAGTGGCGCTGAAAACCAATAATCGGTAATGCATCAGTCAGCACTTCTATTCCGGCGGGGTAACGAAAGTACCGACACTGGGACCGGTCACCCCCCGGGGAATCTTTGAAAACCCCCGCCGATTGATGTGAGTCCAAAGCAGATACTCAAGAAGGATCTCAACTCAACTTACAACAGAAACCAAACCTACAGCAAAAACCAGCGGGTCAACGCACCCGGCGATGCCTGACTCGATCTCCGATTTTTTCGAGGCTTGCAGGCTGATGAATTATTGAGGGGGTAATAATGATCCGAACTTACTCAGGCTCTCGAATTTATTGAATCCTGCCCAGACTGCTAGCTTTGCCTCCACAAGGGCCAGGTTGCTGTCATTTTACATCAGCGGAGCATAGGATGACGAGGGACAATAGACGAGCCTTTTGATCTCATCATATTTAGACTGCTGGAGGATGAGGGAACGATCGCCAAGACGTTTGATAAGATCGTTGCACACATCCAAGAGCTGCGAAGATTCTTTCTGGTTGGGGGATACGACACGATCAGCACCAAGGGGATGGATGAGGAGGGGAGATTGACCCTGGCGACGCGTATCTTCTTGCAGTGTTTGCGGATCTTGTCCACGAGTTGTTGGACATCCTCTGGAAGAATGAGAGAGGGCCCATACTGGTTGTAACAATGCGACTCACGCGGTATTGCGCCCGTCTCCCCAGCTTCCGTGCCCATGCTGGAGTGGTGCCGGCGACCATCAGTCGGCACTTTTATTCCCAAGTGAAGATACGTCCCAGGATCACATGGTGGGAGTCCCCCAGCCAGCTTCGCCATTCCTGTGTCTAGTCCTGTGCCGGTTGGAATCTTAACCGCTCAACGTCAACGTTGGACGTTGAACAGACTACCCTCACACACCTCGCTGGTATGCATACAGCCCTCCTCTCCCTAGCAAGTGTTGCCCACCTCAGGCAGACCGGCCTATCGTGTCGCCTCGCACCTATCCCGAACATCCGATTTCACTCTAACAGGTTTCGTGACTTTGCACCGTAATCGAACGCTGCTTGACCTGGGAAGGTCAGAGGGTTCTCCGTAAGACCGTTTGTCGCGAACAACTGCTGGTCCGACGCCCAACCCCACCGGCTCTCGATCCCAACTGGCTCATGGCGACCCCCCACAGCAATGTACTGAGCGCTTAGCGCTGGTCATCGTCCCAAAAACCCTACGTAGAGCATCCGGACCATTGCCATGCGGGTCAGGTGCGACCCCATCTCTCGCCTCGGTCAGGTCCGATCCCCCTTCAATACGCCTACAACCACTCCAGGCCTTTCGCTGTGGATGCCGATGTACCTACGAGCAACCTACCCGGCGGTCAACAGACCCCCAACACGCAAATGAGCCCGCGAGATGATGTTCCCGGGGACCCATGAAGATTTGCAGGAACACGATATCTTCTCCAACTCATATCTTCCCTGAGTCCGAGATCCAGGAGCAGTCGATTCAACCATTCTGTCCGGGGGCTCCTCTGGGGTTCGTCCGGGGAGGACATTCCAATCGCAATCAAAGTCATGCGGTTTCACTCGTCGTGAGGCGTCCGGAAAGTCAAAAAGTAAGGGTCTTTGGTACGTTCTCTCCTCATCACTACCAAACCTGACCGCTCACGGAACTTCTTTCGAGAGGTAACTTTGAAACGCATGTCTCACTCGAACGTATCGGAGTTAATCGGGGTCACAACGGACGATAAAGAATGAACCATGGTTTCGCCGTGGATGGAAAACGGGACCATCGTCGAGTCCCCGAGGGGGAATCTATAGTGACGATCCCGCAAAAAATGGCGATATACACTCGATGGGGATGACCGCCTACGGAGTGAACTTCCTCCAATACAGATCAGGCCGGAGTATGAGGCAGCCCTGGACTCTGACGAACGGTGTCCCGTTTTGCGAGCACAACGATTATACGGCGGTGCTCAGCATTCTGAGATGACGGCATCCTGTCGGAAGGATAATCTTAACGAGCTACTTACAGCAAATATCTATGTCCTGTGCGTGCTGAAGAGTCTCACGGGGCAGTGGAAACCAACTCTGCTGTGCTGACTTCCCGGAGAACACCGCGCCTTTTACTCTCACTATCACGCCACGCCTTGCGCCAAGTATTCGTGATAGATAGCTGTTGCGGGATATATAATGCAGATATATATCACCTCCTGCTACCACGGCGATAACCAAATTACCATCAGAGAGTTAGTGGGTAACACGCCCGTGCGCCGTGGACGTAGGCGGCCGAGCGCAGAGCCCCACATAGAGCCAGCCAGGTGGTCAGTGCATAAAGGCATTTTTCCTGGGTGTTTCACAGGGAGACCACGGGTTCTGGTTGACTAGACGTAGCCTCGAAACCACTGCGCCGAGGAAAAACGGAGAGAACGCAAAAGCACCAAAAAGTGAGGAGGGCGTTTGATTCCCGGTGCAGATGTGTTTCCTTGACTGTGATAGTCCTCCCAATGCACGGGAATCAGCCATGCGCCGCATACAACGAGACCGGGGCGAATTAAGGGTGAATGGCGCGGCACTGGCAAGGCACCATTGGCCATTTGCCGTAGACTCAGGCTTAACCCACATTTCGATTAGGGTTTGCGAGAGGGACCGTATGGATCGTGCGGCGTCCTTGGTGGATCCAACCCATCCATCGAGTCCCAAGTCTTTGCGACGGACCACAAACTTCACCAGCGAGCACCCGCGTCGCGGGATGATCGATGAAATTAAAAGGTGACCTGATGACGGGATAATTCGGACGTGTCGTGGCCTCATGTACGGAGCAAACCGCGTCAGAATCTGCCGGAACGGTCTCCTCACACGCCCCGCCATACAGACAACCCTTTTTTACGACTCGGAGCGCGGTTTGCGGGGATGTCCACGCGTTATCTCATTCGATACCCAACGGTGAGGAGGCACTTTAGATCCCGTTGCGGAGTCTGGTAGGCATGTGATTTAACGCACCCGGCTGGCTAGGTCCAACTCAGAACCCGCCTGATTCCGAAGGCCAGGTCGTTCTCTGCATCCGCTACGCTTATGGTGAGTCTGTGGTTTTCTCCAGATCAACATCGTTCCTGAGTGTTTATTGGTCTCTAGTCCGAGCAAAAGTTCCGAACCGAGAAGGACACGTTTGGTGACCTCCAAGTCCCGGCGGACCGGTATTGGGGTGCACAGACCCAGAGGTCCGTACGCATCCTTATCCGACGCAGCCACCCGTTCACCAGATACCTACAGGTCACTTCAAAACTTTGACATCGGCGGGCCAACAGAACGCCTACCACCTCCGCTCATTAAGGCATTCGGTATCCTTAAGAAGGCCGTTTCGATCGTTAATGTCAGCTATGGCATGGACCCCAAGATTGGGGAGGCCATCCAGAAGGCTGCGGATGATGTATGCGCGACTCCCTCAGCTCACTTTGTGGTCGCTGAAGTGATCGCCACAGGTTATCTCTGGAAAACTCATCGACCACTTCCCCCTGGTTGTTTTCCAAACGGGTAGCGGGACCCAGTCAAACATGAACGTTAACGAGGTACGTTACTTCTCACTTCCCGCCAGGTATGATTTCACGAGTTGGGTAGGTCGTCTCGAATAGGGCAATCGAGATCATGGGTGGCGAACTAGGCTCTAAGAAGCCAGTCCATCCCAATGACCACGTTAACATGAGTCAGAGCTCTAACGACACTTTCCCTACCGCCATGCACGTTGCTGCCGTCCTCGAGATCCGCCAAAATCTCGTCCCTGCCTTGACTGAGTTGCGAGATGCCCTCGACGCCAAGGCGAAGGCTTTCGACAAGATCATCAAGATCGGTCGTACGCACTTGCAGGATGCCACTCCTCTGACCCTCGGCCAAGAGTTTAGTGGATACGTGCAGCAACTCACGAACGGCATCGCCCGCGT
>Ga0307516_10003552_pt1 | contig 19926 bp, 21 predicted proteins | sample 19_EM_MG_FD_203310 | JGI IMG/M metagenome (GOLD analysis project Ga0307516, IMG submission 203310) | Populus trichocarpa ectomycorrhiza microbial communities from riparian zone in the Pacific Northwest, United States - 19_EM | ecosystem: Host-associated > Plants > Roots > Unclassified | place...
ATTCGAATAAGATAACTAATGTAATCATGTTAACAATTTATAATCCGATTGGAACCTCCTTTGTATGTGGTTTCCAGTTGAGTAATAAAAAGAGTTTATACTATACTTGTTTGAAATACCATTAGTGAATCCTCTAACCTTGACAATCATTTAATCCTTACATCAATATCACATCTCAAAGCTCTCTTTAACTTATTATTATTGTTGTTGTTGTTGTTGTTATTTATAATTTATATAGTTAACCTCCATGTGGTTCGACCCCGGTCTTGTCGGGTTATTTATTACTTCGACACTCCTACACTTGGGAGAAGACATCAATCTTTTGGTCGTGTCACCAACTAGTAATAGTCCTAGTTGGAATTAACTCATTTTTCTCATTTGTTATCACAGTGACTCCAGACTTCTTAGGTACAACTTGGGTAGGACTTACCCATTTGCTGTTAGAAATAGGATAAATGAGTCCATTATCTAGAAACTTAATGACTTTATTTTTCACTACTTCTTTCATATTAGGATTAAGCCTTCGTTCCATTTCTCTAGAGGGTTTAGCATTTTCCTCTAAATAAGGGTGCACATGTTCTTGTGGGATTCATGTGGTCTTTAAGTGTTCTAACACGGTTATTCTCATTATTCTCATTATGAAGCGACTAGTTATCTTCTTCGGCCATATTTTCTGAAAATGATAAGGATACCCTACAAAGTCTACCACTTAATGTACGTGAACAAACTTTCATGTACGTGTAGGAAGAGATTAAAAGGAAGAAAAGAAAAGGAAACAAAACAAAACAAAACAAAAGAAACAAAAGTTAGATAAAATGAAAAGTGAAAAGAGAAAATAAAATAAATATTATAATTTATACAAGAATTTACCTCCCCGGCAACGGCGCCAAAAACTTGACACGACCAAAGAGTTGATGTCTTCTCCCAAGTGTTGGAGTGTCGAAGTAATAAATAACCAGATAAGACCGGGGTCGAACCATAGGGAGGTTAACTATATAAACTACAAATAAAGAAATAGATAATAATAGAAAAGGAGTTGAAGAGAGCTTTGAGATGTGATATTGATATAAGGATTAAACAAGGATAAAAAAAATTGTCAAGGTAAGAGGATCCACTAATAGTATTTCAAACAAGTATAGTATAAACTCTTTTTATTACTCAACTGGAAACCATACACAAAGGAGGTTCCAATCGGATTATAAATTGCTAACATGATTACATTAGCTATCTTATTCGAACAATGCTAATACTTGTAAATGTTGTCAGCTTTCCAATAAAAAAAAAATCGATGGGCTTCTAGAACTCGAGATATGGGCTGAACATTGAACAATGTCTGGGTTGCAGAACAGATTCTGACTTCTCCGTTGTTGCTACAATTTGAACTTGAAAACGGTCCTTTTGAATCTTGGACTCCTCATGAAATTTTTAGGCCTATGTTGTAGCTTTCCATCCATATAGACCAGACCTAAATCTAAGTTCTACAGCTCTAGGTATGATCCAATAACCGAATGGTGTTCCAGTTTTGACTGAACCTGCATCTCTTTTCTAAGCTTGCCCCTCTCTTCGTCTTCTCAATTTCAGTAGTTAAACTCATCAATCAATCCTTTGATTTATGTGATAGGCCTGCATTTAAGATGAACATTTACCATAAATTAAAGGTATCTTATAGTATTAGACTTGTTATTATAAAACATGCTTTAGTTAAGGAGTTATTGATACTTCAAGTGCAAAATGATGATATAAAACATTGATAAAAATGCACTTTTAAGTACTAATCACCGGCCCTCCCCTCTTCTCTTCTTGTTCAACTGTTCTTATTAATCCATTGCCCACAAGTGTTTATTCTACCTAAAACTATTAATCTTGGATGGGTTCTTGTAATTTTGGTGTTTCTCTCTTGATTTGCAAAAATGGATACAAAAACTCCCTCTTTTCTTTCTTTACGATAGCTGTAGATTTTTTGTGAGAAGAGGAGTATTTATGTTTTATAATTATTCTTATTTGCATTTAGGCCCTATTTTCTTTAAGTGTATTCTTTTTGCCCCCACATCTTTTTAGTTTAGTTTATTTTCTTTAATTTAATCCAGCCTTGATTTTTCCGGAATTTACAATGGCATCCTTAAGAACTAGATAGGTTGATAAATCTAGACAACATAACTATCTGTAGTTTATATTCAATTTAATTGAATGTTTTCCCTAAAATTAACAAAATAGATCTGCAAAAATTATTAAACTTAGTCGCTTCACAAGTTTAAATATCACAACTCTGGTTTTGATAACAAACTTAACAATAGATTGGTTTAGAATAATAACTTAGAGCCTGCTCTAACAATCATAGGAATAAGCGTAGGAAAACATTCACACTCGTCATATAAACTTAAAAGAAAAGATAGAAGAGATCTTACAGTTTTTAAAATCTGAAGGTTTTTGTATCCTTTTAACCAAGAAAAATAACTTAGCATTGTATGTCTATCGAAAAACTGAGGAAGAGAAAAGATGAAAATATAATTTTGGGTCTAAAAAGAAAAGGTGAGAGTTTCTTTCTTCTTTCTGGCTACCACTTTCTCTTTTTTTCTCTTTTTCATTTTATTCGATAGGAAACCCTAATCCCCGTCATAACGTATTTCTAGGTTATTCCCCAAATTCATCTTCTTTCATTCTAAAAAAAATAAATAAATAATAATAGCAAGAAGACTAGCAGTTTTGCAAAAGCAACTTGGAAGGATTTCAAATATAGAAAAAAAAAAGAAGCTGCAATTTCAGATGGAATACCTTATGAAATCAAGAAGAGAGTTGGGCCTCTAGCATACAAGTTGATTTTGTCCTCCCAATTGGCCAAGATTCATGATGTGTTTTAATTCAATGGCAGCCTTAAGAACTAGATAGGTTGATAAATCTAGACAGCATAACTATCTGCAGTCTATATTCAATTTAATTGAATATTTTCCCTAAAATTAAAAATATAGATCTGCCATATTTATTAAACTTAGTCGTTTCACAAATTTAAATATCACAACTCTGGTTTCGATAGCAAACTTAACAATAGATTGGTTTAGAATAATAACTTAGAGTCTACTTTAACAATCAAACTAAACAATCATAGGAAATAAACATAGGAAAACATTCACACTCATCATATAAACTTAAAAGAAAAGATAGAAGAGATCTCACAGTTTTTAAAATCCAAAGGTTTCTGTATTCTTTTAACCAAGAAAAATAAGGTCTTGCATGTCTATCGAAAAACCAAGGAAGAGAAAAGATGAAAACATAATTTCAGGTGTAAAAGAAAAGGACGAGAGTTTCTTTCTTCTTTCTAGCTGCCACCTTCTTCTCTTTCTTTCTCTCATTCTTTTTATTGGATAGGAAACCCTAATCCTGGTCAAAACGGTTATTCCCCAAATTCATCTTCTTTCTTTCAAAATAAAAAAAAATAAATAATAAATAATAATAGCAAGAAGACTAGCAGTTTTGCAAAAGCAACCTGGAAGGATTTCAAATATAGAAAAAAAAAAGCTGCAATTTTGGATGGAATACCTTATGACATCAAGAAGAGAGTTGGGCCTCTAGCATACAAGTTGATTTTGTCCTTCCACTTGGCCAAGATTCATGATGTGTTTTAATTCAACCACAATCTTAAAAACTAGATAGGTTGATAAATCTAGACAACATAACTATTTGCAGTCTATATTCAATTTAATTGAATGTTTTCCCTAAAATTAACAACATAGATCTGCCAAAATTATTAAACTTAGTCGCTTCACAAGTTTAAATATCACAACTCTGGTTTCGATAGCAAACTTAACAATAGATTGGTTTAGAATAATAACTTAGAGTCTGCTCTAACAATCAAACTAAACAATCATAGAAAATAAACATAGGAGTGACACTCATCATATAAACTGAAAAGAAAAGATAAAACAAATCTCACAGTTTAGGGTCAATTAGAGGTGCAATTGAAAGAAATTAAAAGTCGGAGGACCAAATCAAACTTTGGCTAAATTCCTAAATTAAAACCCTAAATCCTAAAAATGGTGTTGTTTTGAAAACAATAGAAAAAAAAACAGACAGACTAGACGATCGTGTGATACTATTCATTGTCTTCTTCCCTTTTTGCTAGAAAACCCTACTCGAGTAGCCTCTATTCTAAAGCATTTAATGCTTCATCTCTCTACCAAATTTGACAAAACTTGCACGCAAACAATGGTCTAATATCTAACTGCACCCTAGTATGGTCCATTTTGGCCGATTAACACCACGATAGCCTCGGTACCACCCCAAAATGGCCAACCCAACCAACCCTTTTGCAACAACTTTTTTAGGCCATGATGACAACTTTGAACGAATAGTTGGGATCCTTTTGTTTCGAATCAAGGGCCAAGATTTGGCGCCACAAAAGACAACATGTCCCTCTTCCACCCTCTATAAATGGAGGTGGATTCCATGCCCCAAAAAGAGAGAAATCAGAATCCAAAACCGAGAAAAAAACGATTTTTTGCATAGTTTTTCTTTCCCCCCTCTCAGCCACCATTTTTGCCCACTTCCTCAGCAGTGCCTCAATCGCCTTTCCACCACCAACCACTTGCCTGTCTTCCCTGCAACACCAAGAACCTCGCCAGTAACGTTTCTCCTCCGGCCAGACGAGTTTTCCTTTGTTTTTCCTCCTCCAAAACCCCCAACCATTGCATAATAATTAACCCTATGGTCACTAGGCTGGGCTAGTGACAGTGCGGGCCTGGGCTTGATCCAGCCTATGTAGATGGGCCGGGTTCAGCCTGCCCCAAAAAAAAGAAGAGTGAAGGGTCTGTTCGGCCATTAGTCGAGCCAACCCGACTGGGTCAAGCTGAACCAAGTTTGGCCCAGCCCAATTTATATTTAATAATATAATATTATACAATTCAAAAAACAAAAAAAAATCCAAAAAATTCCAAGGGTTATTTCAAAATATTTGTGATTTTCTCGCATATTTTTCCAAAACTTTTGCATAATATTAGGTTATATATTTACAGTGTAAGATACATATCCAATATTAAAATACTTGGTTTTCTCCGAAACTTTTCATAAAAAAATTGAAAATTCAAAAAACTTTAAATTAATTTATTCTTTAAAACAAAAAACAAAAATATTTTTTTTATGCATACGGTCAAATCCTAAAAGTTTCCAAGCATGTTTTTTTATAAAAAAATGCATCTAATACGATCCAACCATCAAAGGATCCGTTGGAGGTTCCAGTTGGTCTAGTTACTAGGCTTAGGGCTAAGAAGTTCAAAGAAGCTTTCAATGGACTTCTTCAAGATACATGGGCTAAGGTGGACTTCAAAACGATTTGTAATAATAAAGAGCAAGCCTTGATTAATCTGATTCATGTTCAAGAGGGGCTTGTTGGTGGAACTAAGACCATTACACAAGGATTGGGAGAAGAAGACTAGATTCGGACAGTTTGACCTTTCGTTACTCTTTTGGTCATAACTGGAGCTACAGACCGAATTTTGATGTGATTCTAGTTGGGATGGAAACTAAACTTCCATAGCTTTCCACCGGTATATGACACACCTTCTCATTCATTAAGACGAGAGAGAACCATCCGTTTTACATTGGGCCTTGCTGCTGCCAGACAGAATGCGGAAACAACGAACTTGTCTTATTTAATTAGTTGGGCTATCAAACTTTATTTATTTTGAGAGGAGATAATTTTTTTGGGTTTTAGACTTGTTTATTTTGTTTATTTTAATTAGTTTGGGCTAGTTTTAGCTTGGGTTGATTATTATTTAAATTGGGTTTATGTGAGACCTATTAGGGAAATTAAGGTTTTGACTTGGAGTTTAAATACTCTTTAGGAATAATTTTAGGTCAGACTTTTGATGATATTTTCAACATTGTAGCCGACTTTTGGTTGCTCAATCTTGGTTCTTGATTGAACTTTCGACTCTTCAAAGAATTGACCATTCTTTGTTGTGAATTTATACTTCCTTTGCTCGTCTCCAGGTGTAGGTGTTGTGATCGAGTTGGTTTATAGTCTTGTTGCCTTGGAGCAAGTCTTCCATTGTGATAAGCTCATTCAAATCTCAACAAACTTGGGTTAGATTGATCTTGGGGTCGCGAATACTATTAAATTCCGCTAGGGTTCGCATCATTTCTCATGTTTAAAAAATGCAAAAAGGATATTGTAAATATTTTACGCAAGTGTATGAAATCAAACAAGTAGTAAAGTGTAAAGTAAAGTATCAAACCCATTGAGATTGATTTATCAATTAATTACCAAAGTTTACTAGTTTAATTCTATTTAGAAATCGATTGAAGATATAATAATAATAATAATAATAATAATAATAATAATGATAATAAAAGCAAGAACAAAGAATGCGCACTGAAATAGAATGAATTGAACCTGATAACTTAAAATACTAGGACATCCGATTTCACCATAACCATTCAATAATAAAACAATAAACGTTGTTTCTCAAGAATATTCATGTTGATAGTTGAGAATCCCTACCCTATCCATCAACCTCTCTTGAGTATTATTGAAATTACTTTCATATATTAACCCGTCATATCTCTATATGAATTTAATTACATGAAAGCACCTTAAATTCCATGGATTCTCTCAACAATAACTACACAAATCATGTTTCTCTATTTATTGTTTTCGCTTAATTTATGGCATTCATCATTGGAAGAAACGTCATACATCACCTTTCGGTCTCAACATGACCATCAAATCATTCAAATATTTGCCAGATATTCAAATACATTAAAACTAGTGATGAATACTCAACATGAAATAATTAAACTTGAGATAACATTGAATACTGAAATTATAACGTCATGGTTAGGCTACATCGTAGCCTAGAAAAGGAGATTATTTCATGTTTAATCTAAATAAAACTAAACAAATTCTAAAGTTTAACATGTTGAAGAGAAAGTGAATAAAGAGAAGACTCTTATAATGTAGGCAGAATTTCTTCAAACCTTCTCTTCCTTGGATGTTTCCACCTTTTTCTGTCTTGATCGATTCTCTCAAGATATCCTCTTTTTTCCTTTATTGTGCTTTCTAGGGTCTCAATCATAAAACTCGTAGCCGCCACCCTTTAGGGGTTTATTATCCATGGCTTTATTCCTTAAAGAAAAGGAAATCACTTTCCTTATCTCTCGAAGAATCTGCTAGATTTTTTTCCTTATATTGCGGGCCGGTTTTGAGGTAGAAAACATGTGAATTGTGAATTCTCTATTTCTGAAACAATTGTAGAGAATCAAATTTGCTTTCCAACCCATTGTATCTTGCAATTATTGTACATTCGAAACTCTAGATATGGGCCAAAACCCGAGATAGTGTCTGGGCTGCTGGGAGTTCTGGACTAATTCTGACTTTGTATTTCGACTCACTTTTTGAGCTTCAAAACAGTAAAGCTGGGTTCTTTTATTTGCATATGAATTATAGGCCTGTGTCTCAACTTTTCAGAAAAGTAAATAACGCACAAAACAGAGTTGTATAATTCTAGTTACAACCCAAAAACCAATTAGTGTTCAGGCTTGACTGGAACAGATCAACTCAAATTTGAACTCTAAGCTTAGCCTATTGTTTTCCTTTTCGTATGATCCCAAATTCATCTTAATCCAATATTTAAATACATGAAAGCACATTGATTTCCCAAGAATTAAACCAATATCAAAGATATCAAAAATTCTAGATAAACTCGTTGAGAAACACACGAAACACTCTAAAATCAAACAATAATAACTAAAAATATGTGTGCAATAAATTCCCTCATCAATTATCTGTTAGGGTTGGTCAAAATATCAAAAACCCTTCACTAATAATGTTGTTTACTTTATATTTAAAGTGTTAGGATTTAACTGTATACTTTAATATTTAGGGGTATAAAATATCTTTATATTAAAGATACAAAGTGCAAAATAAAAATGATGCAAAAATTTAGACTTTAGAACGGTTAGGATATAACTCGATAACGTAGAGACTTCATCACAGAGGGAGATCTACCTTGAACTTTAGATGAGACCAACGAATAGAAACTTGACCTAGAAAAATAATCAAACAACAATGCAGTTTACCTCAACTTATCTGAAGTTTTAGTCTTTTTCTGTGATACACTACCTAAATATATTTTTTTTATCCTGCACGAAAATATTAGTAATAAAAAAATAATATCTCACACCACTCGTGTTTCATATAATTTGTAGGCTTTTCACTCTAATATATTCACTACGCCTTTTGTTTTTCGCTTTATTGCCTTACTTTAAGCCTTAAAAGTAACTAGCAACCTATCAAATGAATTAACAAATTTCACAGTGATCTTATAGAATAAATTTAAGACTCAAGAATTAAGAAAATTATGAAATTTTCAAAACAAGACTACAATGACAAATTCACAAATAGCAATGTAAATTTATGCGAGTATAATCCAAGTTTGAGTATGAAATTGAGCTTATCATAATGGAAAATTTGCTCCAAGGCAACAAGACTATAAACCAACCAATCACAACGCCTACACCTAGAGACGAACAAAAGAAGTATAAAATCACTAGCAAAGATTAATCAAGTCTTTGAAGAGTTGAAGTTCAATCAAGAACCAAGAGAAACAATATTTTTATTTTGCAAAATTCATTTTTTCTCAATATTCTTCAAAATGAGTACTTATACTAAAAAGCTAAGTAACCCTAGTTTCCCTAATAAGTCACACATAAACCAAATTTAAATAATATCCAAACCAAGTTAAAACTAGCCTAAACTAATTAAAATAAATAAAATAAACAAGTATGAAAATTAAACAAGTGTTGCCGGACAAAACAAAGATAGATCAATAGCCCAACTAATTAAAATAAGACAATATCAGTTTTTCTCGTAATCTGTTGCTAACATCAAAACCCAACTTCAAATGAATGGTTCTCTTTTGTCTTAATGGATTAGGAGGCATGCCATATATCATTGTAAAGGTATGGAAGTCTAGTTTTCAGCCCAACTAGAATCACATCCAAATTCGACTTGTAGCTCCAGTTATGATTTTAAAAAAATAGCGAAAGGTCAAACTGTCCGATTTGAGTTTTCGTATCTCAATCCTTGTGTAATGGCCTTGGTTCCACCAACAAGCTCTTCTTGAAAATTATTTAGATTAATCAAGGCTTGCTCTTCATTATTTATTACCCTCTTGAAGTCCACCTTAGCCCATGTATCTCGAAGAAGTCCATTGAAAGCCTCTTTGAACCTCTTAGCCCTAAGCCTTGTCACTAGACCAATTAGACCTTCCAATGGATCCTTTGGTATTGCTTGGATCACATCAACTTTTCTCCCTTTTTTTTTATTTGAATGGTCTACCATTGGCAACTTTGCCCATTCTTTTCATCAAGTATCATTTTTTTCACATAATTTCCAACCATAATCTCATAAAATATCAACAAGTATATGCTCTACTAATCCTTGGTCAGGAGAAAAGAAAAACATATAAGTTAAGGCTTATAACATGGGTAAATCAAAGAAAAGATAAACAAGCTCAAAAGGACTCACTAAGGATAATGTGCTTTGAGTTGGCTTTTTGGCTCAAGTGATTAAAATTCCTAGTGTCTTTATCATCTTAATGTACACATGTAATGTGAATGTAATCTCAACAAGATTTGAAGTAAGTTCTAAAGATATATATCATTGAAAGAATACAAAATCAAAAAATATAATTATGAAGGTTTAAAAACTTACATTGGTACAACACTATTACATCAACATGACATATTTTCAAAGTCAATCTCTAAACTAATTAAACTTTAAAACTTGCATGCACACCCATTCATTCGATTTATATTTTCATCTATATAAACTAATTCTCGTACATAATACTCATATTCTCATAAATAAATAGGAGTTCAATAGATAAAACATAATACTTAAAGCCTTGTAACATAAATATATTTTTTTTCAAATTATGGGTTCTTCTAATTCTAATAAAACAGACAGAAACAACCAATAAAACCAAAATTATCCCTCCCACTAAGTAAAATGCAAAAAAGAAAAGGGAAAGGGAAAAAGAAAGCAAATCTGATTTTTTTTGTTGGGTTGCCTCCCAGTAAATGCTTTTGTTTGATGTCATTGGCTTGATATATGGCATGCTCATGCCTTATAGATTGGTTCAGCTAACTCCACAGAAGTGGTGAGTTTTACGTCCAGCCTTCATAGAAAGTTTTGAATCGATGCTCGTTGACCTTAAGCACTTTGTTTGTTTATATACTTGTAATCTCAACTGCACCATAAGAAAAAACAATAGAAACAATAAAAGGTCCAGTCCAATGATAGCGTAACGTTCCAGGAAAAAGTTTTAAACGTGAATGATAAAAAAAGACTTTGTCTCCAACATGAAACTATTTTCTTGTAATCATTCAGTCATGAAGACTCTTGGTCTTTTCTTTGTAAATCCTTGCATTCTCGTAGGTATCATTACGTATCTCTTCCACCTCTTACAATTGCAACTTCCTTACAATCCCAGTAGTATCATAATCCAAGTTGCATTTCTTAATGACCAAAAAAGCTTTGTATTCAAGCTCCATTAATAGATGACATGTTTTTCCATAAATCATCCTATAAGGTGACATTCCTATAAGTGATTTATAAGCAGTTTGATAAGCCCAAAGTGCATCACCATGTCGCAGACTCCAATATTGTTGGTTAGGTTGCACTGTCTTCTCCAAAATGGACTTGATTTCTTGATTTGAAATTTTAGCTTGGCCATTCGTTTGAGGATGGTAGGGTGTGGAATTTTGATGAGTCATATGGCACTTGCATAGTAATGCTTCCATTGAACGATTGCAAAAATAAGTGTCACCATCACTAATGATAGTTTTTGGGATTCCAAACCTATCAAATATGTGAGTCCTGACAAAATCTAAAACAACCTTAGCTTTGTTAGTTCATATGGCTTTCACCTCAATCGATTTGGACACATAATCAACAACAAGAAGGATATAAAGATTACCAAAAGAAGAAGGAAATGGACCTATAAATTTAATACCCTAAAAATAAAGAATTTCACTTATAAGAATACGGGTTAAAGGCATTTGATTTTGATGAATGATATTGCTTATTTTTTGGCATTTTTTCCAAGATTTGCAAAAGTAATATGCATCCTTAAAAATAAAAGGCCAATAAAGACCAGTTTCAAGTACCTTGTAGACCATTCTTTTTGCTCCAAAATGGCCACCATAAGAATGAGAATGACAAAAAGTGAGAATATAATGAAATTCATCCTGTGGTACACATCTTCTAACTACTTGATCCACACAAAATTTCCAGAGATAAGGAGTGTCCCAAAAATAATATTTAGTATTAACTCATAACTTGTCTTTTTGGGATTTAGACAAACCTGAAGGGAATGTAACACATACAATTGCTCATCGGAGAATGTCTCTCTTACTGTTTCGATATGTATATCCTTGATCCGCAGTTGGCTCAAGTGATTAGCTACATGATTTTCAACACCTTTTTTTTTTTCTTTGATCTGAAGATCAAATTCTTGTAAAAGCAAGATTCATGTAATCAATCCTGGTTTGGATTCCTTATTCTTCAAAAGATACCTCAAAGCTGCATGGTTAGTCAAAACAACAACTTTTGTACAAGTAAATAGGACTTGAATTTTTCTAAAGCAAACACCACTACAAAAAGTTCACTTTCATTTGTATGGTAATTCCATTGTGCTTCATCGAACATGTAGGAAGCATATGCGATAACATGTAAATTCTTCCCTATTCTTTTTCCAAGTATAACCCTTATCGCCTAATCACTCACATCGTATATTTTCTCGAAAGGTTCATCCCAATTTGGTGGTTGCATGATGGGGGCAGATGTGACACGCCTCTTAAGCTCATTATGGACATCTTTACATGCTTGATCAAACACAAAATCCATTTTTTTTATCTAACAATTTGCACTATGGTGCTATAATCTTCTTTATCATTAAATATTTGATAAAACATCAATAGAAACCTCCATAGCCAAGAAAAGAACGAACCTCCATCACGCACGAGGGGTAAGACAATGATGAAATAATGTATATTTTAGCTTTATTAACCTCTGAACCACGTAAAGACACAACATGCCTAAGAACTATTCCTTGTTCTACCATAAAATAACACTTTTATAGTTCAAGATAAGTTAGTTTCAATGCATCTTTTCATGACTAAAGATAAATTTTCTAAACACTTATCAAAAGAATCACCATATACCGTGAAATCATCCATGAAAACCTTAATTATTCTTTTAACATAGTTAGAAAAAATACTCATCATGCATCTTTGAAAAGTTGCGAGTGCATAACACAAACCAAAGGGCATTCTCCTATATGCATATGTATTAAATGGACATGTAAAGGTAGTTTTTTCTTGATCTTCAGGATTAATAACAATCTGATTATATCCATCAAGAAAGCAATAAAAAGACTTACTTGCTAAGCATTCAAGCATTCAAGCATTTGGTCCATGAATGGTAATGGGAAGTGATCTTTTCATGTAGAAAGATTAAGCTTTTATAATCAACACACATGCTCTAACCACTCGAGATGCAAGTAGGAATGGGTCCATCATCTTTGTTCTTTACCAACATGCTTCTGGTCTTTTTAGGCACCACATGGATTGACACCGTCCACTTACTATCCATGATAGGGTAAATGACTTTTGCATCCAATAGTTTCAAAATTTCAGTTTTCACTACCTCCATCATAGGTGGATTCAACTTTCTTTGCATTTTCCTTATTAGTTTTACATTGTGCTCCAATAGTATTGATGGATACATATTCAGGAACTAATGTCCTTGATGTTGGCTAAAGTCCAACTAATGGTTGTTTTGTGATCGCGCAACAATTTCACAAGCCTTTTTTTAAGCACTTGTCAAACCTTTTGTTATGATAACAGGAGTGCATTGTTGTCACCAATGAATAGATACTTCAAATTATCGGGCAAAGGTTTCAATTCTAACTCGGTAGCCTGCAAAATAGATGGTAAAAGCTTTTTATGTGAAAGTACTAGATCAACAAAAACATTACCATAGAGGGCGGTTTGTAAAGCTTGCAAAGCCAAAGCTGATTCTTGCACATTTTAGGGAACATATATGTTCATCTCTATCTTCTCAATCTCAATAAAAGCAATGTCATGGCTCAATGTTATGCTTAATCCATCCTCACAATCAAAATCAATAACTTGCCGCACACACTCATCAATTTGGTCATGACATGTGATAGAATAAACATTGTTCTAAGGATATTTCATTGCATCATGAAAGTTAAATTCAATTACTTCATCTCCTACTTCCATAGACAAAGTATCCTTACCATAATTAATTTTAGTGTTGACAATTTTCAATAATGGTCATTCAAATAAGATAGGAGTGTTCATGTTTGAGGAATCACGTTCTTTATCAAGAATATAAAAAGTTGTATGAAATAACCAAACTATCAATTTTGACTAGGACATCTTCTATCACACCAAGTGGATAAACAAAACTATGATCCGCAAGTTGTATTACAATACTAGTTTTAAACAAAGGCTCAAGACTAAGAGAATCATAAACATGTTTAGGCGTAACATTAATGGATGCATGTAAATCACATAAAGCCCTTTTAAAACTAGCATTACCAATAACACATGGGATAGGAAACGCACCTGAGTCTTTTTACTTTAAGGGAAAATTCTTTTGAACAATAACATATACAACTTCACCCATACTTATCGTTTTATAGCCTTTTAGCTTATAAGCATTTTTTGTAGTACACAACTCTTTCAAAAATTTGACATATTTGAGAATTTGCTTGATAGCATAAATCAAAGGAATGTTGAGTTTTACTTTCTTGAAAACCTTTAAAATCTCTTTTTCTTTCTCCTCTTTCTTAGACCTAGAAGAACTCAAAGGAAATGGATGGATTTTCTTGAAATTAGAATTCATTGAGTTAGGACATACCTTTGGAGTATTGGTGGTTGTTTTAGTTCGTGAAGGAGTAGATTATTTCTTCTTTATGCTTAGTTCAGTTTCTATCTCCTCTTCTTCCTTCATCTCAATTTGTTTTGACCTTTGCTCTTCAAGTTCTTTCTTACTCCACGACGTGATTGCACTAACATTCTCTTTTGGATTCAATGCTTGGGAGGGTAATTTTCTATTGATTTGTGCTTCTAATTTCCCTACACTTGAAGCTACTTGCCTTGTTTGCTTCACTAAGTTATGAATACTTGACCTTGTTTCCAATTGAAAAGACATGGCATTTTGTTGTAAATTCATTTTGTTAGAAGCTAACATTTTCATCATCTCATGAAGATCATCACTCGATGACCCCATAGCATTGGAATTTGTAAATGCAGGGGGCTATCTTGCTTGATAATTCTGCTACGGCTAAAATTCATGGGGGTGGAACTGTCGAGCTTGATTGCCTTGTTGAGGTAGGTTCTTATAACGTAAGTTCGAGTGATCTCACCATCAAGGATTGTACTGTTAGAAAAGGGATCATATTTATGTTGGGGATGACCATTGAATGCTCCATCAACTGCATTAGCTTGTTCAATATAATCTTTTTGCATTGTTGGGCACATATCTAAAGCATGACCTTATAACAAGCATATGCTAGAAATTTTCACTTGTTGTATATTTCCACAAGCCAAAGAACGCACAAGAGAAGAAAGATCATTAACTTTATTCTCAAGGTTAGCAATACTTACCTCGTTTACTCGTTTGCTTGGAAAGTCTTCACGCGTGACAAATTGCTTCAAGTTGGCTACTATATTTGAGATCAATTGGCATGAAGCCTCTGGTGTTTTATCTACCAATGCCCCTCCACTTGCCGCATCAATAATATTATGGTCAGTAGGCATCGGTTCTTCGTAGAAGTATTAAATAAGTAGTTGATCGGGTATTTGATGATGAGGACATTGAAAGCACAACTGCTCAAATCTTTCCCAATATTCGGAGAGTGTTTCCCCATAAGATTGCCGAATCCCACATATTTCTTTCCTTATATTGGCAACTCAAGATGATGCGAACCCTAGCAGAATTTGCGAACTCAAGATCTATCTAATCCAAGTTTGCTGAAAATAGAATGAGCTTATCACAATGGAAGACCTGCTCCAAGGCAACAAGACTATAAAACCAAAGGTCGGCAAAAATCAGAATATTATTAGGCAAAAAAATGTGCTGAAAATTATTCTCAAGAGTATTTATACTCCAAGCCAAAAACCCTAGTTTTCCTAATGGGTCACATATAAACCCAATTTAAATAATAATCAACCCAAGCAAAAACTAGCCCAAACTAATTAAAATAAATAAAATAAACAAGTCTGAAACTCAAACAAGTGTTTCCTCATAAAATAAAGAAATTTTAATAGCCCAACTAATTTAATAAGACAAGTTCGATTATTTCCACATTCTGTTTGGCAGCAGCAAAGCTCAACTTCAAACGGATAATTCTCTCTCATCTTAAAAAATTAGAAGGCGTGCCATATACCGTTGGAAAGGTATGGAAGTCTAGTTTCCAGCCCAACTGAAATCACCTCAAAATTCGACTTGTAGCTCCAGTTATGATAAAACAAAAGGTAGTGAAAGGTCAAACTATCCGAATCTAGTCTTCTTCTCCCAATCCTTGTGTAATGGTCTTGGTTCCACCAACAAGCCCCTCTTGAACATGAATAAGATTAATCTCGGCTTGCTCCTCCTTATTTAATATCCTCTTGAAGTCCACCTTAGCCCATGTATCTTGAAGAAGTTCATTAAAAGCCTATTTAAACCTCTTAGCTCTAAACCTTGTAACTGGACCAGCCAGAACCTCCAATGGATCCTTTGCATCATCCTCTCTTTCCTCAAAAGGATCCGACATTGAATGTAACACAAACACCATACTCACCTGGCATATCCACTTTGTAGACATTATCATTAATCATTTCTATGATTTGAAAAGGGCCATCTCCTCGAGGCATTAACTTTGATCTCCTTTGTTCAGGGAACCTTTCCTTTTCTCATATACACCCAAACTCAATCACCTGGTTCAAACCTCACTAATTTTCATCCTCTATTAGCCTTGTGTGCATATTGTTCATTTTTTTCCCTCTATTTGTTGTTGAATCTTTGCATGTAAATTCTTCACCTTAACCTCATTCATCTCTATACCTTTTGCACTAACAACATATCCAAGAAAAATAATTATATCCATGCAAAAGTCACACTTTTTCAAATTAGCATATAAGGATTCTTTTCTAAGCACATCAAGAACTTGTCTCAAATGATCCATATGCTCATCAAACTCCTTACTATAAATCAAAATATCATCAAAGTAGATAACTACAAACTTACCAATGAAAGCACGCAAAACATGATTCATCAATCTCATAAAAGTACTAGGTACATTAGTAAGTCTAAAAGGTATAACCAACCACTCATACAAACCATATTTAGTTTTAAAAGCAGTTTTTCATTCATCCTCTTCGTTCATCCTAATTCGATGATAACCACTTTTTAAATCAATCTTCGAAAACATTGTAGAACCATGCAATTCATCCAACATATCATCTAATCTAAGAATAGGATGTTGATACTTTAGAGTGATGTTATTGATAGCTCTGCAATCGACACACATTCACCAAGTCTTGTCTTTCTTTGGGATAAGAAGCACGGGAACTGCACAAGGACTTATGCTCCAACGAATGTATCCTTTCGATATCAACTCCTTCACTTGCTGTTGGAGTTCTTTAGACTCTTCAGGATTGCTCTTATATGCTGCCTATTTGGTATAGATGCTCCTGGAATAAAGTCAATTTGATGTTTAATTCCCCTAATTGGCGGCAAGCCACTAGGAATCTCTCTTCTGGAAAGACATATTCAAATTCATGTAAAAGAACTTTAACAACACTAGGAACATAAGAATCCAAATTATTAGAGTTAAAGTATGACTCCTTATACATAAGTAAAATCATAGACAATTCAGAAAGATAAGCATGTTTAAGATCACTAGATTTTGCAAAGAAATTTAGGTTTTTCCCCACTTTTTCCCCACACTCTTCTTTTCTCACCTTTTCTGTAATAACCCGGCTTTTTCAAAGCCAAAATCGGTGGATTTTTTTTTTGTTCACGATACTTCTCATAATGACACTTCATGAATTAGTAATTAGGTTCCCTTCCTTATCATGGCATCATATGGATATAGCTTTCGTAAATCAACATTCTCATAAGATGGAAGATCAATACACATGCCCACAATATTATATTTTCATATTCATACACTTACGTTACTTCATATTGACATACTCATGATTTTACATTCTTGTCCTAGTTTCGTTATCAACACGAGTTTATACCCAAGTGTCGAATATCAATTTTACACAGCTAGTTCTTTCTTTCATACGATCCCTATGTGATTTCACAACACAATATCCTCATAAAAGAGAATACCACATAATGTATTCATAACATTGTATCTACATGAGAATTGTAAATAATCTAACATAATAACAAACAACTAGAAGTACATTATCGTTACTTTTCATTATTAACTTAGAATGGATGGATTCCTTCATCCATTTCTTATATGCATTGTACATCTCTTATTATTTCGTTAAGTGTATTTTGCTCACTCACACACCCCAATCTCTCTAAAGGAGTTGTGGGGCTAAAGTTTAACATCGGTCGGAGTTAATTACTTCACCTTAACCCCGTCATCCACGTTGGATACTTTTAGTCGTAGCTAATCGCAACATTTAAACTCGGCCATTCACCTAGGATGCCATTTACCAAAACTAATCATCAAACACAACTTGATCATCCATCTCGGATGCTATTATCCAAAGCTAATCATCAAGCACAATTTGATCATTCATTTTAGATGCCATTAGCTGAGGCTAATCAACAATCATAACCCGGTCATCCATCTTGGATGCCATTAGCCAAAGCTAATCATCAAGCGCAACTCGATCATCCATGTCAGATGCCATTAGCCGAAGCTAAATCAACAATCACAACCCGGTCATCCATCTCAGATGCCATTAGCCGAAGCTAATGAACAATCACAACTCAGTCATCCATCTCGGATGCCATTAGTCGAAGCTAATCATCAAGCACAACCCGATCATCCATCTCGGATGCTATTAGCCGAAGCTAATGAACAATCACAACTCGGTCATCCATCTCGGATGCCATTAGTCGAAGCTAATCAAGCACAACCCGATCATCCATCTCGGATGCTATTACCCGAAGCTAATCAACAATCACAACCCGGTCATCCATCTCGGATGTCATTAGCCGAAGCTAATCAACAATCACAACCCGGTCATTTATTTTGAATGCCATTAGCCAAAGCTAATCAACAATCACAACCAACATTCCATAATCGGTTTGACATTCGTTAGCAGCCCAATTTCATAACAGCTCAATTAACATCTCATAGTCGGTTTATTATTCATGGCAACACAATAATATATATCCTCCTCAACAAGTCATTCAAGAACATTAGCATTTTCATCGTCATTTCAACATTTATCAAGAACTCGATCAACATTTCATAGTCGTTACAACATTCATCAAGAATTCAATCAAACGTTTCATCATCGTTTCATCTTTGTCAAGGATTCAATAATATATCGTCCATAAGTAAATCATTTCAAAGCATTAACATCATACGAGAAAAAGGTGGAAACCACCTACCTGCTCCACCTGCAGTAATCTGATTTTATCATTATACTTATTTCAAGAGTCCATATGTTCACATTCAAGTGTTCCACATTTTAAACCATCATACAATGAAATTGTAGAAAATCGGCAGCGAAACTGATTTGCTGCTGGCCACACAATTCAGCAACGAAAACTGATTCGCTGAAGGTGCACAATTCGGCAGCAAAAACTGGTTCGCTACAAGCCACACAATTCAACAGTGAATGCTACTTTGCTATAACCAACACACTTTCGGCAGCGAATGCTAATTCGCTGCAGGCAACTCACTTCGACAGCGAACGCTGATTTGTTGCAGACAACAAATCTTCAGTAGTGAATGCTCATTCGCTGCAGCTAACACACTTTCAGCAGCGAATGCTAATTCGATGTAGAACACACACTTCCGGCAGCGAACGCTGATTCGCTGCACACAACTCAATTTTGGCAACGAACCACAAATTCACTAGAGAACACACGCTTTCGATAGCGAACACTAATTCGCTGCAGACAACTCAATTTCGGCAGCGAACGCTAATTCGCTGCACACAACTCATTTTTGGCAGTGAACCACAAATTCAATGGAGAACACACACTTTCGGTAACGAATCAGAAATTCGTTGTAGAACACACACTTTCAGCGGCAAACACTGATTCGCTGCAAAGAACTCAATTTTGGCAGTGAACGCTGATTCACTGCACACAACTCAATTTCGGCAGTGAACCACAAATTCAATGGAGAACACACACTTTCGGTAGCGAATCAGAAATTTGCTGCAGAACACACACTTTCGGCAGCGAACGCTGATTCGCTGCAGACAATACAAATTCAGCAGCGAATCCTAAATTCGCTACAGAACACACAATTCGGCAGCCAATGTTAATTCGCTGCAAACAACTCAATTTTGGTAGCGAATTACAAATTCATTGCAGACAACTCAATTTCAGCAGCGAATCCTAAATTCACTGCAAAACACGCAATTCGGCAGCGAATGCTAATTCGCTGCAAACAACTCAATTTCAGTAGCGAATCACAAATTCGTTGAAGAGAATACAACTTCGGCAGCGAATCCACACAATTTGGCAGTGAATGCTAATTCGCTGCAAACAACTCAATTTCAGAAGCGAATTACAAATTCACTACAGACAATACAACTTCGGCAGTGAATCACAGATTTGCAGACTTTGGGAAGAGGAAGGGTCACCTTCTCTCTCTCCTTGCATTTATACTTCACATTAAATGAGGTGGGGTGTTTGGGGTT
>Ga0307516_10003553_pt1 | contig 19925 bp, 32 predicted proteins | sample 19_EM_MG_FD_203310 | JGI IMG/M metagenome (GOLD analysis project Ga0307516, IMG submission 203310) | Populus trichocarpa ectomycorrhiza microbial communities from riparian zone in the Pacific Northwest, United States - 19_EM | ecosystem: Host-associated > Plants > Roots > Unclassified | place...
TTGTACATTGTCCTCAGTCCATTGCTCACCAGTCACTCTTTTTGCTAGGATTGCAGCAGCAAAGCCTGCATGGCTCACTCCATCAGTCACACATTATACCTGCACAAAGTGGTGGTAAATATGCACACAAACACAAACAAACTGACACTATCACAATCAAAATGATGGTTAGCAAACCCAGCTGACCCACCAAATGACCAGGACAATCGTTCTTATCACCAAATGTATCTGTTACAACCATTTCCAGCTCCGGGTCTTATCTGGTCACTCCGGTCGCATCGCAGCACTCTAGCCCAACTCCGGTTGCTCACAGTTACTCCGGTCACGGTCGCACAGATATGCCTCCATTAAGTACGACCCTTGGACTATCCTCTGTTCACTCGTTACCACACCTCGCCGTTTACCCTGCCTTGACGTGAGTTCTCCGTGAACTCGATATATCCCATACCTTGTAGCATTTTCACCGGACCTGACTTTATTTTACTCGGACCTGACTTAGTACTTTCTCCGGTTATCCCTTGTCCGCTTTTTAGGCTGTTTACTTGTCACCGTAAGTACTCATCCCTAGTTCTTACTTAGTATAAGTACTCTGTAGATTATCCTGTATTCTTCAGTCTGAAATCAACCATAGTCACTACTCCAGTTTCTGCCTGTCTCCGTCTCCGTCTCCGTACCTCTTGACCGGAACCTACGCAAGGGATCAACGCTCGTTGTCCTTAGTTGTTGAATCCAAGCGGTCACCAACTCCGGCCGGACTAACTCCTTGTCCAGCCCCCTGCCCTTGTCCTTCGTCCGTTTTCATCCGGACTTGACCAGACCCCCTACCGGAGTAGACCCGGACTTGACAGTATCTGACAATGATGTTGAACTCCCACCACCAAGTGAAGGTTAGATATATAAGCAGGAGGAACAAGGCTATATGCATGTCTTTGATGTCAAGATCGAAGAGCATCCTCAGCAATTCAAGGACGAATCTTCACGTGAGTCTCAAGTATATTCCTTATGTTTTATGGCTAATCTGTTACTTGTGAAGTTATGTCTATCAAGATAAATTCGTCTTCATTCAGTTCCTCCAAGGGCAAGTGTGAGGACCCAGTCTGATGCACTGCTGTCAAGTCCGGATGAAAACGGATGAGAGCAGAGGTCAGAGGTTTGGGCAGAGGTTAGCCCGGGCCGGAGTTGCAACCAATTGGATTCAACGACAAGGACAACGAGCGTTGATCCCTTGCGTAGGTTCCACTCAGGTGGAGACAGAGACAGAGACAGACAAGGGGACAGGAGTAGTGACTTAGATGATTTCAGACTGAGGTGTACAAGGTAAACTAGAGGGTACTTATACTAAGTAGAAACTAGGGTCAAGTACATATGGTGACAAGTAAACAACCTAATAGCAGACAAGGAATGACTGGAATTAGGACTAGGTCAGGTCCGGTGAAAATGCTACAAGGTATAGGATATATCAAGTTCACGGAGAACTCATGTCAAGACAGGGTAAACGGCGAGGTGTGGTAACGAGCAAATAGAGCATAGACCAAGGGTTGTACTTAACGGAAGGTTATCTGTGCAAGCGCGACCGGAGTTGAGGTGTAGAGCTGTGATGCGACTGGAGTGACTGGATAAGACCCGGAGTTGGACATGGTCATGACAGTATCCCCCTTTTAGGGGCCAAACCCATGAGGCCCCAACGAGGCTGTCGTGTGGTCGCCTAGAACAATGCAGAGTCTGGAGTGATTGTCTGAGTATGAAATTTGGGTCTATAAAGATCAGACCGGTTCTTGCTTTTACTCCCAGTTTTTTTTGCCTTCTAACAACATGTCTGCAACTGCCAAGTCCACCACCCCCATTGCCCCAGCTACCAACAAGTCCAAGGACTGGATGAAGGTGGCAACACCGGAGCTGCAATCTGGTAGCGAAGATGAGGCATCCGTCCTCGATGCCAAGGTAAAGGAGAGATGTTGCCACAAGCAAGTTAGGAGGGAGGAGAGGCAGCAATGGGAAGAGGCAGAGAGGCTGGCGTGCGAGGAGGCAGAGCATGCAAAGGTGGAGGCAGAACGTAAAGCGAGAGAGCAGGCAGAGAAGGAGAGGGTGGATTTGCAAGCAAGAGCGGAGTCAGAGCAGAGGAAGGCAGTGGAGGTGGCTGCCAAGCAGAGGGCGGTGGAGGTAGCCGCCAAGCAAAAGAAGATGGCGCAAGAGGCATCAAAAAAGAGGGCGAGGGATGAACCAGAGGCAGGTCCAGTAGAAGACGTCCAGTAAGTTTTACTTTAATTCATTTCTACTTTTTGTTTTGCTGACTGCTTTTCGTAGATGCGTGCATTGCGCAAAGCATTGCGCGGTGTAGAGACTGTCCTGTCTCTAGGTGTGTAGTGTTGCTGATAGTAGTACTGATACTGGACTCTCCTACCTTAGCTTATGTAGGCTTGTACTAGCTTACTAAGTAATCTCCCTCTTTCCTCTGTATATGTTTGAGCTCAGTCCTGGAGTGACTGAACACCTTTACTCTCCCTTAGTTCTCCTACTCTTCCCAGTCCTTGGGAGCCTTGCCTGACCTCCAGAAGCTCCTGGGTCAAATGCACCTCATCTGAGGGAGCAGCCACCCAAACCCTTTCTTATCTTTTCAGCAGTGTGCGAGTGTGACCTGGAGAAGCCAAAGCAGCGGGCGTGCATGAAGTGCGCCGGTTTGAAGGAGAAGTGCGAGTGGCCAGAGGTGGCAGGTCCAGGTCTGGTGGTGGACAAAGGGAAGGGCAAGGCGAAAGAGAAGGAGGTGGCGACCTCACTGCGAGGAGGCGAGAAATGCAAGAAGAAGAAGACGAAAGCGAAGGTCATCGTGGATGATGATGAGATCGTGGAGGTGGCAGGTCCATCTGGGTCGAGGTCTGGTTTCAACACCGGTCCTTTCCTGGAACGGATGGATCGTTTGATGGCCACAGTGGAGGCGATGACCAGCCAGATGGCCTGGATCGCTGACTCTACACGGTCTGTTTCACGGTCCAATGACTGCCTCAGCACCGGCCTTGAAAACCTTTTTGAGGAGTGCCGGTTTTTTACATCTGAGTTCATCGTGTCAGAGGAGGAAAGTGAGGGGGAGGTTGATCCAGAGGAGATCAACCAGGAGTTGGAGGAGCTCCAGAAGGACCTGGAGGAGCAGGAAGGTCCTGCGCCTTGCAAATAGAAATGTAAATTAGTTTTACTTTTTGTTTATAAGAAAAGTGGCCTTGATTTGAGAGTGAGTGATATTACAGAGAAAAACAGATAGGGGAAACAGATGAGGGAAACAGATAAAAGAAACGGAGGTGAGAGTAATACTACATGGACGCGAGTGGTCCAGGTACCGGACATGATAATCTTCTAACAGTTCCATTGCGTTGCCTAGTTCAGTGGCGAGGAGCCAAGATGTTTCTTCGTCAGTTCCTTCATAGCTGGACCAATGCACCAAGTACAACAGTTTGCACGATTTGCGGTGATGGTCAACCTTGGAGTCGAGGATCTCAGCAATCTCGAACTCTGGTTCACCATCTACTTCGACCGGTGGCGGAGGAGGTTGTATCCGGTCTGGTATGGTGTTGGGTATGGCCAGTTCAAGTTGGGAGACATGGAAGACGGGGTGAACGACATGCATGGAATCTGGAAGGCGGAGTGTAAAAGAGAGGGAGCCTACTTGCGCGATGATATTGTAGGGCCCCAAGTTCTTGTCTGATAGCTTTTGGATGGTCGAGTAGACTGGAAGTATTTGGCTTTCATATATACTTGATTGCCTACTTTGAAGTCTGGTGCCAGAGTACGTTTGGCATCAGCCAGACCTTGGTAGCGAAGTTGTGCGTTGGCCATTTCTTCTTGAAGGTATTGATGCAGTGACTCGCGGCTGACTGCGTAGTCATGAGCCCATGCGGAGGTCATATCTCGTTCCAGATAGACAGAGATGTTAGGATGATAACCCTTGTTGGCGAAGAATGGTGAGACTCCAGTGGTAGCACTAGGTGTGTTATTGTAAGCAAACTCCGCCAGTGGGAGTAGGTCCACCCAGTTGTCCTGCTGGTAATTGCAGTAGACACGGAGATATTGTTCGAGTGTCTGGTTGGATCGCTCTGTCTGGCCATCACCCTCCAGGTGGTAACCGGAGGTGAAGTGGAGGCACATGTTGAGGGCTTTTCCAAGTGACCAGAAGAAGTGTGAGACAAACTCAGTACCGCGATCTGAAGTGATGTGGGCGGGAACACCATGCTTGGAGAATACATGAAGAAGGAAGAGCTTCATGAGCTCCGGGCTAATGATGGTGTCGTGAGTAGGAATGAAGATGGCTTGTTTAGAGAGCCTATCTACTATGACCAGGATAGCTGTGAATCTGGTAGAGGCAGGGAGTTGCTCTATAAAGTCCATGGATATGGAGTTCCAAGGTCTTTCCGGGACAGGGAGCTGTTTTAGTAACCCGTAGGGTTGATGGTGCAGTGTCTTAGCTCGAGCGCAGGAGGTGCATGACTGGATGTAGTCCTTGACGAAGGTCCTAAGACCAGGCCAGGTATACTTATGCCGGATTAGTTCCAAAGTCCAGTTTTGCCCAAAGTGGCCAGAGAGTGGGTGATCATGGTGGTACCAGAGTACCTGGAGGTGGAGACTGTCCAGGTCCAGTATGTAGATGTGACCATCTAGGTGGAGGAATCCTGCCTCATCAGTGGACCGACGAGAGTCCGGTGAGTCTGAGAGGTGGATCTGGGCAATGGGATCTGAGGGGAGAGCAGATAAAATGATGTTGTGGAGTGTTTCCACGTCCATGATGGCAACTGCTCAACGGAGGACTGGGAACTCTAAAATGGTTGTGCGAAGGGAGTTGGTCAGTTGTTCTTGAGTGAACACTGGCCTGAGATTTTGTGGATTAACACGAGCGTAGCCACTATCCCCCTCTTTGGGGTAGACGTCCCATCATCTAGTGAGAGTGTCCGGCTTGGCACCAAGTTTTCCGGGACGGAAATGAATGACGAGGTTGAACTGAGAGAGGAACTCGGACCACTGGGCTTGCCGGTGGGAGAGGACTTTCGAGGTAGAGAAATACTCTAGGTTCTTGTGGTCAGTAACAACATCAATAGGAGAGGCAGAGCCTTCAAGGTAATGGCACCAGTTCCGGAATGCCTCGAAGATGGCAAGGAGTTCCTTATCATGGGTGTCGTAGTTCAGCTCTGGAGCGGTCAAGGTCCAGGAGTAGAAAGCGACCAGACGGATCTCTCTGTCTGTGCAGGTAATAGACAGGATGCCAGCGATGGCATAGTCAGAGGCATCCGTTTCCACGATGATAGGGGTATCCAGAATAAAGTGAGTTAGGATGGGCACAGTGGTGAAGGCACACTTGAGAGCATTGAAGGCATGTTGACAGTCCTTGGAGAAGACCCAGGGAGCATCTTTCCAGGTGAGCCAGGTAAGTGGGACCACAATGTTGGAGTAATTAAAAATGAACTGGCGGTAGAAGTTGGCAAATCCCAAGAAGGACTGAATGTCCTTTACCTTACGAGGTTCAGGCCAATCAGAGATGGTTTGTATTTTGTCCAGAGACATAGTGAGACCTTCAGGGGATAGACGGTAGCCAAGGTATTCCACTGAGTCCGAGTGGAACTCACATTTCTCCGGTTTGGCGAAGAGGCCATGTAACCAGAGTCGGCAGAGCACCTGGACATGCTGCTGGTGAAACTCCATATCCTCGGAGTAGATGAGGATGTCATCGAGGTACACAACGATGCAGACATCCAGCATGTCAGCAAAGATGGTGTTGACAAAGCACTGGAATGCTGCAGGGGCATTAGTGAGGCCAAAGGGCATTACTAACCACTCGTAGGACCCATAGCGCGTACGGAAGGTGGTCTTCCACTCATCGCCCAGAGCAATCTGGACTAGATGGTACACATGCCGGAGATCAATCTTGGAATAGATTTTAGCACGGCTGGGTGAGTCCAAAAGATTAGAGATAAGGGGGAGTGGATAGCAATCCTTTTTGGTGATTTTATTTAGGCCTCTAAAATCAATGCAGAGGCAGAGTGAGCCGTCCTTCTTTTTGACAAAGAGGACTGGAGCAGCGTGAGAGGAAGCGGTAGGGTGAATGAAACCTGTATTGAGATTCTCATCGATGAATGTCCAGAGAGCGGAGAGCTTGACCAGAAACAGTGAGTAAAGGGTTCCCAAAGGTGGTGAGGTACCTTCTTCGAGTTCGATCTTCAAATCGTAGTCGTGATGCGGGGGAAGTTCAGAGGCTTTTGCTTTACTGAACACGTCTGCATAGTCGCAATATTCCGGAGGGACAGTGTCCAAGTCCGGCGGAGTTGATGTAGAAGAAGACCAGGCTCTTGCTGAGTCGGCAGGACACAGCTGGAGTTGGTACTTTGTGGATCCCTCTAAACTGCACGCACGCACGAATGCAGCTGCGTTGATTAGAGAAATGTGCAGAGGGGTGCAAACCAGAGTGTCGACAGATGGCGCAAGGCCTGGGGTAGACTGGCCAGAGAGGCCGGAGTCAGTGTTTCTGGGCGGAACTGGAGAGGGAGTCGATGGGGGCACTGGCAAACTTCCTGCAAGAGTCCAGAATGTTAAACTACTCAATACCCAGTCAATCACTTATGTCCAAGGACAATTGAGCATTCAGAATCCAACAGAGTGAGATAAAAGGTCATGGGGGTGACATCACCGGATGTGGGGAACTGCACTGATAAATTGATAGCTTGAGTAATTACAAAGTTTGATGTACTGTCGAATAACCAGAGTTGGATGGGAGAGACAGAATAGGAGGTAAAGTTGTTTTTGAGCGTGAATTGTAAATCTACAAAACAATGCGTGGAACCAGAGTCCACAAGAGCACAGATTTTAGGTATATCATGAGATAAAAGGGAAACATAAGGCATAAGAGAGTTTGGGTCGAAAAGAGTGGACGCGTTGAGGCGGGCCTCCTTGGGTGCACTTCCAGAGTCAATGCAGCTCGCCAGTTGTGCGGAGGGCCAGGAGCTGCTTACTCTTTTTTTGACTCGGAGTTGGCACCTGAGTTAGTAGAGTCCGTCTTACTGGACTCAGCAGCGACAGCCACAGTGCAAGCCTTGGCCTTTTTGGACTTCTTTGGACAGTTGTCCACAAAGTGTCCAGTACCTCCACAGAACATGCAGAGGTTGTTATCGAGCCGCCGTTTGCACTCATCAGCAGCCAGCTTCCCATCCTTACCAAGCTTGTTGGTCAAGTCTGGTTTTGAACTGGACGAGGACTGGTTGCTGGTTGCCTTAGTTGAGCCAGAGGTGTTGGTGGAACTGGGTGAGTTGCCGGTCTTGGCTTGACTGGACTTAGGGGTGTTGCCTCTGGAGTTGGAGGGCTTGGTAGTGGATGAGGTAGGTTGACTCTTCGTTGTACGGGAGATCTTGTCTTTGCACTCCCAATAGCGTGTGTCGATCTCTTGACAAAGGGCTCTCAACCCATTTAGAGTCAGGGGTTTCCCGACTCGAGCGATCTCATCCTTGAGGTGGTCCAGTAGACTGGAGTAAAATAGGCGACGGAGTGCGCCATCTCTATAGTCCTGGACCTGTGATGCAAGGCAGTTGAAATCCACGATGTACTGCGTAACACGGTATGAGTCCTTCATCTGGAGATGCTCGAGCTGGTGCTCAGCATCAGCAACTGGGTTGTGAGGACCAAAGGTACTCTGGAGTTCTGTGACAAAATGGACCCAGCTGTCCATCCAATGTGGACGATCAGCTGGATTACCAGAGTTGAGGAGGTCCAGTTTAAACCATTTCAGTGTCATACCTTTTAGATAGGACTGGGCGAATGTTACTCTTGCCCTATCTTGGCGGAAAGCTTTGGCACGATCCTGGAAACATAGTTCGCACTGGACCAAGAAGGTCTGGAGTTTCTTTGGGTCCGTGCCATTGAAGGTGTCCGGTTCACGGACCTTGGCACGGGAGGAAGAGGAGTTGTTGGTATGACAAGAGGAGCGGGAGAGGTGGTTGACAGTGACAGCGAGATTGTGGAAGACAGCCAGACCAGGATCTAGCTCTTCCGCGGTATCAAGAAATTCGTTGTCATCATTGTCATCATTGTTGTTGTCATCTCTGGGGTCGTCCGGATCATCTCCAGGACCATCCTCAGGGCCAAACCATTGGAAATGACCGGATTCACAACGTTCCGGAGTGGGGTTGCGACAGTAAGGAAACCGATCACCAGAAACAGATTCATGGTGACCTGGGTCTGCAGAACCATGAAGGCTCTGAGACGCAGCATCTCGATGCGGAGTCACAGACGCTGTGGGGTTTTGAGCTGTGAAGCTCCGGAATTGGCTAACAGAAGCTGGAGGTTGCCTGTGGTTAGACAGGGCTTGCTGGGCGGCAGAGAGATGGAGGTCATTTACTGCACCTGCTTCTTCAGTGAGTGCGGCAGCAGTACAAGTGCAAGAGCGTGTAGTCATGCTCATGAGGAAATGGAAACTAGTTTGCATACAAAGTTTTGTATAGTGAACCCACACAAGTGTGAGTCTGAAATACTGTCAAGTCCGGGTCTACTCCGGTAGGGGGTCCAGTCAAGTCCAGACGAAAACAGACGAGAGCAGAGGTCAGAGGTTTGGGCAGAGGTTAGCCTGGGCCGGAGTTGCAACCGATTGGATTCAACGACAAGGACAACGAGTGTTGATCCCTTGCGTAGGTTCCGGTCAGGTGGAGACAGAGACAGAGATAGACAAGGGGACAGGAGTAGTGACTTAGATGATTTCAGACTGAGGTGTACAAGGTAAACTAGAGGGTACTTATACTGAGTAGAAACTAGGGTCGAGTACATATGGTGACAAGTAAACAACCTAATAGCAGACAAGAAATGACTGGAATTAGGACTAGGTCAGGTCCGGTGAAAATGCTACAAGGTATAGGATATATCGAGTTCACGGAGAACTCATGTCAAGACAGGGGAAACAGCGAGGTGTGGTAACGAGCAAATAGAGCATAGACCAAGGGTTGTACTTAACGGAAGGTTATCTGCACAAGCGCGACTGGAGTAAGTGGTGAGCAACCGGAGTTGAGCTGTAGAGCTGTGATGCGACCAGAGTGACCAGATAAGACCCAGAGTTGGACATGGTCGTGACAACTGCAGTCAGAGCCCAGCAGTGCCCCCACATTCAAGAAGTCATGTGTTGGTGTTGAGGATACCTTGACTGGTGATTCCAGTACTTGCTGATGAGGATATTGTATTGTGCTGTGACCCAAGTACATGTTTCATCAAGGTAGAGGTCAGGATCCTCTAAAACATGTCTTCCATAGAAGTCAAAAGAGCTCTTGTTATTGTTTGGGTGTGCCTGTCGGCGGTGAAAAGATAAGAATGGGTTTGGGTGGCTGCTCCCTCAGATGAGGTGCATTTGACCCAGGGGCTTCTGGAGGTCTGGCAAGGCTCCCTGGGACTGGGGAGACTAGGAGAAGTAGAGAGAGTAAAGGTGTTCAGTCACTCCAGGACTGAGCTCAAACATATACAGAGGAAAGAGGGAGATTGCTTAGTAAGCTAGTACAAGCCTATATAAGCTAAGGTAGGAGAGTCCAGTATCAGTACTACTATCAGCAACACTACACACCTAGAGACAGGACAGTCTCTACAGCAGGGAAGGTGGTTGATTGATAGAACTGTATTCTTCCGACAGTCATCTCCAGCAACTGCGAGAGGAAACACCAAAAGCAGGGCAGAGATCCTTGAGCTCATCCTGAGTCCCAAAGATGAAGCACTCATTCCTTGAGATCACGGCTAATATGGCGGTAGGGCACAATATGAATTGTCAAGGTCAAACGAACAGTGCACAGTAGCCAGGTAGCCTGCAGTTGATTGGTTTCCTTTTGGGGCCATTGTGCAGATTGTATGTGTTAACTAGATGTCATAAACTGAAGAGGGTACTACACCAGCTGAGACAACTACAACATTGGATACAAATGATGAAGATGCTGAAACTGGAGTAGAAGGAGATGCTGAAGCAGAGTATAATGAGATTCAGCAGGAGCGGAGGTCTGATACAAAGGTGTGTTATAATTTTGATCTATTCATAACTAATCTCAACCAAATTCAGCATCACAAGCATGCCCACCGTGGCCATGATCCACGCACTGAAGATATACGAACTATATTCACAAAAGAGACTCACCGCTTGATGCCTGATGGCACAACTGCCAATGGCCATTGGTGTGAAATATGCCGGTGAGTTTCACTATTGCTTTGTTGATTCCTGATGCATCTAAGCTGTGAATTAGACACCTTTATGTTTGCAATTCTGACTGCTGGTTCACTGGAGGTGTTTCCACACTATGGAAGCACATTGTACGAAACTGGGCTACCCATGGGAAACAATACCTTGCAAAATGCAAAGAGGCAAATGTTACCCCTAACCACATGGCTCTCCCTTCCAACTTTGATGCTGAGCTTGGTGATGTTCCCCCTACTGCTCTAAGTCATACTCAGTCAAAGCTGGATAGCTTTGTTAAATCTACATCAAAGTGGACAAAGGAAGGTCTCCTTGACCATATCATTGAATTTGTGGTATCTGAAGACCAGGTAAGTCACATGATCTTGTATCAAGGCATTACTAAGATGTATATAGGCTTTTTCAGTGGTTGATAAGAAATCTTTTTGAGCACTGCTCAAGTATCAGCGTTCACAGACCACTGAGTCTGATATCCCTCATCGCAAGAAACTTAGAGAGGAGATTCTAGCCAAGGCTGAAGAAGTAAAAGCTGATGTTCGAGGGGCCCTTCAGGTATAGTTCCAAGCTTGACCTCTTACTTGTTCCTGATGGTAATATAGAATGTTCCTGGTCAAATCTCAATCACCTTTGATGCCTGGACATCAAAGTCTTATGATCCCTATCTTGCCATTACAGCACACTATATTGATGCCTCACCAGATAAGCCAAATGAGTGGGAGCTGAGGGCTAGAACTTTGGCATTCACTAATATTGAGGGTGATCATGGAGGCACTAACCTTGCCATGCAGCTAGTGAGGCTTTAAAGTGGGAGCCAAGACCTTGGAAACCTAGTGACCTCATGTAAACACTTAAATACACTTTTTACATCAATATGTATTTCAGGTTCAGGTTCAAACCAGTTCTGAACTAAACTGAACTGAACTTTACCAGCCCTAGTAAGTGCTACTTCTCTAATGTGTAGTGCATACTGTGTACTGCATACAATGACCTACTGCCATCAACAGACATGCCAGGCAAAGAGTGGATGACCCCCAAGCAAAAGGAGTTCCTGCAGAAAGAATTAGTACCATGCAGGGATTATCTGAACAGCCAGCAGCTCTCATGATACTGGCTGGATCTCTACCAATGATGGGCACAGCTTTGGCCTGAGAGGGCTACTACATTCCCAACACTCCAACCAGACAATTTATTGACCCCTGAGCAAATGGCAACCTTGGCCACTGCTGTCATCAAGCGCCATAAAGTCAGTAACATCCTCTGATACAGCTGTATGGAGTGCTCACCTTGACCCAGCAATTGCAGCAATGGCTGCAGTGGCATGCAGGAGCTGGAAAGAATAGGTCTGCCAACAAGAAGATCATGGATGTTGTCGATGATTTGATAAAAGTTAATACTCATATCAAACAACCAGTGGAGATATATTCAAAAATGTACTATATTTCATGGGTCAAGCCTGAACTCCCTCTCAATTCAACAAATAGTACTAACATCTCCACACTTTTCCAACAAACTGAGAAGAAGTTCAAGGTGGAATCTAAAGAGATTCAAGATGAGGTGATGCACATCCACAAGGAACAAATTACAAGTAAGAATAGCACAGCTGTCGCAAAGGACAATGAAGAAACATACCTCAATATTGATGTACAAGTATGCCAAAGGTTGGAAAGTTATACATTACATCATCTTCATGTGGCGCTCATAGCACTTTTTATATAGTAACATCCAACAATGTGCACCTGCACTTCAACAGATCCTTGACCACCTGTCTCAGAAGACTGGCTGGTCCCTCTCCATCCTGATGGGAGGGCCCAATCTGATAGAACCCAAAGGACAGTGTGTAGTAGTGAGGTAAGTACACCTGCGTACACTCCAGCCCTGAGATTAACTCACATCATTGCATAGCCTCCACACTGGAAAGAATAGTCATGGACTCAATTTTGGGGAGTCGTATTCTGCATTTGATTCCACTATAGTGCAGGCATATGCTGAATTCCTAGACTCAAAGTATTGTAAGTCACCATTATAGTTGAGAAAATGGATACAAACTATGCCTAGATACTCATATGAACACCAAGATGGAGCTGCCAACTTCATAGGGAGACAATAGTGTGTTCCCCTCTGATGGCGACAAAACATGCAAGAGGAAGGACCAGGGTGTAGGCGACAACTCTGATGGTGAGAGTGATGATGAAAATAACGGTAATGAGTCAGATGACAATGGGAGGAATTAGGAGGGCTATGCTGCAGTAACTGAGGACAGGGCTGGGGATATGGATCAGTTGAGTGATGAGCTTTTATACCCCCTCATATCTGTGCTCATTGGTTTGGTCAGAGTCACAAGTATTGCAATCAGCACACCTGTTGCAACATCTCTGCCTCATCCAGTGGCAACACATCCAAGTGTTGCAACACCCACTCTGCTTGCAAGCACTCCAGTGCATCCAAGTGTTGCAACACCTGCTCAACTTGCAACACCAGCATGTATTGCATTGCCTGGTGCTGTGGCCAACATGATATCTGCACACACTCTTGACCCTTTCTCCAATGACCCATTGCCTGTGCCTCAAGCAGCCCCTTCTTATTATGGTCCATTGTCAACTACCACCCAACCTTACATTCACTTCGATCACCTTCTATCTTTCCAGGATTTCAGCACTTTAGTACCCGAACTAGATGGTATGTTGCAAGCGGAGACTATGGCAACATGTTCACAGCAGTGAGAGATTCTGATGACTTTCCAGTGGAACAACATTGGTTTAGGATCAGCTGAATCAGATGCATTCATTGCTGCTAGCCTGGTGTCCGTCAATGGCAACCATTTGACTGTGCCCTCTGGTGCAGACTCACTTGCAGACTACACTTTGCACTCAGGGATTGGGCTACCTTCGTTATCTCTCAACAGATCTCTGCAGTCAAGGAGAAGCCTACCTTTATTGCCTCCTGCTCCTTTGGTTGACAATGACTCTGGATCCCCGCAATCAATGAGCCACCTGCCTTTACTACCTCCTGCTCCTTCAGTTGGCCACAATTTCCCACCTTGTGGAATGCTGTCCCTGCCATCTCAGTCAGCACATGTTGACTCTGAGGCACCTGATGGTCTTACCTTAGGATGTTCTAGACACAAACTAATCCCATCTTTGCATGCTCAGAGGGACAACATGATAGGTAAGGAGAATGGTTCATCTGTGTCTTCAGAGAAAGAGCACAACAAATTGAAGAGAAAGTGTCCTGCGTCCAAGGCACACCATGAACTTCCCAAAACATCAAAGTGAGTTGTGTACTTAAGTTTAGAGGGTATACATTAATGATTGACCCAGGTCTAAGAAGAGGAAGATGTGCCATGCTTGAGATTTCATCTTTCAATCAGCTATTCATGTAAAAAGTTAGAAATGAGTAGTAATTGTTCATGCAGTACCTGATGCATATGAATGTTGTGACTAGTACAGATCAGCCTGTCAATTACTTGAGCAGAATACTAGACTACTAAATGTGTGTGCCTTTTGCCTTGACATTCCATGTCTCCCACCAACCTGTCAGGTCTAGTTGCATTGTTCCCTCTCACAACATACTCCATAGCAGCAGCACTGCTATTGACTATGACATCCCACCTGCCTTGGCAACGACTCTACCCATGGCCACACACTACAACTCTTTGCCAATGACCTCTATGCCTCCACATGTGACCCTAGTGCCCATGGTGACCACAATCACCACCACCATTGAACCACTCATGAGTAAAGGGTGTTCGACATTGTGGGAAACAATGATGGTGCGACCAGTGGACTATTAGTATCTGGTTGATACTGACATAACCTTATCTACATTATCTGTGCATACTCAATTTCTCTTGTCTCAAAAATGTATCTTACTATGTACTATTATACTAGTAGGGCTCTCAGCATGGCCTATTCACACCAGGTCACCTGGGAGTTGTGACCTCTGGTTATTTATGGCTTTTTGTCTGACTTTGAATGAGGTGTTAGGCCCATTAGTTGGCTATCTAATTAGGACTTGTTTCAATCTGCCCTGCTGAAGTGGCTGTAGTAGTGTAGTAGGTCTTTCTCTCCAGTTAATGAGTACCAAGTATGGCATTTATTCCATACATTTTAGAATGACAAAAGAAGATATATTTAATAACCTCTGATCTCTTATGGGACAAGAATACAAGCAGTATCTCTTAATCTTATGTTTGTCAAGTCATATAGGAGATTTATTATTGATGCTATTGGCTGGCTCACCCAGTCCAGAGTTGGCATATTGGCTGACTAAGTTACTTTCTTGCCCCACTTTGTACATGTCGGAAGTTGCAACACTCAGAGAGTGTGAACTCTCAGTGACATTACTGCAGTCAATGCTTAGGTATGTCTCCAAATGTGAGGTCGAAAACAATTTTGTAGGACACTGTTTGAGGGATTTTTTGTTGAGCTCTTGAGCCAGACACTACTTTTTTTTGGATTAACTTGGCCTGTCGTTGTGTTAGTATCCTAATACATTATCACTGTCTTGTACAATGGCTGATATGTACATATAGTAATACTATAGAATGCCTGACAGTCACATACACTGGCAACAATGTTTATTATATTACAACTAATGTATACATGGTGATAGCATGAAAGGCTGATCAAGGAATTGGGTGATAGGTGAGGTCTTGTAACATGTCTTGCAAAGCAAGTGGATGGGAGGAAGGGCTGGGTGGGAAATATGTTGAATGATGCCACAGGCAGTGAGTGTGACTTACAGGCTACAAGACAGCACAGACAAGACCAATGGCTGTGGGAACTGCACAAACACATTGAGCGCACACACAACATTGCAAGTGACACGAAAATGACTGCAAACATGCCAATAAGCATCAGAATGTGTAGAAATGGTTCAAAAATGCAAAACTCACCTATAGATGCTGAAAAATAGCACTCAGATGGTCCAAACAGCATTGGAGACCACATGGATGGGTTGGAGGAGTGCACAGGAATGCAGCCAGAAGTGTTAGAACATGTTGAATTGAACTGAAGACAAAAAAATCACAATGCAGAAAGTTGCAACATGTATTGCAAGGTAGATGGTGTTGCAAGGCGGGCGTGTTGCAAGGAGGTGGACTGGTGATGCAAGACAGTGTTGCAAGGTGTTGCAAGTGGGAAGGGAGTGTTGCAAGGCAGGCAGGGAGCATTGCAAGGCGTGGATGGGAAAGGATAACATGATGTTGCAATATTTGCTGGTGATACACACTACTGCAAATCGTGCAACACCACCCGACAGTAGGGACAGTAAATGATGCAATAAATCACAGGTACTTTATGACTTCCATAGCACATATAGCACACTCTACATAGTACCATAGTATATATAGTTTACTCTATATAATATATAGTCTAAGAAGATGGCTCAATGCTCTATTGTCCCCATAGACCTACATAGTAGGGTTTTGCAGTTCTTAGGTCTCAGACCAAGGTAGTAGGTCTACACTTAGATTGCTACTGCACTATCAAATGTATCAAATAAGTCCAGATCTATGTATTTGTTGAGTAGAAACTTGTCCACCTCCTCCCCACCCATGCTTCCACCATGCCAATGAGGGATGAGATGAATCGGTCAACATATACGGTCAACAGAAATCACCTCCACATTGGGGCCATGTGGCCAGGATGATGGCACAACATAAAACATCCATGTTGCATGGTCAATGCTTTGAAGGGGGCGAAGCTAATGCATGTACACTAATGGGTGCCTGGTCATCCCAGAAGTGGTCTGACATTGAATATGACCTTGATATGACCCATTTGCAGCCCTATTTCACTCAGTGTAACGGTCCAACTTTTTATCTTATCTAATCTGTGATTAGATAATGTCTTAATCTTATCATAGTGTACAGCCATATCTTATCTACCTTAGTCTAGACCTGTGCCTCGTGCTGTACATGCTGCCTCCCTTGATGTCATCTGCATAGCCTTAGCTCCACTATGGCATCATTAGCATAGCATTGCACAGTACATAGCCTCATGGATAGCCTCACATAGCTTTCATGTAGAGTAGTATATATACAGTGCAATCCAGCACCCAGAGGCTCCACATTTGAGCTCATCTTGGGTCTTTGCTCTAGTCCTTGCATCCTATCCTCTCAAAGTCTTAGCATGTAGTTGAATCCTTGGTGCTTTCACCTAGGGTCCTCTCACTCAGTCAAATGTTCCCTCAGGATGTGGCAAGGAAGATGGATTACCTTTGCTCCCAAATCCCATAGTGTTTCCATCCAAATCCTTGAAGAACAGCACACTATTGAAGACCACAGGTGATGGCCCCTTGCGACTGTTGTGAGGTGCCAGGCAGCTTTGGGTTGCACAAAGCTTGAAGCACTGTTTGGTATTGCTCATGTGTTGTTTCAGCCAGGAGAGTATGGTTATATATTTGTAAATGTTGAGTCAATCAAAAGTGTGGATCCTATGATGGTGACATAGTGCCACATTGGAAGCAAAGAACAAATCAAGTGCTTCTAGAAGGAGTGGGGCACCATACCTTTCTTGAACCTGTGAAATAGGTAAGCCAGGTAGAGGACAGCATGCTGGTAGATAATATCCTCATTGTAACAAGAGCATGACAAATCATGTTAGTTGCCATGCCAGTTGGGACATTCCTCTGCCAGCAGAGACCACTTGGCTATTTTGGTGGGGTTGGGTCACCACCGAAAGGGGATATTAATACAAATTGTAGCTGTTGGCCAAGGCTGGTGCCTTACCATTCAAGACAATGGAGTTGTCAGAGGCATCAGACAACCCATCTAAGCTGCAGAGGGCAACATCATGAGAGTTGATACTGTCAAGTTGGTGATTATGATTGTGATGTCAGGTGAGATAAGAATCTTTCAGGAAAATAGCATCTTGATGATGTAGCCATGTTGTCATCTGGTAAATATAGTCCTGTTTGTTGCTGGATCGGTAGGGTTTTTTGGCAAAATCAATATGGAGTTGCTCTGGAAGCTTGGTGTTGAAGCCATCTGCACTGCCAAAAAGATGAATCAATGTTGTGTAGTGTAGCATTGAATGGACTTTGGGGATGTTGAAATCATCACAGATGCCCAAGTCAATAAAGATATTCTTGTGTTGATGAAATAGTTGTAAGGCTGTGTCCATCTTCTTCAGGGTTGTCTCGGTGTGTGACTGATACTGAGTGTAGTATGTGAAGTCCAAAATCCCACATACGGCTATCAATGCACACTCATCCATCAACCCAGCCACTACACCAAGGAAAACCCACTGCAATTCCTTGTGATCTGATCCAGTCCACTGCTTGCAACTCGGTATCCCCTTCTTGAAGTGATGAAGGCCTGAGAACGATGTCATCACCTGAAATCATGCATCCAGTACATCCTCACCGACAAGAGGCCTGGCTGGTGTACTTGACAATTGGGAACATCTCTAAAGATGTGCACTGTCAGCCATCACAGCATGCCTGAGACACAGTGAGGTCTTATCAGAAGCCAGTATGATTGGTGCTACTATGGCACCAGGTGGCAAATGACCCTATCGATTCACACCATAAGCTGCATGTCCCTGTTCATTTAAGCTGGCTGACTTGTACTTCCCACCACCAATCTCCCATCCATATTTTGTTGAACCATCTCTCCTGCCCTGCTTCATCATCAAAAACCCTTTGGGGCTCATATGAAATTGCTATCACGCATTAAACAGGTTTGGTACAGTGACCATGGAAGATGTTATGACCATGTCCAACTCTGGGTCTTATCCGGTCACTCTGGTTGCATCGCAGTACTCTAGCCCAACTCTGGTTGCTCTCAGTTACTCCAGTCACAGTCATGCAGATAACTCTCCACTAAGTATGACCCTTGGTCTATACCCCATTCACTCTTTACCACACCTCACCATCTACCCTGCCTGTTCATGAGTTCTCCGTGTTCTCAATATATCCTGCACCTTGTATCATTTTCACCAGACCTGACTTTGTTTTCATTGGACCTGACCTAGTACTTACTCCAGTTATCCCTTGTCTGTCTTTAGGCTGTTTACTTGTCATCATATATACTCATCCCTACTTTGCACTTAGTATAAGTACTCTGTAGATTATCCTGTACTCCTCAGTCTGAAATCAACCATAGTCATCTACTCCAGTTCCTGTCCACCTCTGTCTCTGTCTCTGTCTCCTCTTGACCAGAACCTATACAAGGGATCAATGCTCGTTGTCCTTAGTCGTTGAATCCAAGCAGTCACCAACTCCGGCCAGACTAACCTCTTGTCCAGCCCCCTGCCCTTGTCCTTCGTCCGTCTTCGTCCAGACTTGACCGGACCCCCTACTGGAGTAGACCCGGACTTGACAGAAGATAACATCAATGACAAATGATCCTGATGCAAAGGATGAGCACAACAGAGCCTCATCATAGCCATCTATTGGACAAGAAGACTATCCTGATGCAAAAAATGACTGCTGATGTCTAGCAGTCATCACTTGCACAAGAACCACCAAGAAGCAGAAGAACTGAAGGAATAATGTCCACTATGGTATGAGAAAGGAATGCACACTTCTGCAGTCCAACTCCCATGCCAAAATGAGCAAAGAAGCTAAAGAATTGATGGAGAAACAAAGGAAAGAAGAGAAGCAATGTTAGCACCCAAATGTCATTTTTAGGCGCTGTCACGCACCAAACGTGTTTGGTACTGTGGACATGGAGAAAGTTAGCCAATGAACTAATGCAAAGAATGCACCCAAGATCCGTTGAAAGATTGTCCCGACTTGAGGGATACAGACAGCCCTCGCTATCCATATCATGCAAAGTCAAGACTATCCTTATGCGAAGAATGAATACAAGCTCGTTGTAGCCATCTATCACACAAGAATGACTATTCTGGAGCAAGAGATGACTGCTGACGTCTAGCAGTTATCCCTCGCACGAGAACCGCCAAGAAGCAGAAGAATCAAATGAATAATGATCTTTTTTGGTATGAGAAAGGAGCACAGCCTTCTACAGTCCAACTCCCATACCAGAACAACCAAAGAAGCAGAAGAAACGATTGAGAAACGAAGGAGGAAAAGAAGAATCATTTTTTAGCGCCCAAATGTCAAATTCAGGCGCCCAGTGCCGGCATTCCAATATTTTGAATAGCTCCGTCGTTTTTGAAGCTACCAAGCACATGACTATACCATCAGGGAGCCTAGACCGTGGTCTATCTGCCTGTCAAGTTCCGACGTAAATCTGTTTATTTCCCACGGAGATATTCCACCCGCTTCATCAGTCACTATGGAGTTCGCATTTTCTCTGGAATGTTTCTCCACTATTGCAGCAGACCTTATTCTCCTTGTCAGTCCTGTGTCACGCACATACTTTGGTTGCCTCAAGTCTATCGTCAGACTTGAGGATTCATACCTGGTCATCTCTGTGTCTCCTGAGTCCTCTGCATATGGTCCTTTCATCCCAGAGTCCTGTCACATCCATCTCCCTCCATCATCTCGCTTCCCTGGACACATCGAATCTGCTACTCATGTTTCACTTCCCTGCTATCCCGCAACAAACATGGATGAAACAGTGCTCTAGAACCCTTCTTAGGAGCCCTTATAGAGTACAGAACCTTCCCCTTACTGCTCAAGGGAAGACTGCTCTTCGGGAGCACCAAATTTCGCGTTTTTGTCCTACAGAAGCTCAATCCAAGAGTTTTGTGACACTCTGTGACCAACTGTTACTCTTCTAGACATTCCAGGCCCCCTGACACTGCTCTTCTGGTCGGATCAATTCTCTTATTAT
>Ga0307516_10003554_pt1 | contig 19920 bp, 18 predicted proteins | sample 19_EM_MG_FD_203310 | JGI IMG/M metagenome (GOLD analysis project Ga0307516, IMG submission 203310) | Populus trichocarpa ectomycorrhiza microbial communities from riparian zone in the Pacific Northwest, United States - 19_EM | ecosystem: Host-associated > Plants > Roots > Unclassified | place...
GGCTTAGGACATTTCTATGTCCAACTCCGGACCTTCCTCCGGCTACTCCGCCCTTCCTCCACCTGCACACTCCCTCCGCTCATACACTCCCTCCGCTCTTGCACTCCTTCCGCTCTTGCACTTCCTCTAGTTGTGCACTTCCTCCGGTTCCACTTCCTCCGGTCCTGGACATCGCTCCAGACTTAACATTAGTTAAGTCCACCTCTGACCCTTACCTGTCCTGTTCCGACCTAGTTCCCTTGTCCCTGCTTTTCCTCCGTTGTCCCTGTAATCCTAGTTCCCCATTTCTGCTTCCGCTCTGGTTTATTTTCCTGTATCTAGTTTATTTTCCTGTCTGGTTCCGCTCCATCCCTTGTCCCGACTAAGGTGTTTACTTGTCACCGTATATACTCACCTCTAGTCTCATTACTATATAAACTACCAAACTCCAGCCTAGTAGTCCTTAGATCAAATCTCGACTGAGATACTCCTCCCTCTGTACTACCCACTATGCTCTCCTAATCCATCTGTTCACCTGAACTCCTGAACTCCAGCCAACTCCGGTCTCCATCCTATCTCATCCCCTTGGTCCTATGTCCGCTCCTAGCAAGTCTCCTACTCGCACAAGGGCAAAAGCCACCTCTGTCCCAGACTCAATGCTAGACCTCAAGGGACTTATCCCACCTCTGGGATGTGTCCTTTGTCTGGACAAGCTGTGCTACTCCGGACCACTTTCCCACGGTCCGGACTTACTCCGCAAAAACCCGGACTTACTCCCAGTGCTTCTCTAGTGCCCGGACTTCGTCCATATGACCTGGACTTGATTGTCCACACTAACCAGCACCTACTAGTGTCTGGACTTACCTCCTCATTAGTCCCCTGCATCCCTGGACCTCCTAGTAAGATCATCGAGGAGAACCGATCCTGACAAATTCCTCAGCATTTTCATTGATATCATTCATGGTAAGTGTATCCATAGTTTCAGTGATGCATCAATTGACAATATATTTATGCTAGTTCATGAACACCTTGCCAACGACTGTCGTGTCTTACATTGCGATATCAGTCTCAATAATGTCCTCAAATATGCCTGCATCATCCCTTGGCCCACTGCTACAGAAGATGAGAAAAATCGTGAACATATCATCGCAGACCGTTGTTTCCATCGTGGACTTCTCATCGACTTCGACTACGCTTTGCTGCTGGATTTGGGACGCAATGAAGTGTCACCTGGCGAGCGAACGGTACATTCTTTTTCCCCTGATACTTGAATCTATCATTATTGACAATCTTAACTGCAGGGGACGGTCCCCTTCATGGCGATTGACATGCTGATTCAGTACGTGAACGGTTCTGGAAACATATCCCCCTCCTCCGCTCACGATTTAGAATCGCTCATCTACATGTTTGTCTGGATCTGTGTTGTCTATTCTCCTCCGGGCCAAGTCCGGTCTGATGCCCCTCTCCAACAAACTTGTGTGAAGGGTTGGACCTGCATCAAGACTCTACAAGATGTCGAGACCCTTTGTAATGCCAGAACTGGGGAGCTCAGCACAAAACTTTTCTTGAACCATTTCATTCCCTACTTCAAACAGTTGAAGAATCCTGCAAGCGCCCTCTACGATATCCTCCGTGCCAGCCGTGATGTTAACAGTCCCCCTTTGACTCATGGGGCTATGAAGAAGATCCTTCTTCAAGTTTTCTTTACTGTGCAAGAGCCTGCTGTTGAGGTTGCGAATAACAATGTTGGTATCAAGCGGGTGGCGAAGTGCTGGGTAAATATGTATGTCACTGAAGGATTGAACAATGGCAGGAAACCTTGTCAACGCCATGTAGGTTGAAGCTCTCTGCATAAACAATGTAATTACATGTATGCTACAGTCTGTAGTACTGTCATGTTTGAACAGCAATATTTGCTCTAGTATTACAAGTCTGTATGACTTAATCACACACAGCTAAATTAGGCATCACGCATCTTGGTCTCTCTCGTCCAACCTACCCGCAGCTGCAACATGTTTATGTAATGATCTGTGTTTTTTTCGCGATCCATGGCTACTTTTTCACAATGTGGGATGCGCCTATAAAGAACTGAGCTTATCCCCCATCAGGTTGTGTCTTTCATCCCCCATCCCTTTCATTTTCTGAGTTGCTATAGCGAAAGGTTCAAGGCAGAAGCGCCCCCATCAGGATGTTGGAGTTGTCGGCGCTGAGCCATCCCTGGCTTCATCTGGCCAAAGCGGTGCAAACACTCGCAAGAAAGCAAAGACGGGTGTTGAAGATCATGGTGAGTCTGCCTTCAATACTGACACTAGATGCGTTCCTGACATTGTGATCTCAAGTGCGCCATTCTTCAAGAGAGAACAAAGGAAGTGGAGGACAAGTAGCTCAGCTTCAAAATCTCAAGCGCCTCCAAATGCAGACCTCTCACAGAGTGTCAAGAATAGACGTTGCCACTGCCAATGAGCCCTTGAACCCTATGGCCCTGTCGATTCGAAAATTGGCATCTCGTGGATCGAGAACCTCTGGGACTGTCGTAGGTGGCTTTTTTCTTTCTGTATACTAATTGTTCACAAACGAGCAGCCTGTTTCTGAACCTCTTCTGAACACTGGTCAAGGCTCACCTCCTACTTATCAAGCTGCCATGGCTAGTACTCATTTTGGCTTCCAACCTTCAGCAAATGAGAAACCACTCCCTTCTCGCGGCATATCCTCTACTCAAAATCGGTCTGCCCCATTGTCTCGTGGCACCAGCCTCACTGGCTTTCATAGTAGTGGTAGATCTCTTACTCGCAGTACTTCCACAGCTCCTACCTCTCGCAACGGTTCTATCGCTCCCTTCTGTCCATCTCCATCCTCTGAAGGTTCCCAGGTGCCCAAAAGGTCCTCTGAGGTGCCACGTCCTTTGTCACAAACGTACTCTGTTCACAACTTAGAAGGCCACATGACACACCGCAAGTCCACTCACAATTCCTGGCCTTCTCAACATCAGTCCCTTCACCCTCTCGATGACGATGATAATCAGAGTGAAGATGGCAGCCAGTTCCCTCAGGAAGACTATGAGAATGAACGTCCTGCATGCGACATCAAGCCCAGCATTGATGAAGTCTCGCCTGATGAAGACGATAGGATGGCAAGAAGAGCACTTCGAGGTATTACCAGCCCTGTCAAACTGTCTCATACTGACATGTTCACAGAGCCAACTCCTGAACACAAGCCTGAAGACTACAACCTGAATTTGGAGGACGCATGCCAAATACCCAGTGACCATGATATAGGTATGTAATTATGAAGTTAGTGGTACAACACTAATAGTACACTTAGATCCACGCCTTCTCGCCCAAGAACAGACCTCCAATGACCGTGATGTGGTGAATGATCACCATCAACGTAACCGCCAACCACATGCCCCAGATAGTGAAGATCTTGTGGAAATTTGTTGCCAGCAACGATCTTCCAAAATGCCAGCCCGGTCCGGTCCATCTGATACCCCGCAATCTTCCTCCAGTGCCCAGGCTATAGTAGTCACTGGTCTTCTCACAGGATCTGCTCAGAAATTCCGATCCTACCTGAATAAATTTCACGAAGTTATTGAGCGGGCGAAATTGATCTCTCAGTGTGAATGCGCAACAAAGTGCTCTTTCCCCGACCGTGCCACATTCCTTGACGTCATGAGCATTGAATGTTTCAATGAAGCCATTTCGGAATGCGAGGGTGTTCCTTCTGGTTAGCCCGAATTTCACTCACATTGCCACTGATCTTACAAGCTTTTGAAGGCTATTGGCCGCATTATCACAAAGAGCTCTGTGTATTGGTGAGTACCCATTTTGCATTACTTCATTCCTAAAATTGCTTCTTCTTGACTGCTGTTTATTGCCACCATGACAACCACAGCTTTGGGAGGCCCTGATGACATGGCGCTCAACATTGAAATCAAAGGCTCATGACATTGTTCCCCGCTTTTACAACCTGGGCAATCAATTTTCTGCCAAGGACAATTTGGCTACTGCTCAGGACGTCATCAGAGGTTCTATGTTCATGTGGGATGGTGTTGATGATGAGGTCAGTCATACTCAATAATAACACATCTGCTAACTTCATTGTTACAGGGATCCACAAACAACTTCACTGCTCCCGCACTGGCTGCCCTAGTCACTGAGTTCTTCTACACCAGTGCTTCAGCTCTTGGCCCTGTCTTCCCAGAGGTCTTCGGACGCGAGGCCCCCAAGGTTGCTATCTGCTTGGCAGCAACTGCGGTAATGTTCTCATCTCGTCACTCTGCTTTGCGAACGGCTGACATGCTTTATACTTTATATTTCCTGCAGTTGAGAGCCGCGATTGATGAATATAATGTAACTGGGACTTGGCAGGATTGTAACTTCGAATATGCTGGCTACTCCAAGGTCTTCAATGGTTTCATCAACATGCAGCGCATCATCGATTCCAATGCAAAGCATGCCGCCAAAACGAAAGCTTTGTGAGTTGCATGGGCGACTTCCACTGGGTAAATTTTTTATTTCCATCGTTTCATTGCTCATTATCTCGTCCTAGCGCGATAATGGCCAAGGCTCCTGTGGTGGCATACTCGGATGAGTTTATCCCCGTTCTTGATTGATCGTATTATCACCATTTTGCATCATGTTACAAAAATATCTATGAAATATAACATTGTTTGGGGCTACCAACCTATGGAGGGAGCACAGAGTGTGTGGACAAGCATACACAAGCATGTACAGATTTCTGTACATCCTGTCCAGTTGAGTTGCCTGAGTCCCTGGTGCTTTGTTGATGAAGGTGCACAGCACTGTGAAGCTCTGTAAATCTCTGTGTTAGTAGGTACCTCTCTTTAACATCTGTGGTGCTGTACAGCCCTGTAGAATTCTGTACAGCCTTATGCTTGTTTGCTGATGAGGGTTGTACTCAATGGAAGGTTATCTGCATGAGCGCAACCAGAGTAAGTGGTGAGCAACCAGAGTTGAGCTGCAGAGCTGTGATGTGACTGGAGTGACCGGATAAGACCTGGAGTTGAACATGGTCATAACAGTGATCTGCATGACTGTGACCAGAGTAAGTGATGAGCAACCGGAGTTGAGCTATAGTGCTGTGATGCAACTGGAGTAACCAGATAAGATCCAGAGTTGGTCATGGTCATAACACTCCCCTTTTTCCATTTCCATCCAAACTTGACTGGACCCCCTACTGGAGTAGACCCAGACTTGACAGAGACATGGAAGACAGGGTGAACTTATAGAAAGGTGGTGGTCTGCACAGGGAAGGTCTAGCCTGAAGAGAAGGGATAAGGAGAGCTGTAGGTAACCTCAGTATGCTGGCAAGCTACTTTATATTAGTATATACCTGTAGGTAACTACAAGGTATCAGTAAGGAATATGTGGTGGTTAGTAGATGGTACTCACCCTCAGTATGCTGGCAAGCTACTGAGGGACTATGGTAATAGACTACTGTATAGTGCGCTTTATGCTTATGTAAGTAAGTAAACAAACCATAACAGTCTGTTTATAACTCCAACAGAACTGTGCGCATGAAATCTGGAAGATGGAGGGTAAAAGAGAGGGAGCCTACTTGAGCTATAATAGTATAAGGCCCAAGGATTTTCTCTGATAACTTTTTGGATGGTTGAATTGACTGGAAGTATTTGACTTTCACATAGACTTGCCTGCCCACTTTGAAGGCTGGTACCAGAGTACATTTGGCATCAGCCAGACCTTGGTAGCAGAGCTGGGATGTAGGAAGAACTCTCAGAAGATAGATATTCCTGTATCAATTCCTGTGAAGAAGGAAGATGATGACAAGGCTGTAGTGCATAGGTATATTCAACCTGGTTTTTATTCTGTAAGATGTGTGATGTTAGAGCATCAGATTGGTTTCATTGACAGATATGTGTGATATTGGGTGTTTGTGCACTCTTGTTGTGCTTATGGACACTTTTTTAGTGATTACTTCAGCTATTTCATTTCAAGGTTTGTCACCTGACTTGTGGCTGTTGTTTGTCCTTGTTATCCTGTTTGCACCACTTGTATACTTAAAATTTTTGTGCCCAGTGTCTCTTCTCTTCAATCTCTGACACTGGGCACAAGGGTGCTTCTTTGTGGTTTATCTGAACAATATGACCATTGAGTGAGTTTAATGGTCAAGACAGCACACCTCCATGAAAGCTGCAGAATATGCAAAGTGGGAATCTAAAAGGCTATCACAGAAAAAAGAAAAAAAGAAGGTCACTGGACCATTCCTTTCTTCCTTGTTGTCCAAGTAATTCATCCACATAGTACTTCCCCATCTTTTCACTAATTTTTTTCCTTGGACAAGTAGTTACATTGTGTAGCAACTGACAAGGAAAGATTTACACCACCACTATATCATCATGTGCCCTTTTGAGATGGTCATGGTATCAGAAGGTATGATACTTGAGATCAATTTGAATCCCAGCCCAATGAACACTGCCTGGATTGACAGATACTTCAAGAATGTTGACAGCACCACAACCAAGGGCTTAATCAAGGGCATTTCCTTCCCAAGGGTGATATACTGGGTGGGGCCATTATCATCAACATGTTGGGGCAGTGGCTGTTGTTATCTGCACAGTGGTAGGCACTATGAGCACATGATGGTGATATGGGTGCACAACAGGGCATACTGAGAAGTCAAATGTCCTCAGATGCAATGCAAACATGTCAAAGAAGGCAGCTGGGAACTTTGCACTGAATGTCAGGATGAATCAAAAGCATAAAAACTCACCTAGTGGGCTGCAAGTTGAGCCCCAGAAACCCACTGGTTGATCACATTGAAGGCATCAGCACATCAAAGTTGAAATGTAATGATGATGCATGTGTGCAAGTGGGCAGCTGGGTCATGCATGTAGGTGACATTTTCAGGGAACATATAAAAATGTTGCATAAGCATACAAACACATCATAGAAACATTAGAACATGTTGAATAAAGAGATAAATCATACCTGATTTACTTGGAACTGAGTCTAGACATTGATGGAGACTTGGGCACTGTGGATCACAAGATCGCATTCAAGTGGGTCAAGAGAGCAACTGGGGAATAGCAGTGCAAGACAGCCAGTGGTGGTGGTAGATAGATGGCATAACAGGCAGTGGCAACACTGCTAGCTGGAGAAGGATATCAGTGAGTTTGTCCAAGCAAGAGACTTAACATACCTGTCATCAGGGCCACTAATTAAGCTTCAAAGGTGTCTATCTGAGGTCTTTGGACCTAGGCATTGACATGGAGGAATCATATGCAAGTTTTGAAGTGTCAGTCAACTGTGAAAGACCTAAAATGCTTATGGAATGCAGTCAATGTGGAATGTTTGAAAAAACATAATTGGACTGCTGCAGAATAATGTTGTCAAGTCTATGGAGCAGAGGGAGCATTCATGATAATGAACATGAACTTGCAACCATTGTGATCAACAAAGAGAAGTGTTGAGGATGTGACACAACTTGTCAAATCCGGTAATGACTCCATGAGTGAAACAGCCAATATGATCTGAATAAACTTATCATGGAATCCTTACAGCATGCCTGCCATCTATGATGGCACTATTGTTCTGGTGCTATAGTGGTGAGCTGTGGAAGGGACCTACCTGATGAGGTAGGACCAATTCAAACTCTGATAAGTACCCACACCTCATCCTACTACCTGCATTATTGTCATCATCATCTCTTATATGTTGTCATGCACCAAACAGGATTGATACAGTGAACATGGAAGGTAACATCAATATCAAGATGATCCTGATGTGAAGGATAAGCATGATGGAGCCTCATTGTAGCCATCTATTGCACAAGAAGACTATCCTGGAGAAAAAGGTGACTGCTGATGTCTAGCAGTCATCACTCGCACAAGAACCAGGAAGAAGCAGAAGAACCCAGTAAATAATGACCATTTTTGGTAGGAGAAAGGAATGCAAGCCATCGCAGTCCAACTCTCATACCAGAACAAGCCAAGAAGCTGAAGAATTGATGGAGAAATGAAGGAAAGAAGAGAAGAAACAATGTTAGCACCCAAATGTCATTTTTACACACCCAGTGCTGGCATTCTGATTTCTTGAATAGCTCTCCCATTTCTTAAGCTATCAGGCATGTGACCATACCGTCAGAGAGCCTAGAGTGTGGTCTATCTGCCTGTCAAGTTCTGATGTGAATCTGTTTATTTCCCACAGAGATATTCCCCCCACAATCCAGACACACGTCTCATTGCTCACTATGGAGGCCATATTTTCTCTGGATCATTTCTCTGCTATTGCTGCAGATCTCCACTATGTCCTGCTCTTAGGACAGCCTCTTCCTGAGTTCCTGTGCACTGACTGGCACATATCTTTCCAGCTTGCTCCCTCAGTCCCCCTCATTCTTGGTTGGTGTGTTCTCCTTGTCAGTCCTGCATTGTCAAGTCCGGGTCTACTCCGGTAGGGGGTCCGGTCAAGTCCAGACGAAAGCGGATGAAGGACAAGGGCAGGGGGCTGGACAAGGAGTTAGTCCGGCCGGAGTTGGTGACTGCTTGGATTCAACGACTAAGGACAATGAGCATTGATCCCTTGTGTAGGTTCCGGTCAGGAGGCTAGAGACGGAAACGGAGACGGGGACGGAGACAGACAGAAACTGGAGTAGTGACTATGGTTGATTTCAGACTGAAGAGTACAGGATAATCTACAGAGTACTTATACTAAGTAAGAGCTAGGGACGAGTACTTACGGTGACAAGTAAACAGCCTAAAAAGCGGACAAGGGATAACCGGAGAAAGTACTAAGTCAGGTCCAGGTAAAATAAAGTCAGGTCCGGTGAAAATGCTACAAGGTATGGGATATATCGAGTTCACGGAGAACTCATGTCAAGGCAGGGTAAACGGCGAGGTGTGGTAACGAGCGAACAGAGGATAGTCCAAGGGTCGTACTTAATGGAGGCATATCTGCGCGACCGTGACCGGAGTAACTGTGAGCAACTGGAGTTGGGCTAGAGTGCTGCGATGCGACCGGAGTAACTGGATAAGTCCCGGAGTTGGACATGGTCGTAACATGCATCAAGGATGTACTTTGGTCGTCTTAGATCTATTGTCAAGATTGAAAAGTCTTCTCTGATTGTCTCTGTGTCCCCTGAGCTCTCTGAGGCCCTATGGTCCCTTGTTCATCTTCCTTTGTTGTTTGTCTCACTTTTCTGGATCTCCCCTTGACTCTGTACATGTGAAGGGTGGTAATCCTCAGCATCAGAATCACCAGAGTCATCAATAGGACCACTAGAGTGGTGAGTTGGCTGAGGGGGCACACCAGGCACATTGGCAGACCTCTTAGACACCAGGAAATGTTGTTCATCAAAGTCAGCATGCTCAGAAATCACTGTGTGCTTGGTAGTGGTGTTATAGAACTTCCAACCTTTATACCCATCAGGATAGCCAATAAAGACATACTTCTCCATGTGTGAGTCAAGCGCAGCATGCTTATCCTTTTGCACATGCACATAGGCAGTACATCCCCACACCCTCAGCTGAGATACATCTGGTTTGCGTCCATGCCACAGCTAGAGTTTTAAAGTCCAGTCCAGTCCGGTTTTTTTGCCTTTTTTGGAAATGGACCAGACTGGACTGCTTTGGGAAGCCTGGGAACAGTTCATGGACCACTTAAAGACTGGTCCAAAGCAGTTGCAACCAGTGTTTCAAAAAACTGGTCCAAAACCACTCAAAAACTGGTTTTTTTTTTGCATTTTATTGGTGTTTTTCACATCAAAGGTGTGTCAGATAGCATTTAAATACTATGTATACACTGTAGTAATTATGTACAAGTCATTACATATTTATTTGTGCCATACTTCATCCAAAAAGATCAATTTTACACCCCTTAAGACCCATTGCAGGCCAAAATTAGCCTGTAATATAGGGGTTTTTATACCATATATGTTTTGCTTACATAATGCAGTTGCAACTGGTGTTTTTCATCATTCTCAAAAGTAGGCAACTGGCAACTGCAGTCCAGTTGCGACTGGTCCGGTCCAGTCCAGTTTCCAGTCTTTTTGCAGTCCTATGGACTGGACTTTAAAACTCTAGCCACAGCTCATAGGGTGTAGCACCATCCACTGCATCAGTGGGACACCTGTTCCAGACATGCACAAGAGCAGCAAGAGCATCACCCCAGAAGGCCTTGCCTTGCAAGGTCTGACTTGTCCAACATAGCAGTGATGTGCTCAGACAAAAGTCTATTGGCATGCTTTGCCACCCCATTCTGCTGAGGACAAGCCCTGACAGTGTGCTGGCATTCAACACTGCACAGGGCAGTGAAATTGGCCATAGCATGCTTATGTACTCACCACCCTTGTCATCCCTGAGAGTCTTGAAATTTTGCTTGCTCTGGTTCTCTGCAAATGCCTTGAAGTGTTTAAAGGCCTCAAAGATGTCCAACTTGGCAGTAATGGGTGTCACAAAGTGATACCTGGAGTAGTCGTTGATGAATGTGATCCAGTAGTGATAGCCAGAGAAGGTCCTATAAGGCAGCATGTGCCATCAGTGTGCACAAGTTCCAGAGGATGAGAAGTGATCAAGCCAAAACTTGCTGGAGATGCACAAAGTGCTGCTGAGCTGCTCAGATAAGGTCCAGACTAGAGTCCAGTGTGAGTAACTGAAGAGGAGAAACACTGGACTCTACAGGGTATGTGTGCTTCTGGGTAAACAAATGTAAACAACAAGTCAAGGAAACAAGTCAAGGGTGCATCTAGTGCTACAATGTAGCTATGAAGCTGTAACAAGTTGGTAGTAAGTGAGGTAGACCATGATAGCAAGGAATAGAGTCATAAGAAGAGGTGGAAATCATCAAAACTAACATACTGTGCATAGTATTCATCCCATTTGGACCTGATCCACCAACCCATCATGGTCACATGAATTGTCCCAGCACACAAATTCTAACAGACAGGAGGAGATATGCACAATGACACAGAACATTGTATAGCAGACAACCCTTTGCAGGCTGCAGACATTCTGGATGCAAATGCATGCATGTTCACACTTGATTTTCACTCTATCATTGGAACCACAAAGGACATATCATAAACCCATTCTTGGAGTGTGTTTCCTGTACCCCCCCTTGAAAGGAATTGGACTGGTATTGATGTGTAATAAGAGTGGTGCAATACTAAAGTGCCACAAGCATCACTTCAGATGGGCTCACAGTGAGTATAGCATCTCCTACATCATATGAGGCCATGTTGGCTATCATTAAGCTTTTATGTCAACTACCTTTGTCCCCTGCACATTGTTTGTCAGTGCTGTCTTTCAAATGACATGTAAACCTACATCAGCAAAACAACCTGTCCTCTCCTCAGATTGTGTTTGCTCTCAACAACCTTGAAAACTCCCTCAGCTAATTTGCAAATTCCTGAGACTTGTATAAATGCTGATATTGAGGAGGCCATTTCACTGTGCAGAGTAACACTGGCAGGTAGCATTGTGAACAAGAAATGGATATAAATCTCAAGATAACTGCAGAGGCATACAATACAAATGTAGATGTAATTTCTGATGTAGCACACAGATTTATGACACCCACTTACTATTTTGTAACATTCTCTTCAATTCTTTCAACTCAACAACATTGGGTTCTCTGTTATGTGCAGTGAATAGGTTGCAAATCAGAAAGCCATTTAACACACACTTAATACCTTCATATTGAACAGAGAATTGAAACCCATCAAAACACACATCAGGAAAAATGGGTTTTTCCATTGATGTACATAGACAACTTTTGATATACAAAGGACACCTAAGTAACTATTGATCACTATAGGTTACCTTATATAAAATACTTAATCTAGTCATAACTACACTTCACCTAGTCATGACTACACTTCTTAACCTAATCATCACTACCATCTTAACCTAATCATCACTACCATCCTTAACCTAATCATCAAAATGCCTCTTGAACTCGAACCACCACCTTCCCCTTTGGGATGACTGTCCCCCCCACCAAGCATCAGTGTTCATCCTCATTGCCATGCATGATCCTCCTCTCAGAGATAGGAAAGTGCTACCACACCTTCCCCAAGGGATCCTTCAGAGCTTGATTTGCACTGCCTGCTGTCCCTCGCTCAGTTCTCCATTATTTTGACACCCATCCATTCCGGTGATCCTGGACCATGAAGGCTGGCCCCAATGCTGGTAAATCATTCAATGTTCCTACTGTCCCGACCTCGTGCCCGAAGGACAGTCCCAAGGCTGTCCACTGGATAGTCTTGATCTTCTGTCAAGCACCTACAATCTCTGCCTTGCTTCTGGGTGCGACTCCAATGAAAAGGAGGACAAGTCCCACAGGAGGAGGTACAACTCCAAAAGGAGGAGGGCAAGTCCTACAGGGGAGGAGTTCAGCACCTGAAGAAGAGGAAGGAAGACGTAGGGGGTGAGGGCGTTGGCTTCAGCTTATGTGCTGCACCCTTGGACAGGCTCAGCCCTTGTATTTTGGAGGAGCAGAGTTATGATGGAGGAGTAGGAGTAGGAGTAGGAGTTTTGTGAGGTGAACTGGCGCAGCTCGACACTAGACAAGAGTCACAAATGACTCAGTACTTCTGTGCAAACAGAGACTGAGGTACGAAACAAAAGAAAACATCCTATAAAGAACGACCGTGATTATGTAAGGAATGCTCGGTGTGTCCATACTAAGTATAAAGGAAAAATGGTACTGTAGGGACCGGGAATTTCAACACACCCACTCGACAAGATAGTCCTTTTAAATAATCAAACCCATACCTTCTATAAAACGAATGTGTTTCTCTCGACTGAGAGGTTTCGTGAGTACATCGGCAACCTGTTCTGCAGTCAGAAGGTACTCCAGAACAATTTCTCCCTCGTCTACCTTCTCCCTGATGTAATGATGACGAATTGCAATGTGCTTCATCTGATCATGGAAAGTGGCATTCTTGGCAAGAGACATCGCCAACTGATTGTCAATTAATAGCTTGACAGGCGTGCGCGAGAGTGACGGCTCGATCTCCGAAAATAATAATTTTAGCCAGGTGGCTTCCTTCGCAGTGGCGGCAGCAGCCATATACTCAGCTTCCGTGCTCGAGAGAGTGACGGATGGTTGCTTCTTCGATGACCAGCTGATAGCAGCTCCAGCTGTAACAAAAGTGTAGCCAGAAATTGAGCGGCGGTCATTGACATCGCCAGCCCAGTCCGCATCAACGTAGCCCAGTAGGGACATTTCCGATGTCTTCCTGTAAATGAGACGGGTGTCCGTCGTGCCACGTAAATAGCGGTAAACTCGTTTTAAAGCTGCAAAATGTGCCTGTCCAGGGCAAGCTGTGTGTTTGCTCAACGCACCCACTGCATATGCCAGGTCTGGACACACCGCCAGCATGGCATACATGAGTCCACCGAGCGCGCTTTGATACGTCTTAGCGTCGACTTCAGGGACATCAATTTTGACAAGCTTCACATTAGTCTCAAGTGGGGTGGAGACAGATCGTCCATCCTTTAAGCCGAAATGATCTAGGATCATCTCGATGTAGCGGCGTTGGGACAGAGAAATGATCCCTTGTTGGCGGTTGCGAACAACCTCCATACCTAGGATCCAGCGGGCTTCGCCCAGATCCGTTATTTCAAAGTGTTCAGACAGCTGCAATTTCAGGCATTTGATGGCGTTGAGATTCTTTGAAAAAATCAGTTTATCATCCACATAGACGGTGACGATCAGTAGATCGCCGTCCTCGTCCTTGTAGAATAGACTATGGTCTGCATTGCTGCACGTGAATCCAAGGGACTCAAACATCTTGCGCAGCGTGTCATACCATGCCTTTGAGGCCTGTTTGAGACTGTACAGGGCGCGGAGTAGGCGCCAGACAACCTTTGGGTCATTGCGGAAACCAGGTGGTGGACGGAGATAAATCTCCTCATCCAATTCGCCATTGAGGAAAGCCGCTTTGACGTCTATTTGATGGACTTCAAGATCATGTTGAGCTGCAAGTGCGAGAAGTGAGCGAATGGTTGTGAACTTCGTAACAGGAGCAAACATGTCTGTATAATTGAGCCCTTCGATTTGTGTGTACCCCTTCGCGACAAGACGAGCCTTGTACTTGTCGATTTCACCGTTTGGCCCACGCTTGATTTTAAAAACCCATTTTGAATCGATTATCTTGCGATCGGGCAGTGCTTCGACTTCCTGGTACAGGCCGATCTCTTTGAAAGTATTTAATTCAATCGCCATCGCTCCCAGCCATAGATCAGCATCTGGACGACCGAGAGCATCACTGTAGGTGAATGGTTCGCTGTCTAGAGGCGTTGCGGTGGCAGTGCCACGGTGTGACTTGTCACAGTCCACCATATCTGCGCATGCCTCTGTCTCTCCTCCTTCGTCAACACCCTCAATGCAACAAGGTAAGTCGTCCGTCTCTTCATCGTTAAGTTGAATCTCCTCTTGCAGGGTAGTCCTCTTGTAGGCGTTGATGAAGAAACGTGAGTCGTCGTCATGGATCGGCACTCTGCGAGCGCGGGAAGACCTTCTCACCGCTGGAGCGGGGATAGGAACCGGATACAGCGACGGTGGAGCGAACAGATGGCCTGAGCGTCCATCAGAGGTAGGTTCGAGACGTTTACCTTGTCATTGGCCCCTACTGACTTGCTGTTCAACAGGAACTTCAACTCTTGCGATTTGGCGGCTCAAAACGCCATCTGGAGATGATCCAGCGGGATTGGATGAAACGGGTGCATGTATCAATGCATTTTCGATATTGTTGACCCTTACTGAAGGTGTTTCATTGATGGATTCGACATCCGAGTCCTCGTCGGTGCTGGCTGTCTCCCCATCCCCAACAGGTGAGTCTGGGATCGTTTGTATGGCCTCAGAAAGTGTTCCAACCGCTAACGGCTTTGTTCCTTCAACGTTTAGACACGGATTGTCAATCTTAATGCGGGAGGGGGTGTTGGCGCTCCCTTCATCGAAGACAATGTCCCTGGACTCAAAAATTCGTCCGCTCGGACGGTGCACGCACACATAGGCTTTGCGGTTCTCAGCGAAACCTAAGAAAGTGCATTCGACTGACTTGGCGTTGAGCTTCCGCCGCTTCTCGTCAGGTACGTGGACGTGTGCCTTGCACCCGAATATTCTCAAATGCATGACTGACGGCCTGTTTCCAGTGAACGCTTTGTGCGGTGTCAATCCGTCGGTGATCGCACAAGTAGGTACACGATTTAGGATGTGGGTAGCGTAGAGAATGGCGTCCGCCCAGTAGGCGTTGGGCAATCCAGCGTCACTGAGCATTGCATGAGCCATTTCGACCAAAGTGCGGTTCATCCGCTCGGAGACTCCATTCTCCTGCGGTGTGTACGCGTTCGTCATTTCATGATGAACTCCCTTTGATTTAAAATAGTCTTGTAGGGCTGTGGATCCGTACTCTCCACCTCCATCACTGCGAAAATAGTTCGCGTGTTCGCCTGTCTCCGCCTCGGCCCTTTCAAGGTATTCCCTGGTAAGCCTAGGCACTTCGTTTTTTAACTTTATTAGCTTAACGACGAGGTGGTGGGAGTAGCCGTCGATGAATGTGACAAAGTAGCGGTATCCTCTCCACGCTGTTGTTTCCATGGGTCCACAGATGTCCGAGTACATTCTGTGTAGTACCCTTGGACTTTCAACATTGGATTCGGAAGGAATCACAGCGCGGTGCTGTTTCCCCTCGAGACAAGGTATGCATTTATCTTCGTGCGTTTCCTTCGAGTTGCTGATAGCCATGCCATCAACCATCCCTTTCTTTAGCAGTTTTAAAATTGATTGAACATTTACATGTCCGAGTCGATGGTGCCAGACGTCAATGTCGGCTTCCGAAGATGTCTTTCGAGATGTGAGAGCCATAAGAGGAAGTTCAGGGTCGAGGGAGGATGAGGGACCATTAACTACATAGGCCGTTTGGTCTTCGAGACAAGGCGTTGCGGCTAGCAGGTACAGTGAGTTTTGTTTGTAGCCTTTGCCTACCACCTGATTCCCATCTAGGATTCGACAGGAGTTGCAGCCAAAGGTAACTTCAAGATTGAATTCAGCTAAGTATGAGACGGAAAGGAGATTCCCATCAAGATCGGGCACGTAGTAGACATCGCGTATGATGGTGGTCGCTATGTGCCCACCATCCAATTTAAGGTTGATGCAGATACGTCCTATACCCACTGCAGGGATAGACGTTCCGTTTCCAACAGTAATGGATTGGGGTGGTACAAGCCGATGATACGTCATGAACCATTTGCGCTGGCATGACATATGGGCTGACGCGCCCGAGTCTATAATCCAGTCACGAATGGTGGCTTTGTCCATCTGGTTGTGGGCCATGAACAGACGAAGAGGTGGAGGTGAGTCTCCGTCCACCTGTGCGACACGAGCCGCTAACTCAGTCTTTTCCTCCTTAGGCTTTTCTTTTGACTTGTCTGTTCCGTCCTTCGCAGCTACATCGCGCTTTTTCTTATAGCAGACATCTTCCGTATGGCCGTCCTTTGAGCAGTAGGTGCAGGTGGCCTTCTTCTTCTGACTCTTTTTACCAGACTTGGCTTTTCCCTTGCCCTTTGTTTGGCTCGTCGCCTTCGCACTAAGGGCTGTCTGCCCAGGTGATTTCCGTGACCTCTCTTCGATGAGAACTTGGTTTATAACCATGTCCGTCGTGAGTTTGTCATCCGCAGCCATTAAAATGGTGCGGAGGGTCAAATAGGATGTCGGGAGGGATATTACCATGGCTATGGCTACGAGCGAGTCATCAAGTGGCTGGCCAATGGTTTTTAAGACATTAGCCTTTTGCCGCATCAGATTCAACTGGGATTCCATGGCAGTGTCGTCCGAGAGTGTGCTCTGAAAAAGTTCGCTTATAAGGTATGCAATAGATTGTTTCCCACGGCCTTTGTATCGCTCACTGAGCTTTTTCCAGACTTCAGCGGATGTCATGGAATAAAGGACTCTGCTGAGGGGTTCGTCCTTCAGTGTGAGTGTTAGTTGGGCATGAGCCTCTTTGTCCTGCGCAAGCCATTCCTCAAGTTCGTCTGGCTGCGTGGCTGCGTCCGGTTTTGGATCTTCTCCACTAACGACTGACCAAAGGTGTCGGACACCCAGGACTGTTTGGACACAAAATTTCCACATGTGAAAATTTGTCCCGTTGTTGTCAAGAGAAGGAATGTCATATAAACGACTCGAGCCAGATGTGGCCTTGTTCAACACTGTAGAAAGTGTGGTTGCAGACTTCGAGGATTTTCCAGCCGCGGAGGCTGAGGTACCGGGAGCGGACATTGTGCGGGAGGTTGTAGTACTATATTGTCTAGTGTTGTAGGAGCTCGGGGCTCATAACCTTTTGTGAGGTGAACTGGCGCAGCTCAACACTAGACAAGAGTCACAAATGACTCAGTACTTCTGTGCAAATAGAGACTGAGGTACGAAACGAAAGAAAACATCCTATAAAGAACGACCGTGATTATGTAAGGAATTCTCGGCGTATCCATACTAAGTATAAAGGAAAAATGGTACTGTAGGGACCGGGAATTTCAACAAGGAGTAGGAGTAGGAGTAGGAGTAGGAGTAGGAACTTAGAGTCAGGCAGAAGCAAGATGAGGACAGGGCTTTGTTGATATTCATACTAAGGTATGAGGAGATACACAGAGACTTATATACTAACTAAAAGGATAGGATCCTTGTGATAAACACAAGACATGTGAAAGGTGGAGTAGGAGAAACACATGAGAGAAGGAAACACATGAAAAGGGTAAACACATGGAAGGAGTAAGTAGCAACAGTCAAGTAAGTGACAGGAAGGAAACAGGGTATGTACCTGAAGGTATGACAGAAGTGGGCCGGACAGACCAGAGGAACAGAGTAGGAGTTCGGAGGAGAAATATCGGAGTTGGTAGGAGATACGTTGGAGCTAATAGGAGATACGTCAGAGTTGGTAGGAGATGCATCAGAGCAAATAGGAGATACATCAGAGTTGGTAAGAGAGATGTCAGAGCAAAGAGGAGATGTGTCAGAGCAAGTAGGAGATGTGTCGGAGTTGGCATGGATGTGACATCTTCCATGCATTTAAGTCGCAGCTCACTGCCCAGGCGCTTGACCAGGAGACAGGCAGGGTTCTCCCTGCCTACATCAAGCTCTACCAGAACAATATGCTGATGCATCTCCGTGCTCAGCATGCCTGCCTCCAGGCAGGCAGATCACCCATGGCACCCCCCTCTCATGGCACCCCCCAGCCAGCTGCACCTATCCCCCCTCAATCCCCTGGCATCATTGTGGAGCTCCATGAGGAGATAGCGGCCCTGTGGAAAGAGGTCCAGGCCCTCTGTTCCTTGCATGAGGCCTCCCTTACAGCCCCCCTCTCTCCACACACCACCCCCACTGTAGTGCCCCATACTCCCCTCTCACCCTCCACCTCATTATCTATGTCTATCATCCAGGTGGGCACTGCTCATCCTGCTCACAGGTGGTTGCAGGCCATATTAGACCACTGGCACTGCCCACCCCCATTCTGCTCCATTGATTCCTCCATGATACCCTTCTACCCATTTGACACCCCTGAGGACATTCAGCAGGTGTTGGAGGTGATCTTCATAGCAGACATGACCCAGTTCATGGGTTTCGACTCCAATGGTGACCTCCGAGTTACCATCTGGGCCCCCCAAGAGTTGATCGTTGCCACCCTCATCATGCCCAAGGGGGTCCCAACAGCCCCAGCCCCCAGTATTCATCGTCCAACTTGAGTTGGACACTAGTCCCCCCACCCGCTCTCTAACTTTTCCCCCGCGACCAGTATACTCCAGATACAGATACACTGCTCTTCAGGTGGGCCACTCTGTTGGTTCATCCTGGCCTGTGCCTCTTGGCTCTGCTGGCACGAGGTCGCATTTGTGTTGATCCATTAAATAGCTCTCCCTTACATACAGCATGTAAAATGTGATAGCTAAGTGTGACATAGGGTCTATTGACCCTGATGCACTTAAATGGAAAAAAACCTAATCATCACTAGTGTCCTTAACCTAATCATGACTACCATCCTTGATATAGTAAAAGTGTATCAAAAAAGTGTAGTAAAAGTATACCAAAAAGTGCACCAAAAGGGTAGTCCAAGTGGAGTAGAAGTGTAGTAAAAGTGTACCAAAAGTGTAGTAAAAAGTGTGATCAATGTGTACCACAAAAGTGTACTAAAAGTGTACTAAAAATGTGTAGTAAAGTGTAGTAAAATGTGTAGTCAGAGTGTAGTAAAAGTGTACCAAAAATGTGTAGTAAAGTATAGTAAAAAGTTAGTAAACGTGTACCAAAAAGTGTAGTAAAAGCACTTCAGTCAACTCCCATTTAGGACCTATTAGGTTTGTATATTTCTACAGATGTATCTACCTATGAGGTCCTGACAGGTTGGAAATTCCCAGCTGCCCATGGAGATTCTCCAGAGCCCTATTATAATTCTCCAGCGCTATGCTTGGAGATTCTCCATAGCCCTATTTTACATCATTGGAGAAATGTATTTATCCATAATTATTTTATTTATTTATTTAGCAGGTGGCTGGGGTCCAAATTGGACTTTCTCCAGGGCTAAATAGGCCTTTCTTTGAGTGCATATAGGACTTTCTCCAGGATTAAATGGGCCTTACTTTGGGTACATATGGGACTTTCTCCAAGGCTAAATAGGCCTTACTTTGGGTGCATATGGGACTTTCTCCAGGGCTAAATAGGCCTTTCATTGAGTAAATATGAGATCTTCTCCAGGGTTATATGAGTGTTACTTTGGGTGCATATGGGACTTTCTCCAGGGCTAAATTGGCCTTTCTGTGGGTATAAATGGGACTTTCTCCTGGGTTAAATAGGCATTTCTTTGTGTGCAAATAGAGGCATTCTCCAGAGTAATTGAGCCATTTTCTGAGCATCAATAGGACTTTCTCTGGGGTTAAGTGGGCCTTTTTCTGTGTGCAAATAAGACTTTCTTCAGGCATAA
>Ga0307516_10003555_pt1 | contig 19915 bp, 16 predicted proteins | sample 19_EM_MG_FD_203310 | JGI IMG/M metagenome (GOLD analysis project Ga0307516, IMG submission 203310) | Populus trichocarpa ectomycorrhiza microbial communities from riparian zone in the Pacific Northwest, United States - 19_EM | ecosystem: Host-associated > Plants > Roots > Unclassified | place...
GGTTAATTTAAACTGGGGGGCCCCCACCCCCCTCCCCCTTTTTTTGTTTAAAATACCCCGGGGGCCCCCCCCCCCCCCCCCCCCCCCATCCCTCTTCCCCTCGTTTTCCACCCGCTTATGCCCGGGTGATGTGTACACAGTTCGCCGTGTACTCGGCCGGAATCTACTCGGCAACGATAATGGCCCAGGTTGCTGGCGACGGGAACATGATCACGGCCTTCGGATGGAATGTGGTGGTGAATCTGTTCTACATTCCGGGGAGCTTCGTGGGATGCTTCGTTTCGGACTGGATCGGGCCCAGATACTGCTTGATCCTCGGTCTCGCGGTGAGTGCATACCCCGCCCCCCTCCGTACATGACGACCGAACTGCCGGCTCACAGATCGCTGCGCACCTACAGCTCCAAAGCGCAACCGGCTTCCTCCTGAGCGGTTTCTACGGCACGCTCGCGACGCCAAAGTACATCGGTGCCTTCGTGGTGGTGTACGGTCTCTTCCTCTCGTTCGGCGAGCTCGGACCGGGCAACAACATCGGCCTCCTCGCGTCCAAGACCAGCGCCACCGCGATCCGCGGCCAGTATTACGGTATCGCCGCCGCCGTCGGGAAGATCGGCGCCTTCGTCGGCACGTACGTCTTCCCAGTCATCATCACCAACTCGGGCGGATCGGACACCGTCCGCGGGAACCAGGCACCGTTCTGGGTCAGCAGCAGCCTCTGCGTGCTGTCCGCGGGCCTAGCGGTGCTACTGCCCCATGTGGGACAGGACACCATCCAGAAGGAGGACAGGATGTTCAGGGAATACTTGGAAAGGAGCGGCTGGGATGTCAGCAGGTTGGGGCTCGAAGCGGAGGAAGTCGTGAGGATCGAGAGCGGCAGCGGTAGCGGACGTGATCTTGCGGAGAAGTATTGACGATGGTGATGTTATCAGACGGACCGAGATGAAGCGAATGATTATAAATACATATGTGTGCGCCTAATCGATGAACATCGTTATGATAAGCAAATTTTCGCGGAGAGTTGTACACAGTCGAAAGCAGAATGTAAGCAGCGCATAAACTATACTAGAGCCAACCCTCAAAACGGACACCTGCCACCCTCACCGGCAGCACCACCGCCCATCTTCATAATCTCCGCCGCCTCTTTCCTAACCGTCTCCACGCCGGCCTTCTTGAATGCCGTCGGACCCACGGTCTCGATCTCGTACCCGTCCTCACCGTACCCTCTCGTCCCAGCGATCGGCAGTCCGAGGACCCTCGAGACGAGACCCCAAAGCCCCCACCGATTGCGCACCGTGGCCGGCACATACCACGGCTCGTTGTCGTATTTCTTCACGAAGTACCTCCCGTTCTCGCCCGGGCGATCGGAGACGGTGAGGACCTTGTTGGCGTCAGTCCTGGGGAGCGCCAGCGTCGCGAGCAGGAGCCTCCTGGCCCCGAGCAGCACGGGCAGCAGCGCGGCGGCCCACGGCGCGGGATCGGGGAACAGCATGGCGGTGCGCAGCCGCGCATCGCAGATGGCGTAGACGAGCTGTCTCGCCAGCCGCTTCGCCGGCTCGCCGGGGACCCAGTACAGCAGCAGCTCGACGGTGCGGGTGGCGACGAACGCGTTGGTCTCGGCGGGGACCATGAACTCCTCCTCGTAGCGCTTGTACGCGGCCACCATGTCGGCGTAGCTCGCGGGGATGGTGTCGGCGGGGATGCCCATGCGCACGCCGACCTCGGACCAGAGCCTCCAGCAGGCGGCCTCCTCGAGCGGCGTCGCCGTGCGCCACTCGAAGCGGTTGACGAACTCGAGCGGCTGCGTCGCGAACAGCAGGAGCGTGTAGAGCAGGTCACGCGGCAGGATCTCCGGGTGAGCGCGGTGGAGGTAGTTGATGCGGGCGAGCGCGAGCGCGGCCCGCTCCGAGTCCAGCGGCCACGCGAGGAACTCGGCGATGAGCACGCACGTGTCCGCGTACCGCCGCCCCGCGTGCGCGGCTGTGCACAGCTGGCCCGTCCGCTGCAGCACCCGCGAGATGCTGGGGATCGCGTACGTGCGGAACAGCGCGAACTGCAAAGCCGTGCGGCACGTCCACGGGAACTCGAGCTCGTACAGATCGCTCACGATCGCGCGCGCGCTGGACAGGCCGAGCGACGACTGGAGGGCGGTTGCGGAGACCGAGTGGGGGTTGTGCGAGGCATTGCACGCGGCCATACGCGCATAGCGGAGACGCCGACAGAGCGCTGTGTAGCTCCCCGCTATGATGGCGGCGGCAGCAGTGGCGGCAGCGGCGAGCGGGACAGCGGAAGGGAGCATCGCGTTCGACTGGGTGGGTATCCAGTGTGGGTGAGATCTGCTGCTGACTCTACGGCGGACTGGTGGGAAGATGCATAGATAACCAACCGTTGAAGTTCAAAGCCAAGTGTTAGTTACAGGTGCTGGCTAATTCGCCCACATGCTGCCCCCCACCCAACCCCCCCCCCCCCCCCCCCCCACCCAAAACGCACAACCACGATTCACTCCTTCTCCCACGGCTTTCTCCTGACCGGCGCGGTGGCAGCCGCAGTCGGCGGGGGGAGTATGGTATCGGGAATCTCCATGATGCCGGGGATCGGCTTCCCGGTCGTGATGAGCTCCACCACCTCCGCGAGGCTCTTTGGATACGACGCTTCGTCCTTCGCTGCTGCCCCCGAGTGTCCGTGCTCATGGTCGTCGGGGGCCGTCGTCGGACCAACCATGCCGCCGTCGAGCCAGGCCTGATACTCCGCGTCGCTGACTTTGGCGCCGGTTTTCCTGGAGGCGGAGACCCCGCATCAACCCTGCAACTAACCACTTCCCTCCCATTGAAAAAACACCTGGTGGGGGGGGCAAAGCACTTTGTGAAATAGAAACATTTTGCACGATTGGTGAGGATCCCGACTTCACTCGCCGGCGCCGAGGAGATGATGGTGCGGAGGCCGGCTTGGAACTCGGCGTTGGTGTCCCACGTGTAGTCACGGATTTTGGAGAATGTCTTGATTTCGGAGGAGGTGGGCATTTCGAGTTGCTTAGTGGGGCGGCGGGACCGTGGTGGTGGTAGGTGGAACGTCGGGTTTGTGGGGTGGCCCTACTGTCTAGCGATTGGGCGGTTTGTTTATGTACTGCTGGGCTTCATAGGCGATCACTAGATCACGGGAGGAAGCATGGCGATGACTAGAATACACGTGAATATCGATTGTCAGGGTGAAAGTCTCGGATACGGCCATTGTGTTTGAATGCTCGAGTACTAGACCGGTCCTGGAATCGGAACATCTCATGGCGGAAAACACACATAAACCCGTTCAAATCTACTTTTCCAACATTTTCCTCACAGCCAGATAATCTTGGGCGTTCAAAGCCCGATCCGAGTAAGTACGTATGCGCAACGGAACTACGTAGGTAAAGGCAAGGGATTCCGCCACGAAAGAGAGATAGATGTGTCTACCTGCTATCAAACCCGGGGGAGCCTAGGGTCTCGGGGCGGACTTCTCAGGGGGGTTGGGGGGAGAGGGAGGCTAATATTTCTGGGGTTTTGGCTGGGACTTTCTTGGGAGGGTCGGTCGGGACTGATCATCGGACGAGACACAACGTGGCTTCTTGGAGATGGCCTCGAGAGGACTGGAGGGCGGTATCCGGACTGTCTGAAAGGGAGGTCGTGCGGTCTATGAGGGAGGTCGTGTGGTCTGTGGGGGAGGTCGTGCGGTCTGTGGGGGAGGTCGTGCGGTCTGTGAGGGAGGTCGTGCGGTCTGTGAGGGAGATCACTAGATTCTCTGCGGTCGTTGGCTCCTCTGCCGGATCCTCTGCGGTCGCCGAATTCTCTGCAGTCGCCGAATCCTCCGCGGTCGCCGGACCCTCTGCGGTCGTCGGCTCTTCTGCGATCGTCGGCTCCTCTGCGATCGTCGGCTCCTCTGCGATCGTCGGCTCCTCTACCGGATCCTCTGCGGTCGACGAATCCTCTGCGGTTGTCGGATCCCCCGCGGTCGCCGAATCCTCTGCGGTCATCGGCCCCTCTGTAGTCGTCGGCTCCTCTGCGGTCGTCGGCTCTTCTGCGATCGTCGGCTCCTCTGCGGTTGTCGAATCCTCTGCTGGATCCTCCACGGTAGCTGGATCCTCTGCGGTCGTCGGCTCCTCTCCAGAAACCAGGAGAAGGACTTCTTCTTCTAGGACAACCTCCTCTTCCTCTGTGGGCATTGCCGCCTCTTCCATCTGAAGCAGGATCCTCGTTTCCTCTCGAAGCAGCGTCTTCTCGTCCTCCCCCTTTGTAAGCATCGCCACCTCTTCCTTTTGAAGCAAGATCCTCGTTCCCTCTCGGAGTAGCGTCTTCTTGTCCTCCCCCTTTGTAAGCATTGCCACCTCTTCCTTTTGAAGCAGGATCCTCGTTCCCTCCCGAAGCAGCGTCTTCTCGTCTTCCCCCTTTGTAATCATCGCCACCTCTTCCTTTTGAAGCAAGATCCTCGTTCCCTCTCGGAGCAGCGTCTTCTCGTCCTCCCCCTTTGTAAGCATCGCCACCTCTTCCTTTTGAAGCAAGATCCTCGTTCCCTCTCGGAGCAGCGTCTTCTCGTCCTCCCCCTTTGTAAGCGTTGCCACCTCTTCCTTTTGAAGCAGGATCCTCGTCCCCTCTCGAAGTAGCGTCTTCGCGTCCCCTTCCTGAGGCATTGCTGCCGCCTCCTCCACCGCTTAGAGCGGCACCATCGCCACCTCTTGGTCTGTGGGTAGTAATACCAGCCTGTCTATCAACCGCTGTTGGTATTCCCGCTGCATGACTGGGGGCTGCGGAGCCACTGGGGCGGCGGGTGGGTGGTGGCATGTGAGTAGCCCCCTCGGACAGTCCCAGCCCCAACCCGATGCCGTCCTTAGAAGAGGGAGTGATGGGTGAAGCAGATGTCCGGCTGTCCCTCTGCTTTTGGGGCGGCAGAGGATACTTGACCGGATCGAGTTTCATCATGGCCTGGTAGTAGAGGTCCATGGAGTCGACGTGGAACAACCGCAGTTCCTGCTCTTCGCTCACCATCCTTCTCCTCTGATCGGCTGCCATGCTTCCGATCATCGCCGCGAAACTGATCGCCGGAGTGCCCAACGTGTGACGTACCCTCTCCTGAGTAACAAACTAGTCATCGTTAGCGGCGAGATGAGTCGACCCGTCGTCAATGGGATTCATCTTATCTGGAGTACGAACTCTGGCATTGTTGGGTACGTCTTCAGACGCGGAGGATTCCTGAGCATTCAGAGCGTGTAGTCGCGCAACGGCGTCAACCTGATCGATAGAGACCATCACGTTCCGCTTGTCGATCGGCAGACGCTTGATCATTGCCTTTGCCGCATCCGACCGGATCAACTCGACGGACTCTCCATGCATTCCAATGACAGGATTAACAACGCTGTAGTCATCGGCAGGGAAGTCCTCAGCATCGATGCCCTTCTCGACATCGGCAATCCAACTCTGATACTCCCTGTGGTGACGCTCCAGCAGACGACGCCTGCGTATAACGCTAGTTAGGTGATGTTGTAGCCGTGACTGATTGCAACCGTGGAGTTCACCTTTGCATCTGGTGTCGCTGGCGGAGGTACTGGACCTTGACCTCTACATTTGCAGCAGGCCCAGCGTAATCAGTTTCGTCGACTGTCGGTAATGAATGAGGACTGATGAAGTCAGCCGCCCGCTGGCTGTACGCAAGGGGTTCAAGCTGGATTCCGCCTACGCTGGGAAGTCGAGCAACATGTCGTCGAGGAACAAGGGCTGTCAAACTGATCAACCGACAAAATTCCTTTTGGACGAAGAGGCTACATACCTTCTGCGGCCTACGCCAGAAGATCTGTTGTTCTATGGGTTTGCCCCATTGGTAGCGCGGACGGGGTTTGTAGCTTGAAGAATTCATGGTGTGTGGGGTAGACGGGGTGATTGCGGTGGTAGAGGTCGAAAAGAGAAGATTAAGAAAGTGGTGGATGAGATGAGGTATGAGATGGAAGCTCACACGCTAACAGAACCGGCAGCGGCGACTGGAAGGTTGAGCAGTCGCGACGCATATCTACTGGTGGATTGTCTTTGGGAGGAAACAAAACGAGCGGGACGGAATGTCTCTGAAAGGAGGAAAGCTACCGTCTCAAAGCAGACTTGGATACGGTGAATCGAGCGGATGGGATAAGGGCATGGGAAGTTGACGCTGGAAGGATTATGCTCTAGTTACTTTATAGCTACTACTTGTATTTTCTTGCTACTCACTCCGAGAACCACTCCACGCTGCTCACTCGTGCGTCTCGCTGCACCAATGGACCAGCAATCGGATTGGTTCGTCAGCTATAATGCTGCGTATCAATACCGATTAGGACCGGCTGGCTGGATTGGAGATCTTGGTGGGATAGCTGCGTGGGCGACGGAGACCGTCCATCGTGGTAGCTGCAGAGGTGCATACCTAGCTTTCATGTGACATGATGACAGCGAATATCTCGGACGGATCAGTGGAGTCGAAAGGGGGCGATCGCTTTCGACACGACCAACTCTGTGGGGACCAGATGCGATGGGTGGTTCGGGGGATCCATAGAATGAGATTCTTCTTCGTTCGCTTTCTCGACACGCCATCATCGCGGCTAAGAGTGCAAGACATAGCACTCTAACCTCTACATCACGGAGAAGCAAAGCCATTCACGTCCCTCTCTCTCCTTCTCTTCCTCCTCATCGCTTCACCACCGTCCAGCCGCGAATATCTACCTTTTCTTCACCACTGTCCAGCCCACTGCCACCACCGCAAAGAATATCTAGAGCTTCTGCCGAGCCGTACGTGCTATACCTTCCACCTCCCTGTCGCTGTGCGTGTCGTTTGGTGTGGCTGCGTTGCCTTGCCCCTTCGCTTGCTTCCCCTGTGCTTGCCGCTTGCTTTGGATCCTTCCCTCCCTTCCTCTCTTCCTTCAGCTTCAACTCGCCAACTCAACAATACCCAACCTCTCACGCACCGCACCTCAACCCAACTGACTATCTGGCTGACCGACCCTCCTCGCTCCATCCAACAACAGCTTTCCAGCACCCTCCCAAACAACACCACTAACGTCACCCACCGCCATCATGGTTACCCCCGAGTGGTATGTTCCTACTCCACCCCCCTCTATCGCCGCTTTATCCTCCCTCTAATCCTCCCTCTAATCCCCCCTCTAATCCTCCCCTCTATTCCTCCTCCCCCACCATCATCACCACTTCTCTCGGCCATACTGGATTACTGATTAGTGTACAGAGTTTAACCGCCTTCCCAACTGCTCCCGTCGTGTCTGCGCACGCTCGACTCGAGATTCGTGCTATCGATCCTCGGTCGCTGTTTTTTATCCCCGTGCGATGATACTGATGTCGGAAACCCCAGATACGACTACCTCTTCAAGCTCCTCCTTATCGGAGACTCTGGAGTCGGAAAGTCTTGTCTTTTGCTCAGATTTGCGGATGACACCTACACCGAGAGCTACATCTCGACTATCGGAGTCGACTTTGTACGTCTTGCATTCGACTGGCGCGATACATATGGAATACTAACTCGTTGTCCCTAAGAAAATCCGCACGATCGAGCTCGATGGCAAGACCGTGAAGCTTCAGATCGTACGTAACCCTGCCTTGGATCCTCCATGATCCGCTTTGGGGCCAACCAGGCGGCTGACGATATCATGCAGTGGGATACAGCCGGCCAGGAGCGGTTCCGGACCATCACCAGCTCCTACTACAGAGGTACTTAGCACTCGCTGTTGACCACTAAAAGGTTGTCATATGACATGTGTGGCTGACGAAACTCGATAGGGGCGCATGGCATTTGTGTCGTGTTTGATGTGACGGACATGGGTATGGGCTCTCCCATTTACGATGACGACGACTTCTGCTAACCCATTTGCCAGACTCTTTCAACAACGTCAAGCAGTGGTTGCAGGAGATCGACCGTTACGCGACGGAAGGTGTGAACAAGCTTCTCGTGGGCAACAAGAGTGATATGGCGGACAAGAAGGTGGTCGACTACGCTGTCGCAAAGGTATTTTGCCCCATATCGCCCCGCGAGTCGGTGGTTGCGAAAAAGGGCTTGCGCTAATCAGGTGCGCTCGCCGGATAGGAATTTGCCGACAGCCTTGGAATCCCATTCTTGGAGACCTCGGCAAAGAACGCCACCAACGTTGAGCAGTCCTTCTTGACGATGGCCCGGCAGATCAAGGTTCGTGACCACCACCCTCCCAGATGTACCCAACTCGGAGCGTGAAACTAATCCACTATCACACAGGAGCGCATGGGATCCACTGCCGTCAACAATAAGCCCGCTGTCACGGTTAACAACGGTCGGGATGTCCAGCAGGGAGCGGCTGGAGGCTGCTGTTAAGCAATCGTTTCTGGGCCTTTTCTTTTCCGTGTCGCCAGTCCGTCCTGATCACGGTTTGAAACTTCTACTACTGCTTCTAGACAATTTTAGATGGGAGCAATTCGCGGTCTTCTTCACTTGACAATTCGTTTCACCACCTCGTCCGAGTATTATCACCGGAGTCACTTGTTTCCTGCTTGTAGTAGTTGTTGCGGAATAGGATGCATCCGGATGGACAATTTCGGGGTGGGCCTGGTGAACTGGAAGGAGGAGCGGATCTCGTAGGTAACCTGATAGGCGGACCGACTAGGGGAGGAAAGTTGCGCATTCGTTTGGCTGTAATTGGATCGGGTGGTGGCTTGCTTTTCGCGGATTATGGTCTTTTGATGGAGGATCCGGAGTCCTTTGTGTGTTCCAGTTTCTTTGCCCTGTCTGGTTTTCAAATCGCTGTCTTTTTTTAATTGTCTTTGCTTGTCTGTCTATCCGTTCTGCGAGCGAGCTTTATATAACGTTCCAACTTAAGTCTCTATGTAGCTACGAGTTCCTCTCAGGGGAGCTTGCAACGAGCCGTCATCTCGCGGACTAGACAGGAAACGGACAATGCAATCGCCATGATCTATGTACATAGGCCGCACGCGATCAATGACAAAACAAACTACGAGTACTCGCTGCGTGTGTAATCGGTTCTTTGATTTGAAGCTTGAGAAGGAACATGGTAAATGCAGTGAAAAAAAAAGAAGCGCGCAGGCGGCAGTACAAACGATTCTCGAAGCCGCCAAACTCTTGTAACGCCACTTCCAGAAGAAACCCACCCTCAAGCATCAAAACGCCCTCCATGTCCAGCTGTCCCTAGACCTTGAATTTCTGCAAGACATCCTGCCACCATCTCGGTCAGCCCCCTTCCCTCTTCCCCTCGAGCTCAACCTACCGAAGTAACTTTCTTGATGTCTGTCGGTGAGATCCTAGTAGCTCCTCGTTTGCGCGCCTTGAGACTTGCCTCTCGTAGCAACCTATAACGCGTCAGATAGAATTCTCACCGTCGACAAAGCCAGGGTGAATGACTCTTGCATGAAGAGCTTGTACTGAAGGTACATCTGTATGTCCACGTTCTTGCCAATATTCAAGCCAGTATGTGCCTTGGCTGTACGCTTCAGAACGGAGCGGGGGTATGGGGTTGTGGGTGGCATTTGGCGAGTCAATGATGGTGTGTATGTGGGAGGTCAAGCTTAGGAGTTGTTGTTTTGTTTGGGTCTGGGTGGAATGCAACCCCTAGTAGCCACAAAGCCTAAAAAAAGGCCGGGTAGCGAACATTCTGTGAGAGTTAGGTTACCACAGGATGCAGCTCGCCAAAGCCCTCTCTCCCCAAGTCTCTCTCTGTTCTCCGTTGGTTCTTTCCCAACCATCTCCTTCGTATCATACATCGGTAAAAACAACTACTCACTCAATACCTGAATTTCGGCCCGGCTCAGCTTCAACATATCAAAAGGAAGCGTCGGGGCGGGAACTAAACGAGCAATATGACGGAATTCATTGGGTGTGTGCTCTCTTCTCCCCTTCGCTTCACTTTGACACCCCGCCTTCTTGCTGGAATACGATGGATATTGAAGTGTATGTGTGAGAGGAAGTTGCTGACAGCCTGGTGCTCTATTGCGCAGTGCTCGCATCTCGCTGATTTCAAAGAGCAACATACGGTTCAACTCCCCTGCTCCTTCGTCGTCTTTCACAGACGGCGCTTCTAATATTTGGCAGATATGTCGGCACACTCCACGAGATCGATTCTGAGACCAGCACGGTAGCGCTTGAACAGGTAGTTTCGCACGGTACGGAGGGCAGACGTAGCGGAGAAGGAGAAATTGCGGGGTCGGACAATGTCTACGAATACATTGTGTTCCGCGGAAGCGACGTCAAGGACTTGAGGATTGAGGAGCCGGCGCAGAAGAAGCCGCCTGTCCCGCCGCCGCAGCTGGATGACCCCGCTATCTTGGGCGTGAGTACTAGCAGGAAGGTGACGGGCGGGAGGGGAAGCTGATGAGTGTGTGCAACAGCAAAGCTCTCGCCCGTATACGCTACCACAACATCCGCCTGGTCAGTTCCAGCAACAGGTCCCGCCTCCGATGGGAATACCGCCGTATTACCAGTTCCCTCCACCCCAGCAGCCGCACCAGAACTTTGGACCCGGTCTTAGTCCTTACCAGGCCGTCTCGATGTTCGGAGCCTATCCCCCGCCGATGGGTGGCCAGTCTCCTATGGGGATGCCGGGTCCTGGACTGGCGGCCCCACACCAGCAGCAACCCTCACACCAGCAGCAGCAGCATCAGCAGGCTCCGCCGCCCCACCCATTGCAACCCCCACAGCAAGCTCAGCAACCCCCACAACAGCCTCCGCAGCAGCCTTCGCAGCCTAACCAACAGCAGCCCCCGACTGGTCCACAGAACAGAGTGCCTCGGCAAGCTCCGATCGGTCCTTCGATGAACCGCCAGGTCTCGGGTTCCGCTCGTCAGCCTCCGGCGCAAGCTTCTAAACCGCAGGAGCAGCTCACTCAGCCCACCACAGTGGCTGTGCAACAGCAACCCAAGGTCGAGAACACCAACCAACCAAAGCCGACCGAACAGGCCAATGCTGGTACGCCTGTAGCCGCTGTCCCTCAGAACCCTGCGACTGCACCGACCGGGCCTAAGACACGTGGTGGAATCGTCCCCGCCCTCCCCCGACCGTCACCAGCCGCTAGACCTTCAGCGACTACCACGGCGAGCAATTCTACGGCATCTTCCGCGCAGCTTCCCTCGAAGCCCGAGGCGGCTATAGACGCAAGTGCGGCCAATGCCGCGGTTAGAGATCTCGCTGATAAGGTCAATCGCATGGCCATGACAGCCAGCAACACTGCTGCTGCGACACCGAAGCCGACCGCTCCAGCCAGCGCCAGCGCCAGCGTCCCCCGCTCCGCCGACAATCCAGTACCAACTGTTCCCGCTCCCGGCATCCAGGTGGCCCCTCACCAAGCGCGCACGCGTCAGCAGCCCGGCACAGGCAATTTCGTCGCCAGCCGTAGTCGTGGTAGCGTACGCGGAAGCGTCAACCAACAGACCCGTAAGGTGGAGGTTCCCACGACCGACTTCGATTTCCAAGGCAACAACGAAAAGTTCAACAAACAAGATCTAGTCAAGGAAGCAATTGCGTCGGGTACCGACGAGAATGCACCACAATTCACGCAGGCTCCGTTGACGAATGAGCAGCAGTCCAAGGACGACGGTGCTGTCAACATTCCCCCACCCCCGAAAGACGGTTTCTACGATAAGAAATCAAGTTTCTTTGACAATATCTCCTGCGAGAATAAGGAACGTGCTGAGGCGGTTCCCGGCGAACGTAGAGGCGGCGCCCAATTCCGCTCCGAGGAGCAAAAGAAGAATCTTGAAACATTCGGCCAGGGAAGCGTCGATGGGTATGGAAGCGGATACCGTGGTGGATGGAGGGGTGGCCGCGGACGAGGAAGGGGTGGATATCGCGGTAGAGGCTACGGTTACTCCCGTGGAGGCGGCGGAACAGGAGGGTATCGTGCGCAGCAGCAGCAGACTGGTACTGCGGCTGGCAACTGATCTGAGATGTTATGATCGGACGGGATTAGATGGGAACGAGAAGAAGTCACTCGACGACGATTAACAAGGGTGGGATGGGATGGGATGGGACGGGACGATGGATGGACGGGGGATGAGACGACATGGTTCCTGCTGCTACTGTTGACGTCTCCGCCTTTTTTCTTCTACCTTCCATCCATCCTCTGTTTTCCATCCATACTTCTTTTTTACCGGGCTCCTCTCGTTATTTTTTTTCAAACTGTTTTTTTTTCCTTCTCTTTGCTGGTCTTCTGTTTGATCCGATGATGGGGACAAGAAGGGGTTTCTAAACGTATGTTTGATGTTGGGTCGGTCGGTAGGGTATGCTACTACCAACCAAAATACTTTTGTTTTCTTCGTGATACGGAAAACTCATTACTTAAGTGCGCTATGGGATGGTGTTGTTTTTTTCTTTCCTTTCTTTTTTCCTCAAGGGACCAAAGGGATTCTAATGAAAGATATGTAAGTATGTGGGGGGTGGGTGGTAGGATATGGCAGAAGAGATGTTTCAAAAACTGAAATCTGATGTGTTTTTTTATTATTATTTCCTTCTTGCTTCCATCTCTATCTGGCTGGCTGGCCGACTTGGGGGCATTTTATTTTGTTTTTTTCTCCCTTTCCTTCGCCATGGTCACTTGGGCGGCAACTTTTTTTGGGTTTTCTTCTCCCCCACCTTTCCCAGAAAAAGGGTTTTTTTTTTTTTTAAAAAAAAGGAATCATGAAAAAGGACATTGAAACGACTACTGTTAGATGATCTTTGTAATCATACTCGCATTCACCCTATGTAGACTATTTCTATTTGTTTTGTTATTATTCGCTGTAGATCATGGCGATAGGTATACATAGATAGATATGTACATACTGTGCGTTTCCCGTCCGCAGTCCGCCCGAAGGCGGCTTCGTTGCGTCTAGGTAGAAAATATGGCGGCTCACGTTGGATGATGAATCAAAGAGGTGAGAGTTGAAGGGCTGGTCAGCGAGTGATACCTCGATCAATCGATGGTGATAAGGAGAAATCTAATATGTATCTAGGGACCTTTTGCAATTACGTGCGTGCAATGAATCCGCTGGCCGAGGTGGTGAAATAGGAATAGCTCGTGCTGACTATGAACGTCGAGGGTTGGGAGCTTTGGCGGATTTGTCTGCGCGATAGAAAGTTTACACAATAATACAAAGTTTTCCTGGTGGTGGTGGTGGTGGTTTAAGGTAAAAGTTCTCACGATGATTATTTTTTATGACTTTGCCGTCGGGCGACATTGCAGCAGCCAATCAGAGGTTTTGTTTACATGTCAACAAAGAATCAGCCCGGTCTTGCGCAAATAGCCCGCACAATGATTAGTGTTTCTTGGCTGATCCTTCTAGGCATAGTCTGTTCAGCCCCCTGCCGTTGCTGTGAAAACCCAGCACCACGTGCGAGCGATAAAACTGCAAAAGGTCCCTAATGTAGATATTTCGAATCCCTAACAAAAGGAAGGAGGGCTAAAATAAATGAAAAACATACACCGAAACACCGTCCATTTCCCATCTCAAGAGCAAGTACTCAAAAAAGAAAGAGAAAAAAAAAAGAGAAAGGAAAATAAAAATAAAAAAATAAGCCCACAGTAAATAAGTAGCAACCAAAAACACTCCATTGAACGCCCCATGCGATACACCCCTATTATCGATCCCATCGCTGCAAAACGAATCATCATCGGAAGCAGAAGCAGAAATAGAGGAAGAAAAAGCAAAAAAAAACAATCTTCAACGACGAATGACTACATCCTTCTGCTCGTCGTTCTTCAACTTGTAGTCCTCCTTGTAGTCGAACCACTGCGTCTGACTGTTGTAGACGTAAACTTTGAAATCGACGCCGTAAGGTTTCTATTCCCATTCGTCAGCCAATGGGTCGATCGATCACAAGAAAGGATGCTGTTACCGGCTCGAGCATGTAGAGAGTACCCAGCGGAACGTCGAGACTGGCGACATCCTCGCGGCGAAGGCCGAGGAAGTAGGCCAGCAGCACGCGAGCCACGACGCGGTGAGCGACTAGCAAGACGTGGTCCTGCATCCTCTCGACTTCAACGATGACAGCGCGCAAACGGTTGATGACGTCGAGGTAGCTCTCGCCTCCGGCTCCGGGATATCTGTATCTCAGTTTGTCCTTCTTGCGTTCGGCGTACTGGTCCGGCCACTGCGCGCGGATCTCGTCGTACGTGAGCCCCTCCGCGTTTCCGGCGTTCAACTCGTTCAGCATGCGCATCTGCTTGATGTCGTATTCTTCCTCGTCGAAGTATTCGGCGGTTTCGATCGACCTCTTGAGCATACTGGTCCAAACGCAGAAGTTCTTCTCGAGGGGCTGTCCCTGGTCGTCCTCTTGGTACGCATTCCGGTACTGGGGATTTGGCGGGGTCGTATCGCCCATGTGTGGCGGTAGGTGCGACGCCGAGAGCTTCTGCAGAAGCCTCTCGTGGAAATGTTTCTTTTGAAACGAAACAAAGCTCGCCAACGCTTTGGCATACCGCCTGCCCTCCGGGCTCAGTGATGCATCGCCCCCGATCTTGCCGGCGACATTATCCTCCGATTCGCCGTGGCGGGTGATCCAAATCTGCCTAGGTGACAGATGGAAGTTGAGAAGAAAGTAGACGGTCTGCGCAGCCAGAAAGCCACGAATCTGGTGGCTGACGATCTTGCGGCCCACGTCGATCATCTATTGATGTTGTCAGCTGGATGTATGGTGGTAGTTGTCGGTGCTGTGTTTTGCAACCAGATGAGCGGAAATTTGGGGATGCCGCGTGTTGCACGTGCCTGACACCCCCCACCACAACCGATGAACGAACGATCGGCTTACCTTGATATATTGCATTCCCAATTTCTCCTCGAATTCTCCCAGCGATACGTAAGTTGTTTCGTACAATTTGACTAGTCTCCCGCCAGGATCATCAGTACCTGGGCGAACGGAACGCCAGACAAGCTCTCGCAGTGACGACTACTTACCTCGACGCTTGAAATCAGCCAAGGCCTGCACCGGATCCGAGTCTTTATAATCGGGACCCTGCAGCTTAAGGCGCATGTTCGCCTCCAGGAGCTGCTCATCATTACACTCGGACTCCAAGAAAACGACACCGATTTCCTTGCCGGCGACCTGGCGAATCCGGTCCAGCACCGCCTTCCGACGCTTCAGGGTTGAGTTGGTCGCATCCAGGATACCAACGGAGCCACCTTCGTACAGAATGTAATGGAGGAGCTCGTCGAGAGTCTCCAGTGCCACCTGTTCACGGAGCTCGGACGCCGCCGTGTTGTTGGGATCGAAGAACGCGGCCGACTGATCGATGCTTCCAGCGATGCCCCCCGTCGACGATGCCCTCCTGTGAGTAGCCTTTGTGGGAGCAGCATTGTTAGCGTCCAGCGCAAACGACGGCGAAAGCAGACCGGTTCCCTGAACGCACTGCGAGCGTCTTTTGGCGGGCTTCGCGGGGCTCTCGACCACACCGGCGGCCAAACGACGACGATTTCCAACATTGAAGATACGGGTGTCATGCTGGAGCCTGCATCGCACAATCGCGTCAGTCGTCAGGCCAAGACCAAGGCGTTGCGCAATGTCTCACCAGTTCAAGTATCTCTCAAGCTTCTTGGTGACGTATGACTTGCCACGAGCCGGAAGTCCCACCATGACGATAACCTGTTTCGTATCAGCACGGCGATCGCTCGAGGGTTCTCGAGGAGCTCGGGACAACCCACCAGCTTTGATCCGAGATCGCGATTGGCGATGCGGCCATCCGGCGAGACTTTGCTCTTGGTAAGGCCAGGAACATCGATTGTCGTAGCACGACTACACGCGGCGCGCGGGCAATCAGTTTCAATCTGGTAGCCACTGTTGCTGCTACACAGCGCGGTGGAGGAAGGGAGAAACCCTACATCCTCGGGGAATTCGGTGCAGTGCCAGTTGGAGTATTGCTCGGGATCGGATGCAGATCCGGCGGAGCGAGGAAGTCAGCGCCTTCCTTGTTGCAACACGTAGACCTGGTTCTGGACATGGTCGCAGTTGGCGCAGCCATCACCGCTCTCGCGATCACCGAGTGTTGGCCCTGGCGACACAGACTCGGAGTCGGAGGAGTTTCGACGATGACGGGATCAGGAGTCATCTGGAGGAAGCGCGGTGCACATTGACTTGGATTCAAGTTGGCAGCAGGGACTTTTGGAGACGACGCTGTCGGGGCCATGAAACCGCCTGAGACTGTGAAGCGGTTGCGTTAGATTGAGGTTGGGGCTGGAAGCTAGGAATGGGAGCGGTGCACTCGCTTTCGTTCACCTTTCGTACGAGAAACAATGACAAGGAAGACAGAACGGTACCTTAAGAGCGTTTGGATTTCTTTGCGCAGGAGAGAGGGAAATTACGGTGGGATGGGCAGTTGATGAGCAGCAAACCAGCAGTTTAGTGTTGGGAGGTTGATGTAGTAGAGGTGGGAGTTGGCACGAAGGTTGAGAGGGTTAAAGGTTTTTTTTTTTTCTTCTAGGGCTGGATCGTGAGAAAGAAAGTTCGACGAAATAGTGCGTTGTTGTTGGCCCGTAAAAAGGTGCAAGCGAGAAAAAAAAAAAAAAAGATCTGGGTGGATGCAAGTTGGTTGGGTGTATGATGACGATTGTGGGGCTGACATAAATATGTAGCTATGTACTTACTTACATATCGTGCATACAGGTCCAGTACATAGTCACACACCAGTAGTACCACACGGGCAAGAGTACGCCGCCAAGTCTTTGCGGACGCTATGTAAGAAGTACCTAAGTACATATGTATACGATACATTCTTCGAAAGAAATAAATAAAAACCCCTCTGTATATGATCATATGTATACTTCATGTCCACACATCCAGATCTAAACTTATCGCTATCTATCTATCCCACCCTAATATATCTGACATCGATCTTTCCACTTCCGCCGCCTTGTGTTCCCATCTTTTCACACAAAGTCCAAGTCCAATCGAGCACCAGCCAATCAGAAACTCCACCCACAGAGCGTGGGAAGCTCACAAACAAACAAACAAAAAAACTCCTGCGTGGCCGTTGGAGGAATTCTGTTTAACTGGAAGCCTAGCCAATCAGCCAGCCGGCCAGCCAAATCGTCGATCCCGCCCCTGTCTCCCACAATCATATCTACATCAAAGGATGGATGGACGGAAGGGGTTGGAGGGTGGTTGGATGGTTGGATGGATCGATTCCAGAAGCGGCAGGGATCGATCGTACGACGAGCGGGCGGGGCGGGGATGGAGCGGGCACGTGATAGTGATGATGACGCTAAAGGCGGAACGGGAGCGGTACGCGATCATGGTGTATGGTTCGCACTCCCGCCCCGCCACCGCAATCAGCATTGTGGATGGTGGCCGGATCTGCGAATACCCAGCTGGCAAAGACTGACTTGACGCAAGGTTACATACCTAGAGTGAGGACGAGCAGCAAAAAGTCATGCGCCAAACCCGGATTGAACGGGTGACCTTCAGATTACCCCGGATATTAGGATGTGACCGAATTACTTCAGTCTGACGCTCTCCCAACTGAGCTATTAGCGCCTGATGGTTCAGGTTGTTTCCGCCTGTACTTGGCCGCATTCGGCGAGTGACATCTGTGTCACGGCAATCCTTCGTTTCATCACTAGCTAAACAGTATGGTATATAATCGCGGTAGTTACGGAACCCGTTCCCCGCCATTCCTACGCCGTATCCCGGGGCATCCTGGCACCCTGCACCGCCAGCAGATCCGCCATTGAGTTTCCATCGTCGCGGCCGGTGTGACCCTTCACCCACTCGAACCTAGTCGTGCTCCCGTACTGCTTCTCCCTTTCTCGGATCTTGTTGGTGATCGCCTCGACCAGATCGCGGTTCTCGACTGGGCGCCCCACGCTCGTGATCCAGTCTTTCCTGACCCAGTTGTGATGCCACACCGTCACACATTTGATCGAGTACTGCGAGTCGGTGTAGATGTGAACATGGCGATGTGGGGGCGCAACGTTGAGTGCGCGCAGGATCGCAGCGAGTTCGGCACGCTGGTTGGTCTGGCGGGGGCCGGCGAGGGGCTCGGAAATATTTCTGAAAGGGGCTGTTAGAGTGGAAGGAGTGAGTATCCGCGGGTGGAGTTACCGAGCATCCTGCTCACCAAACCAGACGCCAATGCCGGCCGTCGACCCCAGCTGGCCATTGCCGACAGCACTGCCGTCGGTATAGATCTTGAGGACCGCGTCGTTCTTCGACGACCGGGAGTGCTCCCTACCGATCGCAAGAACATCTTCCGGCGACGACGACGAGCTCAGATCCAGATCGTCAATAGCAACTGCCCGTTTCTTGGCCACTGGAGGGCCGTCCTGTCGGCTGGCCACGGGATCATAGAGAGACGATTTGGGCAGGGTTGCGAGCTCGTCGTCTTCGTCGTCATCATCGTCATCATCGTCGTCATCGTCGTCATCATCGTCGTCCGGTTCTTCCTCTGGCGGCTGTTGAGGCGGCGGTGGCGGTGGCGGTGTGTGATGTGCTTGATGTGACCGCGAGTTGGGCTCTAGTGGCTTCGCGACTGTAGGACCGCAGTCCACGAACGCCTCTGCTTCTTCTCTCGTCGCGAAAGCCCTGCTCGTCCGTCCATCAGTCTTCCTCTCTCCCTCCAAGGGACGGGCAAACTTCTGGAAAACACTCACTTGACCTTCGGTTTCGCCACCCCTTTGACCTGCTTCTCCGCAGACTCCCAGTCGGTATACACGCCCGGAACCTTTCCACTCCTCACGCCGTAGAACTTGGCCGTATACGAACTCGAATTGGGATCCAGTGAAGGGTCCTTTCCGGTGAGGTACAAAGCCGCATCTTCGGCGGTGGGGAACGACTTGACTGTTGGCAGTTCCCGGAACCAGCAATCAGCACACGCTGTTCCCTCCGGCAACGGGGGGCCAGGGTAGAGGGGAATGTACGGACACTTTGCACCCTTGAAGCCGCGGATCTGCTCCATGCATTCATTCCAGCTGGTGTAGATGCCAGGTCTGCGGCCGACCTGCACGGCATAAAATTTGGCCTCGCCGAGCCGCTTCCTCTTCGATCCCGCGACCGCCGACATCCAGGCCGATCGCAGTGATGGAGTGTGTGACTTTTGCGGTGGGAGGTGGAGGCGCGCGAGTGCGGCGTTGATCTGGGCGAGCTTCGAGTCGGCCCACGGGACGGACGCGGGCGCAGGAGGGGAACGGGAGCGGCGCGTAAACCGCGGACGGCTCGAGAAGAGAACGTCAGTACCGACCAGGCCACGTCCGCGGGTCACAGCTGTTCTGCCGATGGAGAGAAAACGCGGAGTTTGGGATCTCATGCATGCGTGGAGAGAAGTATAAAACACTTCCCTCCACTCGATCCACGTAGGGTCGTGCGGGGAAGGGATGGGGCTGGCTCACAATAGTCTCTAGCAGCAGACTTTTTTTTTTTCCTTCTTCGCTCTCCGAGCGAGATGACGTACAGGCAGGAACGCGCTTCTTCCCTCCGCTCCTGCTTCTGCTCGTGTTCTTCGCGCAGTGGGCGATCAGAAAGAATGATCGTTTCTTTCGCTCTGTATCAAAACGCCAGAAGAGCTGGTTGACGGATTGATGTCACAGCCTAGACCGGTGCCTCCATTAGCTCGTGTAGACGCATCACAACAACAAACAAAAGGAAAAAGAGTGAGGGATTTCAAGAATCCGCCGAATTTTACCGGGCTGGGAGGTGGGGGGAGGAGGAGGAAGAGGAGGAGGAACCAACAGGTCACGGGCAGGGTGAGAAGGACGGGAGGTTGTACCGACCAGCGAGTTTGTTCTATTCGATCTCGACGAGCAGAGGAGCAGCGACGAAGTGAAGGGGGAAAGGGAGAAGAAAGTATTGGTGAGTGATGGAGGATGTAGACGGATGGCGGGGCTGGGGAGATTTTGCTGGGGGATATGTATGTAGGTATGTATGTGGGGGAGGGAATGGGGGGGGGGGGGGGGGGGGGGGTTGTTGCGGGGAGCCGCGGCCGGACAG
>Ga0307516_10003557_pt1 | contig 19893 bp, 28 predicted proteins | sample 19_EM_MG_FD_203310 | JGI IMG/M metagenome (GOLD analysis project Ga0307516, IMG submission 203310) | Populus trichocarpa ectomycorrhiza microbial communities from riparian zone in the Pacific Northwest, United States - 19_EM | ecosystem: Host-associated > Plants > Roots > Unclassified | place...
CGAAAGATTCATGCTCTAGAGACGTTTTCGGTGGCTTCGAGGTGTATCCTGGCGAAGAACCTCGAGGGCTGGGAGGTGATGACGGTCTTTGCGGGCGAGGTTGGGCAAAGTGACAGATTCTTCATGGTGAGCGGAGCGCCCGGGTTCATCAGGCGGTCGGACTAACACCCAATCGCGGTCGGAAAGGAGCTGATATCCACGATTGCCGGTTGCATATGCGACGGGGCGGCGAGCCCGGGGCTCAAACACAGCGCCCTGCAACTCGCTCTGGCTCTCGTGGCCGGGTTAACCCAACTCAGCCCTGGGGCTTACTTCCTTCGGACGGACTTGTTTCCAGTTATTGTTGATGTTAGTTACATCCGTCTTTGTGACGTAATTTGGCTGACCCTGACTGCCCCTTTCCTGATACATAGATCATCCTCGGGGCGGACACTGAACGATACACTCTCGAAGCGATACTGCTGCTCGCCCTACTCGCAAACTTCCATAAATCGGACGCAGCACATCAAAACCCTTACGTTGCCCAAATCAAGCAAACAGCATCGCGGGACCTTTTGCAAGGAATCGCTTGGGCGGCAAATTCCGCTATTAAGGCGGTTGTCAAGTAAGGACAAATAGGCCATTCATGGTCCACCAGGTTGCGTTGAGCGATCAAACTCTCACAGGGAGTATCAGGCATTGTCCGATGACACGCCACCATCTTCAAAGACCGGTCTTGGATCCATTGTCACCATGTTCAAATCGGAGCGTGTGTTCACGGATCCGCCTAAAGATTTATTCGTCAAACAGTGAGCAACTTTGTTGTCATAGTCCCACCCACCGTAGATGTAACCCACGCGATGTTGTAGGCCAGCCGAGGCAGTGGTGGTGCTGCTGCCCGTGTTCGAATTTCTTGATAATAATCAAACCTTCGCAGAGGTATTGGTTAAACCGTTTACGCCGGATGATGACTCTCAGGACCGAGTCCTCGTCTTGTCGCTCGTCACCGTCTCATCGTACATCTTGACCCATGCGACGTCTTCTGCGTCGCCCCGCGCCGTCGCGTACGCGCATTTGTCGTTGAACATCTTGCTGAGATTGGTTCAAAATCCCAAGATCTCGAGCGCTTTCTGTCAACCTCGGTCACGCCCGATCAGGTTGTGCCGACAGGTGAGACCCATTCCCCCTGACGCACTGGTATGGAAGCTACACGGTCACTCTAGAGAATCCCGCCGTTACCTATGGTAACAGGTTCGCGACCACCCATGTGTGCAGTGCTGGATTCATCTGTTTTATGGCTACGCCACAACTTGCGCAAAAAGCTCGAAGTGAATTGTTATCTGCAAGTCTCGATCTTCCCGTCCCCGCTTTATTCTCGACGGTTCTGCTGATGCTTTTCACACCCCCTATACAGAGCATGCGTCAGGACATGCCACCAGGTGATCTCGTTCTTACAAAAACACGGGATCCGACTGGGTATGCCACCCACCCCGCAGTTCCGACCCGGGCTCACATTTATACCCCAGAATACCATTGGACTGAATTCTGGAGGGCTGTATTGGGGCTCTTAGAGTTCCTGACTAAGAAGATCGACGAGTTACAAAGCGCTGCGGGGATACGCCCCCTTATCAAAGAGGTGAGCACCCTCACGACACTTCAGTTCCCATCTAAATTTTTGTAGACGTTATCACTATTGGATCTGTCCATCACAACAGCTCAGGCATTTTTGCCGAACGCCAAGGCGTTACACGAGTTTGTGGTCAGTCGGGAGATTGGATCATTGGGAGGGTCTTGATGATCGCTGACCGCGCATGCAGTATGAGTTGACAAGGTCCTCGTCGATCTTCAGATCGCAGGATTCTTTGTTAAAGAAGCTAGATGTCGCTGACGCCGCTAGGGAAAGAGGGTCGGCAATTTCTGGGCGCACGACGTCTGACAGCCTGACCACCCTGATTAACGTAGTTGACTTTTATGAGGCCAAGATTGGACAGACCAGATCAGCCAACCAGGCGTTACGGACTGTTGCTCACGAAATTGACAGAGATGGACTACAAGGTGTTGAAGAAGGTCGAGACGTGGAGATTAGATCGTGAGTGAATCGTTCATTTCTCCTGCTCGTTCATCAATCTGATGAGGGTCGTTTAGAGCCCCTATGGATGAAGTTACTGGTCTGCTGAGACATGTATATGCGGACTGCATGTCCTTTCTACCATGAAGATCCGGGTCGAGGCTGAAGTACGTTCAGTAACTGGGCCGGGGTCAGTTGATCCTGATGATGTTATGATGGGGTGAAAAAAGCTTTTTCACCATATCCTAGGGGGCGGAGATAAGAATGAGACTCGGCAACGCACCCTACCCTTGACAGAGATATTGTAGAAGAAGTCCTGAGTATCATCATCTATCATGTTCCCCATCCATCGTCTGGAATATTCCTCCCATTTTTCGCACATTTTTTCAACCATGAGCTCGCCGGGCTCAACAGTGATGACGGTCAGGCTTGCATATGAAACGCCTGGGCGGTCGGTTTTTACAGGGTACCTCGGACAGATAACGGCTCGGTGAATGAGCCTCGGTAAATTTACTCGTGTTCATACTACGGGGCTCCTTACTCCTCCTCTACTTTTTTCGACCACCTCCGTCGAGGCGCATGGCTGGCATTCGTTATGTCTCGCATCTTTCCTCGTCCTTGCGCCCAGCAACAGCGAAGGCTACCGGCCTCCGCTCACGCTACGTCCTAGCCCGAACGCTAGCGACTGCGAATGCCTCGCCCTTCGCCGCTCTCGACACCTTCACGGACAGGCACGTTGGTCCGGACGCCAGCGAGACCGCATATATGCTCAAGCAGCTTGGTTATGACTCCATGGACGCGTTCATTGCCGCCACCGTCCCCTCTCACATCCGCATCCCCGAAGATGGCATCACGAACGCCACTATCCCATCCCTCAGCGAGTCGGAGTTGACGCGGAGGGCGAAGGCTTTGGGTCGGGACAACAAAATCTTCAAGAGTTACATTGGAATGGGTTACCATAACAACGTTGTGCCCCCTGTGATTCTCCGCAACGTAAGTTTGAGTGCGTCTTTGGCTCGATGCTGTGCTGAACCCGACGGGTTACAGGTCATAGAAAGTCCCGCGTGGTATACCCCCTATACCCCCTATCAGCCGGAGATTTCTCAAGGTTTGTGCATAACCTGTGTGATATCAATAATATCCTGACCGCCTGCACAGGTCGCCTCGAGTCCCTTGTGAACTTTCAGACGATGGTGATGTCGTTGACCGCGATGGAGATTTCAAACGCCTCTCTCCTCGATGAGGCCACCGGTGCGGCTGAGGGAATGGTCATGGCATTTGTTGGTTCCAACCAGAAAAAACGAACGTTCTTCGTTGATGAACACGTCCTCCCGCAAACTATCTCTGTACTCCGCACGAGGGCCAAGGGATTCGGTATCAACTTGGTGGTGGGAGATGTCTTGACGGAACTTCCTGAAGAGGCCGCTCGTAAGGATATTTGCGGAGTCCTCGTTCAATACCCAGACATCAACGGAACTATCAACGATTACGCCTCTATGGTTAAATCGGTTCATGCGTCCGGGGGGCTCGTGGTCTGTGCTACGGATCTCTTGGCCCTCACTATGCTCAAGCCACCCGGCGAGTGGGGAGCCGATATCGTTGTTGGAAATTCTGCGAGATTTGGGGTTTCGCTTGGATACGGTGGACCCCACGCAGGCTTCTTCGCTTGTACAGAAAAGTTGAAGAGGAAGATGCCAGGCCGCCTTATTGGACGCAGCAAAGATGCCACTGGAAAGCCCGCGTACAGGTTGGCCCTTCAAAGTAAGCCTCTTTCATTCTAACGATTCGAACACCTGCTCAAATGTTGCTTCAGCTCGAGAACAACACATTCGCAGAGAGAAAGCAACGAGTAACATCTGCACCAGCCAAGCGTTACTCGCAAATATGGCTGCGATGTACGCCGTCCACCACGGTCCAGAGGGTCTTGCTCGTATCGCTCGCCGCGTGCACGCCTACGCACAGGTCCTCAATACCGCCGTCCAGAAGTACGGGTTCAAGCCTCTCAACAAGGAATTCTTCGATACCTTGACTTTTGACGTCAGCAATGTCCCTGGACGTGCTCACGGTGTTCACGCTGCTGCTGCTGCGAAGTGGGTGAACCTTCGCCAAATTGACGATTCACACGTCGGCGTGACATTAGACGAGACCGTTGGACCAAAGGATATTGTTAGGCTGGTCAACGTCTTCGCTGCCGCTGGATCGGGCGACCACGACCCAGTTACCCTGTCGGATTTGGTGCCAATGGAGGCTCTATCCTTGCCGTCCGCTCTTCAACGGGAGTCCGAGTTCCTCCCCCACCCAGTATTCAACACACACCACTCGGAAACTGAGATGCTCCGTTACATCTACCACCTCCAGTCGAAGGATCTTGGCCTCGTTCACTCGATGATTCCATTGGGAAGCTGCACCATGAAACTCAACAGCACGACGAGTTTGACGCCCGTGACATGGCCCGAGTTCAGCGCTATCCACCCTTTCGCCCCCGCTAACCAGGTTAGGGGATACAGGGAGATCATTAAGGTCAGGATACCACATCCCGGCTCGATGGGCCGCTGACTCATCACGGAACAGGAACTGGAGGACGATCTCTGCAAGATTACAGGTTTCCACGCATGTTCAGTGCAGCCGAACTCTGGGGCCGCTGGGGAATACGCGGGTCTGAGCGTCATCAGGGCTTACCACGAGTCTCGAGGCGAGGGTCACAGGAATATTTGTCTTATCCCTTTCAGCGCACACGGAACGAACCCTGCGGTGAGTATTTTTTTCTCAGGCTGTCACTTTTTTCTTTTTCAGCTGAACCGCTTTAAGTCCGCAGCCATGGCTGGTCTGAAGGTAGTCCCCGTGAAGAATTTGCCGGACGGTAGCCTTGACATCGTGGACCTCCGCACAAAGGCAGAGGAACATAAAGACGACCTCGCAGCTTTCATGGTGAACATCGCTTCCGAACAACGTCATTTCCCAATCTCACCCCGTTTCTTAGATCACATACCCATCTACCTTTGGTGTGTTCGAGGACGGCGTCAAGGCGGCGTGTGATATCATCCACGAAAACGGTGGTCAAGTCTACCTCGATGGAGCGAATTTGAATGCTCAGATTGGTCTCACGAACCCTGCCACCTGCGGTGGCGATGTTTGCCACATGAACCTTCACAAGACATTCTCCATGTGAGCGATTAACTCCCAACCCCACCCTCTTTGATGTTGACCTCTTGGCGCAGCCCTCACGGTGGCGGAGGTCCTGGCGTTGGTCCGATTTGCGTTGCTGAACATCTGGCGCCATTCTTGCCCGGTCATCCGGTGGTTGAAGTCGGCGGGGAACAGGGTATCGAGGCTGTTTCGGCCGCACCGTTCGGGAGTGCATCTATCCTTCTCATTTCTTGGGCTTATATCCGCATGCTGGGTGGAACGGGCTTGAAGAAATCTTCTCAGGTCGCTCTCCTCAATGCCAACTACATGGCTTCCCTTCTGTCCAGTCACTATACCCTCCGCTACAAGAACGCAAACGGTCGGGTCGCCCATGAACTGATGATCGACCTTGCCGAGTTTGAGAAGAGTGCTGGTTTGAAGGTTGCGGACTTTGCCAAGCGTCTTCAGGATTATGGATTCCATCCCCCGACTTGTTCGTGGCCGACGTCGACTTGTATGCTGATTGAGCCGACGGAATCCGAGACTTTGGAGGAGATCGAGAGGTTTTGTAATGCCATGATCAGGATTCGCGAGGAGGTGGAGGATGTCGTCACTGGAAAACAACCGAGGGAAAACAACGTCTTGAAGAATGCCCCTCACCCACAATCTGTCGTCATTGTGGATCACTGGGATCGGTAAGTGTCCAACTGTTATATCGCCCTCCTATTCCTATGATCTCACGGTTTCACCACGCAGACCATACTCGAGGGAGACCGCAGCCTACCCCGTTCCATGGTTGAGAGAGAAGAAGTTCTGGCCTGCGGTTTCACGGATTGACGACGCGTACGGTGATTTGAACCTCATTTGCGATTGCCCATCCGTCGAGGAGATGGTTGAAGCGCAGTGAGCACTTGGATTAGGGTAGGCGGTCAGGGTTTTCTCTCAGGGCATCTCGTTTTTGTTGTTGTTACGACCGCATATTTTACCTCTATTCGTCATTTCGTAATGCCAGACCTAACGATACCAACGACTGCCACAATGCTGGGTAGTGACGCTCAATACGTCTCCTCATCTCCATTTCCCCAAGCTCGCCCTCGAGGAAACCAAGAACCACACGGACCGAGTCTTCGTTTGGCTGTACGTTCCCATTCTGCCCCATCTCGTTGCACAGTACCCCAACCGCCTCCTTTACCCTGCCCAACCGACACAAGCATTCCAACCAGGCGTTCCAGTTTCGGACGTTCATCTTGAATCCGGATTTCGGGATACGGGGAAAAATCTGGACGGCTTCCGCGTGAGCACCGGTGTGTCCGCAAGCGTCGGCCATGATGCTGATACTGGCATTGTCGAACGACCTCGAGAGCCACAAGGATTCCCAGACCCTGTATGCATCTCGGAGGCACCCTGCACGTTGATATGCGTCCATGAGAGTGTTCCAGGCGACAGTATCCGGTTGGACCGCGGCGTCCGTGACGAGAATCTGGTGGATCCGACGGATCGCGCGTTGGATGGAAGGAATGTCCACGATGTCCCCGGCCTTGGGCTCGCTCTCACTTTCCTCTTGAGGCGCCTGAGGTTGGGATCCACTGATCTTTGTCGCCGCGAAACCCAGCTGTTGGAGGACGATAGAGTACACTTTGACATTAACCGGGTACCCCGCTTCTCGCATGTCCCTGACAATCTCGAAGTATTGCTCCCAGGCGGGGATTGCAGTGTGGATGCTCCCCTTCCCAAATGTGAGTCGGCAGAAGACGTTCAAGACGGCGACGAATCCCTCCGCATCCAGGGCCGGTTTTCCATCTGGTCGCCTGAATACTTGTTTGTATGCCCGGAACGCCTCTGTCGGAGTGGCGGAGGATCGGAGAAGGAGGATGGTGATTGAGGTTGCCGTCATGCTGTCCATTTCTACGCCGCGGGATTGCATGTCTTCGAGAAGGGATAGGGCCCGCGGGAAGTACTTCCTCGTATTTTGCGTTGAGACGAGGGCACTGATCAAGGTGTTGTAGATGATGGCGTTTGGCTCCCCGGATGTTGTGGCACGAAACATGTCCCTGTAAATCTCCAGAGCACGGTCCACGTCGCTCTCTTTTGGCGGTCGTAGCGTCTTCATGCAGAGTAGGCGGAGGACCGGGTTGACCACCTTGGACGTTGGGGTCATCCCACTGGCGATATAGTCCTTGTACACCTGGAAGACTATATCGTGCGACCTCGTCTTTTGGATACAGTTATGGATGACCAAAAGCCACGCATTGTCGTCCGCTTGTACTTGCAACGTGGTTTCCCAGAAACGGACGTCGTCAGCCGAGATGCACTTGGCCAAAACCGCACGTAGGGTTCGTAGGGTTGGGGTATGGCCTTGGTCCCGTAGCCTCTGCGCTTCAACGGTCGCATGATGTTTGCCTTGCGTGTAAGCCCTCTTCAAAAGGGTTCCAGCGTCCGTGTGGGGGTTCATTTGTTGGTTATAAAGCTTCTCGTAGAAAGCCCTAATCTCTTCGGCGACCGATACCATCCTACGAGCAATATAACCCCCTGTGATCGAGGAGATAACGCCTTCATCGCGAGGAACCCCCGCACTGTGTGCTTCGCGAAGGAGCTTGCGCACAGTAGCTTCCGTAGGCGGCCATCTTGCGCGAAACATCGCAGCAAAAGCTACTAAATATGTTTCTGGCGTGGGTTGGCAACCTGACGCTACGACGGACTTGAACAAAGAGGGGAATTGGGTATCTTGGTGTGAAGAGCCGAACGCCTCGATCCACGAGTGCCATTGAGATAGCGAGGGTGATATCTGCCCAGGCTTGATGTTCATGGTTTCAAGCCATCGCAAAGCGGCAGAAGAGTTCTCCGAGGCGACGAATGAATCAAATATCACGGCGTGTGTCGAGGCGGTAATTTCGAGGCTGCACTGGGCCGGGAAGTTCTCCAAAACCGCATGGAGGAGGGCAAGGTCCCCTGTGCGACCAGAAGCGGCGAGAGATGCCAAGTCGTCGAGCACTTCCTGCTCGTTGGGTGAACGCGAGGGGCCGCTGACGGGTGGGTCGGATGGCTCGTACTGCTGCTGGGGGAGCCGGTAGCGAGCACGAATAGCAGCCAAGTCTTGAACCGCAAGGACATTTTGACGGGGAGGACTGGTCCGGTTGTTGGCGAACGCACGCCTTGTCACTGTCGCAGGAGTAGGGAAGAGCCTATGTCTGACATTGGGACCAAGTCTTGTCCGAGCACACCAAGTGTACATTCATACGGAACGCTGCAATCTCTCTGGTAAGCGTCCGTTCCCAAACCCTCGCGAAAAAGACACGCACCTCTGTCCGCGAATCGCAGGTCCCGAAGTGAGATTCACCGGAAGCGAGGGTGCAAGGTGTGAGGTGACATCACGTGGGCCGGGAGATGTAACACGTCGACAACTTCTTTGCCACAACTCACACCTTGACCAGAACCTTTCCCTCCCCACCCAACCTCCCCCACCACTCAACCACTATGTCCGACAAGATCAAAGAGTTCATTGAAGTTCCCCAGCAGTTCATTCGTGATGGAAACCAAGTCAGGCTTTGCAATTTCGAACGAACCTCCCGAGCTTACGTTCCGTGATCTGCAGTTCTTGACACGGTGCACAAAGCCCACACAAAAAGGTCAGACATCATTGAATACAGGCATGGCTTGTTTCTAACGTGCTTTTGGCCTGCAGAGTACTTGCACATCTGCAGGGCCGTCGCCATTGGCTTCGCTGTGATGGGCTTCATCGGCTACTTCGTGAAACTCATCCACATCCCAATGTACGTGGCACTTTGCACCCCCAGTTTACCACATGGCTTACATCTCGTGTCTAGTAATAACATCCTTGTGTATGTACCCCGCTCCCGATCCTTTCCTCGGACTAACGTTTCGCAACAGAGGTGGAGCATAGTGGATTTGGGATACCTTGTGATCTGTATGTTGTCGTGGGATGTTATATATCTCTTCCGTTCGTTATCTGCAGTAAAGGTCCGTTGGATGGTCCCAATCGCAAGATGAACCGGTGTTCCACACCACCGGGGAGAGGAATCACATTGCTACTAGACCAATAGTAAACCTAACCTGGGTGATGGCTTCACCACATCGACGGCGGGGTGGTACTCCTGCCCCCCTGAAGGTTTTCCGAGGCGCAATAGAGCAGCAGTCTTGTCAACGCTTCCAGTCTGTGATGGGAACAAGAACGCCAAAAGCATTTGGGTCCGTGCAAGCATGTCAGTGAGTTGTGATTCAATCTGCTCGCTCTCGTGATCCTGGACGAAAAGGTCAGGGTGTTGCGGTGTTCGGAGGCAATGAAACGCACTGGAGTAAGCTCCTTCAGTCTCGTTTGCCACGTACCGGTCGCCTGGGGCCAGGTGGGATCCCACGTATCTAGCATCTTACGAACAAAGAGGAGGTTCGAACGATGCCAGGTTTCAGAAACGCGCTTAGCTGCGGGATCCACCAATGCCTCTACAAGGCTGTACAAAGTCTCCCTTGTGACCTCATCCCGCTTCTGAGGTGCCAGTAACACGACACCCAACTGCTGTAAAGCGGCCGACAGTGACAGCAGGCAGTGCATCAAGGCAGAGGAATGTTTCGGCGAGGTGTCTATGGATCCATCCGAGGAGTGCCCGGATGCAGTGTCGCACAGCCTCCAGTACTCGTTAGCCACCCAAGCGACCGTGTGCGTTCGCCAGTGGAGAATGATCTCACTGTGGAGGTCACGAGTCTTCGCCCGGAAGCCTGCGGGCGGTTAATGAGACCACCCAAATGAACTATGGCTCAACGTACCTTCAACAACTGATTGCTCGCAGCCGATGTTGTCGATGAAGGAGGATTTTATTGACAGCTCCTCCACTAAGTGCCCCACAAACACCAATGGTACCAGAGACGTGTCCTCGACCCTACCGCCTGGGGAGGCCGGTAAACGGTCTGAAATCTGGCCAGTGACTAAAACTCACCTTCGTCGACAAGGCGATCAACTTCTGACTGCAGCGCACCGAACACATCTGAGGATAAGGAAGCTGCCTCAGGGCGGTACTCCTCCAGGACTCTAGCGACCAAAGATCTAGGTGGATGTTTTAGTCCAATGCAGAGGTAGGAATGTGGGGTTAGCCCTGCCTGGTTTCATCATCGTGACTTTTTAGAGACCTGATGTCCTTGTGTAGGGCCTCAGAGCAGGTCTCCAATGACGCTAACGTTTTTTCCAACAGCGGTGTTCTCCCAACGACCTGGCGCCGGAGAGCCGCCTTGTACCTTTTTAAAGAAGCGTTGGCCTGGGTCGGACCCAGCTGAACAGTAGATTGTAGTGGCGGTGGGGGGGCGGTAAGCTGGAACTCGGTCACGAGTAAACCTAGAACCGAGTTTCAGCCAAAAACGAGAATCGGCAGAACCGCTAGGACCCGCCGACCTGATGCTCCTGGTCGCCTCAAGGTAACTTCGACAGCTCCCTTCAACTCCTTCTCGAACCCGGACTTCGCGCCTCCAAGAGCGGCCGTCCATATACTCGTGAGTTGTTGCTTGCATGCGCCATCAACTATTCGGTGGAGGTGACTCCTTTCATCCTCTAGCAGTCCAACCGCTTCGGACAGCCGCCTTCGAATCCAGCTTCTCAACTTCCACATCTCCTTCATACCGCCGATCTTCGAGAACCAGGTATGCAACGCCTGTGAAAACTCGGTACACGACTTCTGGAACCAGTCTTGGAGCCTTTTCGCGAGAACAGAAGGGACCACCGTACAGGAGGAAGAGGAGAGGTCCACATAGGGCTTGTAGGATTTGATGGTCTGCGGTAGAAGGAGGAAGTGGGTGGAGGATGGTAAACTCGATAGCAGTAACTGGGTACTCAGCCTCAGCTCTGGGGGCAAGGAGTTTAGCCCGGCTGGATCAGCGGTGGGTTGTATATTTTCCAGAACACTTGTCATCAGCGACTTTCCCGTGGTCCCCTGTTCCTGGAAAATGGTACGAGCAGCACTGACAGTCCGAGTCACGATGTCGAGACACGCCTCGACGGACTGGCGGACGTCCTTGTGCTCAGCGTACGCCTTCTTGACACTCCCCTGTCGAGACAGCCCAGGTCTAGGTTTCGCAAGAGCACCCGCCTCCACTGGCTTTGATACGAGAGTGCCGAGGATCCGAGAACGCTGACCGAACAAGATGGCCAACGTCTCCGCCAAGGGACGAGAATCGAGCAGGTAAAGAGGAAGTAGGGTCGCACATATTTGCTAAATTGTCCGTGGTCAACGTTTTGCTACAACGCGGCAGCCACCAACACACCTCAGGCGAAAGTGAAGGCTCCCGCAGTGATAGGGTTGCCTTATGGGAAATCTGAGGTCTAAACTGGGCAACCGTTTCCCATTGTCGTTGTACAAGAGGAAACTGGTCCTATCGGAGCGGTCGGTCGAGGTTCAGGTTCCGTGGATGGGTTGACATACCATGATCGATATACCCTTGGTGTCCCAGCTTGGCCCCTCCGTAGCATCGTCGTGAGTGAGCGCTCGGTGGACGCCTCTGGACAGTAGGAATAACCATGTGGCACGGTAATATTCTCTTCGTTCGATCAGCCTCCACAGGTGCTCCGGCGCGTCGAGTAGGAGTTTCATGTGAGCCCCGAGTGATTGGAATATCTGCAGGTCCGAGTCTGGTGACAGGTGAGCGGTGACCTAAACCCTCCTCGTCGAGGTGGCCTAACCTTTCTTGTTCACCGGAGAGTTTTGTAATGGGCTGTACGGGATTTCCTGGGACGCGATAATCTCTTTCGTCTCATCGACAGCGTTCAAGACGTTTTCCGAGGATTTGTGAATGGAGATGATAGACGTCGAGGCTTGTAGCAGGTCACGGTAGCGTTCCCTGCACTTTCGTAGTATAGTTATAATTTGTGGGGGGAAACTGTGAGCGGGCACGTACCCAACCATCAACCTCAATTCCTCTTGTTTCGCGTCCGCATCGTTCCTACAAACCCTGTATGTGAGTACGCGGGACGTTGATTCGTCGATTGACCATGCCTCAAGCGTCTCTGGGCCTCCTTCACTTGGGCAACCGAATTCCTCGTGAACAGTTCGTCAGCTTCGCCGTCTATCTTCGCCATCTCCTCCGACGACCCCATATGGATGAGCGCATTTAGAGAAACAGTTCGAGTGGGCGATCGCACGGTGTTAAAGGAGAGGAAAGTCGGGGACCCCAGGACGGAAAGTGGTTGCAAGGAGCTCGAGCGGTCTACGTTGATTGGCGGTGGGGGTGCCGCAGCCACCGACACTGCGGATGGTCGACGAGCCATCTATACCCCGATGCCAAACCAGAGGAACGCGAGCAGACGCGCCAGAGAGTGAAACACTATTACGTAATCCGCTGAGTGGAGGGAGCAACAAAAACTGTATATCAGCCAATGCGGAAGAGCCAAGAGAACATTCGTAAGGTACTATGTAGACTACGTGTAAAGATGTTACGAGAAAAACAACGGGCATCCACGACACAAATTCAACGAGCTGGATCTTTACCGCCATCACCGGACTTGGGATCCATGACGGAGCTTGTTCTACTGTGAGGGGTCGCCTGCTGCCGACCGGCGTTGCTGGACGTAGCTGGTCCGTTCACAGATGACGGCGATCCTCCGGCCATACGTTGATCAAGTGCTTTGAGTGCCATTGCGCTAGATAGAGGGAGGGATAAGCAAATCTCAAGACACGATCGTTTTCTCTCTCTCACCGTCTCCTCTCCGCTTCCGCACGAGCACCGCCTGGCACTTGGGTATACCCCACCTCAATGTCTTGGCCAGCAGCAGGAATCAAATGGAATCGTGTTGCCAGTGAATGTAGTGTGTCGGCCAATACAGACACAGGGCCGCTGTGACCAGAAACAACAGGTTAGAGCGAACGAATTGATCAGGAGGTAGGGACATACTGGGCGAATGGCGGGAACCACATCACGAAGGCGAATGTTTCGCTTCGGTCGCCATATACCGTCACGCCACCGGGTGAATCCCCGTTGTTCTTCTTGTAGAACCTCAGCCAGACGTAAGAAACCAACCACCCGAACTGGATGAGCAGATACGGCGATTGATAACCAATAATAGACATAACGACGGAGAAGGTGTTGTATGCCATCGGAAGTGACTACTGGGGGTCAGCGATAAGCACCTTCCGAGCCGATGAATCGAATCCACCTTGACACGAGCCCCGAAGACACCAAAGACTTGGATCTGGTGTTCTGGGATGGCCTGGGTGAAGGCGACCAAGAGGCCGTTTTGCAGAGCCATTTGCCCATGATATTGGATCTCAAAACTGGGAAAAGTTTGTCAGCCTCTCTTCACACATAGAGTGGGACAGCACGCACGCGAAAGCCTGACTCTGGAATACGAAGTATTCGATCCAGCTCAGACCAAAGGCGATAATATTGGATACCACGATTGTAACCGCGATGAATTTTATTGTTTCTACCGTCCCCCATAATCGTTCAAAGTAGCGCAGTGAAGGGGGGATGCATATGGTCGTCACGACCAGCTGCGGCGGGAGTTAAGCGAAGACAGACGCAAAACTGACAGATCACACACCTCTATCAAACTGGTCTCCACCAGACCTGCTGTAAGGAACGACCAGGGATAGAATATGCTTGTTCCAGGTACCAGGATTAGGTACGGAGCCGCATACGGATCGCTGCTCGACCACGAAACCCAATAATACAGGAGGGATAGGATGACGGTTGCTGCGGCGAAAGCACGCGTCACGGGTGGTGTTGAGGCGACATACTGGACCGGTGAGGACAGAATGGTCATTATGGCTCCGGTTATCGTCAACCAGACGGAGTCGGAGGGAACCAGCAGTTACGTCCCAGTGGCGGAAGAGGATTGAAGTGATCGCCCGGCCTCGGTCGACCGTGTCAGGTTTCTGGCGCGATTTTCCACTTCGTCAGCAATATTCACAATATGTCTCTTCACTCTATTCTGTGCTACAGCCCATACACGATAGCAGTTTGCCCGCTCGAGGCTCCTGGATGGGCAGCTGAGGTCCCCACCACCCCGTGTGACGCACTTCGTGACACCCTTTGAAGAGGACTTTCATCATCGTTCAGCCAATTCCACGGCAAGCCGCCCCTGGGGAATCCTCTCGTTGTCCTGGGGTGTTTCCGAGGCTTGTTGCAGGCCGGACCGGCTCACCCGTCCTTGTCGCGACCCCATCATGTCGGACTATAGTCATCGTCCCGGCGGCTCCCTGAAACTCAAAGGCGGCGTCGCGGACGGCGGTGTCAAGAAGAAGTACGACTTTTGTGCATCTAATCATGTCTATTCACCCAAATACCGACCGGTTACTCAGGAAGAAGAAACCGTCCAAATCCCAAGATAAACAGAAGAGCGTGGAAGACGAAACGAAGGATCCGGTCAAGGAGCCTGAACGAATTAGGTCCGACTCTCCTGTGGGGAGTAGTGGCAGGAATTCCCCCGCGGCAAGTAGCAGTCGTCCGGATCGAAAGACTCAGGCGGAGAAGCGATTCGAGGAGATACAGAGGAAGAGGGTGAGTCCCTTTTGTAAAATTTCGCGCAGGAACACCACCGTCGCTGACACTTTTGCGACAGTTGCTCGAAAAGGTCGCAAAGCAAGCCCACATGACACACAAAGACCGTGTTCATGAATTTAACGCACAGCTGGAGGCTTTGAGCGAGCATCACGACATACCGAAGGTGTGTGACCTGAACCCGTTGGTCCGTGCGCGACCTAACGGCGTATTCCCTTACAGGTTGGGCCCGGATAACAACCGCCGTCGTTCGGGCTCGGTTTCCTGCTGGGCCCTTTCACAAGCACGCACGCACGCATTCACTGGGGGTTACATACGCGTTTCTACTGTTAATTACAACCATGAGCAACACACTGGCCGTGTGCACAAGCCATTGAGGGATCCCGCATTCATATTTGGTAGTCCGCGAGTGTGATGGGGTCTCGCATGTCCGCAATCTTCCCTCTTGTCCTGAAACTCCACCTTCCCCTCTCCCCCGATCATGAGTCCAGCGACCATGGACTTTGCTGCAGAGAAAAAGGGTCACATATGCCCCCCCAGCAAGGCCACCCATCCCTGCAATCGATGGGAGTGTCTCTTCGTCTATGCCTTCATATGTAAATTCACGAATCTACGGGGGAAAACCGATGGCCTCAATTCCCCAATGGAGTGTGTTTGCTTTGCTTTCGTGTCGTTCGCCACATTGACCCATTTGCCGGCTTTCTTTCCCAGTTTCGAGGAGGCGTTGCTGGCGACGGAACCTAACCCGATCTTAACCCAAGTCCTTGCCCGCTTCGTGTTAAACCTCCGGCCACTGACGCGTAACCTGAGGTGTGTTCATATGGCAGTGGATCCCAGCAGCGTCCTAAACATTGCCACGTCGCCACCCTGCCCTAGCTCCGACCAGATATCCCACACCGTCGCGAGTGTCTTGGCCGAGTTCCTCAAAACCCCCGAACGAACCCCGTTCTGGAACGACGATATCAGGGCGAATGTAGACCCTTTTGTTTCCTACGAGGAGGCAAAGGGTGGACTGTGGCCTGCCCCCTGGGGCTTCAAAGTGCGTATTTTTCCGAAGTTACTTCGTATCGCGTCACACCAACCGACATTATCGTTAGTTGAAAGTCCTGAGGACTTTGGTAGAACTTCAGCTGTCTCACAGCAGCGAAGTCAAGAAAATGATTGACACTGCCTGGCGCGTGGCGCGCGCCCCACCAAAGAAGAAAGACCCCGCGAATGGATCGGATAATGGGCCACAGCTGGAAGATCTGCAATTGCTCCCCCTTGGTCAGGACCTAAAGCGGAAGCGGTATTGGGTCGTTGACGGTGAGTATCTCTTTCATTGTCCCTCTGGCTTCTCATTTTGCATTACTTTCGCCTCATTCACGAATGTTAATTTTTTTGTAGACTCTCCTCGGGTTTATACCTCGACAAATCCGTGGAAAACGAGTTCGATCTTGGAAGCCATTTGTTCGTCGAAAGTGGAATATGAATCCACCGTTGCTGTCCTCCGAGCTGAGTCTCCTCCCGACCCCGGTCCCGGAAAGAAGCGTCCCAAGGGTGAACTGGGACAACTTGGGCTTATCGATGCCCTGGAAGCCAGGTCAGCTAAAATTGACACGGAGTTGGCCGTAAGTTTGCACCCAATTCAACGTTTCCCCGCCGTGCTAAAGGCTATTTGGATTTAGCGGATTGCACGTGCGAGGAAGAAATTGCAGCAGAGGAATTTGCTCATCGCGCAGGCCGACCTACGTGAGACACGGACACGCCAAAGAACACGACCCAACTACGCATACATTAATGATCCGGGGAGCGGAGAGGTGTGTATCTTGGTAGACGCTGCGGTAACCGTTATTAACCTCGTCTCTCAGGAGGACGGAGATGAGTACAAACAGGAGGAAGACGACGACGACCTTGACGCTGGATACGGAAGGACTCGAGGGACTCGTCGTGGCGCGGCCACTGGAGGAACACGCCGGTCGACTCGCACCGCTGCGACTTCAAAGGCCAATGGCAAACGGACAGCTCCAGAAGACTGGACTCAATGGGCTGGTGAACGCCGCTCGACCCGACTTGGCGCCCCAGAAACAACACAGGATGTTGCCGCGCCTCCAGAACCAAAGAGGGCGAAGACTGATGAAAGCAGCATCAGTGCATACTCGGATACTCATTCTTCGAAAGGCACTGGGCCCTCCAAAGACTCTGCCTCTGCCCTCAAACCCACCGAGTTCGCTGCCGATCAAGTTACTGGGAGGAAGAAGAGCAAGTTCTGGTATTACGCCGTAGAACCCACCCCTGCTGCCAACGGGAATGGCACCAATGGTCAACAACCTCTTCACGAACAGAACGGGCACGTTAACCATGATGCGATGGTCGAATAGATTTTTCCCCTGTATTGCATTTTCTTTCCTCTCACCATTTTGCTTCCACCCGGACACCCATACATAGTTCACACCCTGCACACCATCGTAGACACTCCATGACCACCGTAGCGTAATTAAACAGTGATAATTGTTCTCTGTCCATACCAACGATATATCTCCCTATTTCTTCGGTGACCTCCTGGAACCCACTTGGCAGCTGCCCATCAGGTTCCGTTCCGAGCCCACGGAACGGGGTTGGTCACGTGCGGCTTCGCGTCCGGTTTTGGAATACTATTAGTATTACTACATCAACGGGGTCCTTGGTCTTCTCCTCTCCTGCTGGCATTCGACAAGGGTCTCTCGCCGGAGACGTACAGTTGATTTATGCTCACAAGGGCCGCCAGAAATGCCCTACCGAAGGCGTCACGGCCTCCTTTTCGATTCCGAGGATGCTTACATGCAGCAACCGCCACGAACATCCGAACCAACCCTAGGATGTCAACTCGAGCGGCCTCCACAGTCACCCTACCACCAACACCCAATGACCGAGACCTCGTAGCATTTTTTGACATGCCTTCAGGCGGTTCAATCTCCTCAGGCACCCCCACTGGTATCTTCGGTCACCCCTCGCTTACCAGCCCCCAAGCCCTGGAGTCGATCGCAGGTGCCGTCCTACAGCGAGCTCAACTCCTGACGGAACGTGTCCTACGCGCGCCTCAGTCACGGAGCGAGATGTTCAAGGTGGTGAAGAACTTGGACAGGCTGAGTGACTTGCTGTGTTCGGTGGTGGACCTGGCCGAGTTCGTCCGGAATGCGCACCCAGACCCGAAGTGGGTAGCGAGCGCGAACAACCTGTACGAGAGCTTGTCGGAGTTTATGAACGTGTTAAATACCCATGTCGGACTTTACAATGTACGTTGTTGTAAAATGCGATGTCTGCTGTTGTGAATACTCATACATGTGCTCGGAATAGGTGCTGAAAACTGTATTCGCTGACCCGGAGCTTTTTAAAGTTCTGAGCAAGGAGGGTCAAGAGACCGCCTTGATGTTTTGGCGGGATTTCGAGAAGTGCGCGATTGATTTGCCCGACGCCCAACGAAACCAGTTCGTGTCACTGTCCACGGAAATCCTCGTCCTCGGTCATAAATTTACGAACGGCGAATCGCGGACACGGCCCCCAGCAGTTATCCGAGCAGAGGAGCTGGAGGGACTGAAGGATCGAGGGATGGGTATCAGGTTGAAGAATCAGGCGTTTTGGACGAGACGGGATCTGCAGGTGTACCCTGGTTCCCTGCAGGCGCAGATGATCATGCGGTCAGCGCCGAAAGAGGAACCGCGGCGGAAGGTGTACCTGGCATCGAATTCGAGCTCCCAGGAGGAACTCCACCTCCTCGAGAAGATGTTGAAGACTCGTGCGGAGCTGGCGCGGCTGGTCGGGTCACAAAGCTTTGCGCATATGGAGCTGACCGGAAAGATGGCCAAGTCCCCAGGTGTGCCTTGGTCGAAGACCTAAACTGAACGATACGCGGCTGACTTGAGAGTACAGAAAATGTTCGGCACTTCCTGGACAGTTTAATGGCGCGGAACCGTCCAAACGCCAGGAGGGCTCTTCTGAACCTTAGCAAGCGCAAACAGGAACACCTTAATACCCCTCCGAATCCAACCATCCAACCTTGGGATCGAGATTACTATTGTCCGCCGGAACCGCCCGCTCCTCCCGTGCCCTTACCTCCCCTTACGCTCGGAACCGTGTTCATGGGCCTATCACGGCTTTTCAAACACCTTTACGGCGTAACCCTACGCCCTGCCAGCGTTTCCAGTGGTCAGGTGTGGCACCCTGAGGTCCGAAAACTCGAGGTCGTAGATGAAGATGACGAGATCCTCGGTTTCATTTACCTCGACTTGTTTGAGCGCAGAGGGAAGTCCAGCGGAGCGGCTCATTATACTGTGTCGTGCTCGCGTCGGACGGACGATGATGACGAGGCTGGAGATTATCCCTCTGCAGAGGTGTGGAACGATCCACGACTAGCATTCTCCCGGGAATTTGGTTTGGTTCACCGGATGCGGAGACGTGGGCGCGATGGAATATATCAGATACCAGTGGTCGCTTTGTTGTGCGACTATACACCCCGTTCTGGTACTTCTGGCCCACCAGCCCTGGAATGGTTCCAAGTGCTGAACCTTGCGCATGAGATGGGTCATGCAATGCATTGTGAGTCATCCGGCCGCCGGTGCCTTCCCTTATACACTCACTGACCAATACACTCTCTCATGTGCTTAGCGATGTTTGGACAAACCGAGTATCACAGTGTTTCGGGGACCCGATGCGCCACCGACTTTGTGGAACTGCCCTCCATCCTCATGGAAACGTTCCTAACTTCATCGAGGGTCCTCTCCTTGTTTGACATTGACGGAAACCTCGGAATCGGGCACAAGAGTGATCACCACAGGGACCCGTGCCATTACGTCGACACACATTCTCAAATATTGCTCGCTGAATTGGACCAAATCTACCACTCGGAGGCGGTCCTTTCGCCCTCCTTTGACTCGACCGGAGCGCTCGCCAACCTATTTGATTCGAAGTCACTTGTTCCGTACGCTTCTGGTACCTCGTGGCAAACCCGGTTTGGACATCTTTACCCATACGGGGCGACATACTACGCCTACCTGTTCGATAGGGCGATAGCCTCGCGAGTGTGGTCGAAGTTGTTCGTTGGGAACCCGTTGAGTAGGGAGAACGGAGAGAGGTTCAAAGGCGAGGTCCTTCGTTACGGGGGAGGAAAGGATCCATGGCTCATGCTTAGTTCATTGCTGAGTGCTCCGGAACTCGAGTCTGGTGACGCCAGAGTGATGCAGGAGATTGGTAACTGGGAATTAGGGAAC
>Ga0307516_10003558_pt1 | contig 19889 bp, 27 predicted proteins | sample 19_EM_MG_FD_203310 | JGI IMG/M metagenome (GOLD analysis project Ga0307516, IMG submission 203310) | Populus trichocarpa ectomycorrhiza microbial communities from riparian zone in the Pacific Northwest, United States - 19_EM | ecosystem: Host-associated > Plants > Roots > Unclassified | place...
GAAAGAGACCCCCCCCCCCCCCCCGCCATCTCGACTGCATACATACACACCACCGCGACTACAGACTGACACCGCAGACACTACAGACACACCGCCGCGACGCATCGAGGAGAACGGAGAGCGGTTGGAGATGTCCCCGTATCCACCACGGCCGAGCGAGCGGCTTCGTGTCGCGTGCGGATTGTCCTCTTGCGTTCCCTACACATCTCGAACGGAAAGACCGCGCGACGTGGGACGTGATTCCGCGCTCACCCGTGTACCGCAACGCTTGTTTCGGGCCCCGGGGCGCTTATGTAACTGCTCTACGTACGTATAGAGTATATGTCTTCCCCAGAGCCTAGAAAATGCCGCCACCGCTCCCGTTTCCGTTCGCCTGGAGTGCGTCGTACATACATAGCTGCTCTGCCAGCGGCGCAGTGCCCCCCCCCACAGCGGACGCTGGCTTTGTCGGACCTTCCACGGCGAACAGCACGATGCTAGCCGCCACCAAAGGCGCTTCCGCATCCACACCCAGCCCAGTCCTCGGCGCTTCTCCCCCCCTCACCCTCCCACGCGCCAGCCCCCCGGCGCTTCGATGCATCAACCGTCCTATGCATCGCATAGCCGCCGAGAGCAGCAGACGCTGTGGCGGAGCTAGCACGCAGTCACGCACCCGGGAAAGAGTACCGCAGAGGGTACACAGTTATATAGAGCACACTTCGCGACGTGGGGCGGCAACAGCAACAGCGACAGCAACAGCCACCAACACCAACACCAACACCAACACCAACACCAACACAACCCGTTTTCTTCCCCCCCCCCTCTCTCTTCGGCGTTTCCTCCAGTACACATACATATGGCGCGGACGGGAGGACTACTGGCTGGCGGACAAGGGGATGATGTCAGGCAGCAACAGCTGTGTACAAGTATGTACTAGTAGGGAGGTTCTGCAGATTCCGTGCTCTATCTACATAGAGTATCTACATACTCTGGATAGAGCTTGATTTATCCAGGGGTACAACAGGGGCTTAGCTCGCTCTCGAAAACTGAGAGGTTCTGCACAACCGTGAGCGTGCGTGAGCCAGAACTATCACAAGGTGGGGTCGTGACCGTGCACGAACTAATAATTAGGAGGTACAGAGTATGTAGTTGCCAAAATAATAGAGTAGATATGTATGTATCTAGGCGCGATTATCCCTGTGCAATATGTAGATAGCGAGAATTTTTGCGCGCAACTCGGTGATCTCGGCCCGAGCAAAACGCAGATATAATTCAAAGGCAATATCTAATCGTCGGAGTTACTCTACCGCCGATAGATAGTCATTTTATTGGTTGGATCGTAGGCGATACGGCGGTTCGGTGCATAGTCCTTGACTGCTCGAGTACGTAGGTCCGTGAAGAAGAGTTGCGATATGCCCTAGATACTCTTTGGTGTCGGTGGAACAACATCATCGGTAGATATATAGGCGTATCAATTGCTTCGATAATTGCAGCGAGCATAGCCGGAGAAACGTGCACTCTATCTACATATATGTAGAGTATCTGGAGACATCGTCTCTCCATGGTCTATACCCCTATCCTTGTGGCTCCCGTCCAATCATCGTCTTTGTTCAGCAAATCACGGTAGCGTATGATCTGCTTGCCTCTATGTAGGAACCCCCGTCCGTTGCTGTGGTGATAAATCAAAATCCAGAGCACGGAGGTTTGCAAAACCTCCCAGTAACTATGCAGAGTACAAGCATCTACTTTGCACTGAGGTACCTTTCTACGTGCGGATAGCCGCCAACGGCAGATCTCACACACTTGCACACGCCGCCGGAAAAAGGCTGCACCATACATATCTACACATACTTACTCTATCTACATATGTAGACGGATACACGATAGCAGGGATCAGCTCCATGGTGCACTTTGCTCTGCTCTGGGCCTCTGCCAGCTCCGCGATGGGTGCGCACATCCTACTCGGGATCATGTGAGCACCGCGGCGGAGGGCCGGTTCTTCTCGGCCAGCTGTGTAAGGCCCCGCTGGTGTGTAAAAGAATGGGATTTGCTAAAAGCTCGGAATCTCAACCACACTCGGCCGGTGGTTCGCGGCGGATCCCACACTCTAGCCGGTTCGGGAGGGAGGGGGGAGCCGGGACGAGGCGGCGATCCGTAATTTGTCGGTTGCGCGATCAGCGGCCACCCAGCATCTGATCTAGCCACTCGTCCCCGGTCCCCGCCTCAGCCGCAACAGTAGGCCGTATCGCCCGTGACCGCGCGGCCGCCGCCTTATCGCCAGCCCCTGTCCCTCCCCTCGCCGTCGCCAATTTCGGATCCAACTCGAGTGCCCCTAGGAACGCATCCAGGTCGTCGCCGCTCCCACCATCCCCAGAACCACCGGGATCGCCCGCCAGCACTCTCGGCGTCCTCTTCTTACCCTGACCACCACCACCATCGAACCGAGCACGGAACGCGTCGGCGTTGTTCCTCTTCGCGATGTTCTCCGTCACATCGACGAAGTCCCTCCTGTCCACCTTGACGATGTTCCCCCTTTTCGGCAGCGACGCCAGCAGCGGCTGTTTCGTGCGTCCGGGAGCCCAGCTCTCCCTCAGAAACGCCTCGTCGACGGCGCCGCTGCGGATCTTCTCCGCCTGCGCGTCAACCCACTGCCCGCCCTTCCTCGCCAACGTGAGCGCAACGTAGTCCTCGTGCTCCTCCTCCTCCTCCTCTTTCCCCTCCCCCTCCGCCGCCCGTGTCTGTGCGGCGGGGTCTGTACATGAAACCTGTTAGCGAGTTCTCGCATCATGTAGATAGCGAAGGCCGCAAACATACCGAGCAGACTGTCCCCCACTGCTGCAGCCTTCTCGTATCTCCAGGAATTGCTGGCCAGTTTCCGACGAGCGAATTGGCCCTTCTGTCCCTCCTCCTCCTCCTCCTCCTCCTCCCCCTCCTCCTCGTCATCGGGCCCGTCCGAGCTATCTGTGCCTTCCTCCTCCTCCTCCTCCTCCACTTTGTCCCCAGCTGGAGTCACACCCACAGCCTTACCGCTGCGCTTCTCTTTGACATCCTTGGCGGCAGCGGCCGGGTCCTCTTTGCCCTTCGCTTTGAGCTTGCGCACACGGTCGCGGTTCTGCTTGCGGTCCCACTCTGACCGTAGGGCATCAGAACTGCCTTATTTATTTTCTTGCGAACGAGCGGGGAGGAAGAGAGGGAAGGGGGGAGTGTTACTATTGTTGTGGAGTACCATCGTGGAGATGAGGACGGCAGTGTGATGGTGTGTATCTATGGCGTTGGGGTGGTGAACTCTCTCTGGTGGGGAAGGGGAGGTTACTGTCTTAGGCTTGGCGCGTGGAACACCTATCCAGAGTACATACTCTAGATCTACTCCGTCTATTGTTACTGGCAGTTAGCGGCCCACACATGCTCCATGATCACTCGGACTTCTGTTGGTTCCTGGGCTGTTTTCGCTTCGGAGTGGACAGGAAAGGCAGCGTCTACTTACAGAGGTTGAACGGAAAGATGATGGGACAAAATGAAAATGTGTTACCAGCTTATACGACCATCGTCCGGATGGGCTTGACTGCGAACAGAACAAAGGACTGCAACCCCAGGGCTACACAAGACACGTGACCAAAGAAAGAGCGAGCGAGCGAGCGAGCGGAAGAACGGGAAAAACTGGCTGTACATAGCCTACTTCTTACCGGTGCTCCTTCTTTTCCTAGCCGGAGCCTCCACCACCACCTCCTCCTCCCCCTCCACTTCCCCTTGTCCGCCACTGCCGACCTTCTTCCTCTTTGGCGGGGTCTTCTGCGTATCGACGTTCCCCCTCTCGACAGCTTTGGTCTTTTTGGGAGTCTCCTCTCCGTCTTTGTTCGCTGTGCTTTTCCTTTTCTTCGAGGGCCCTTGTTCCTCTTTCTCACTCCCGATGGACTTCCTTTTCGTCGGCAGGGTTGTTGGCTCCGTCTCATTGTTCTCGCCGTTTCGCTTGGTAGTATCGGGTTTCTTTCCTCCCTTCTTTGGTGTCTCATCCTGCGTTCTTTCCTCCTCCGCGACGGCATTCTTCTTGCTTCCCGGCTTCTCGAAGCCCGTCTTTTCGGAGGCCTTCTCCGGCTTGTTCTCCTCGTACCATTCCTCCCGATCCACCACAGGTGAATCGGTGAAGACAACGTCCCACGTCTTTCGAGTGGTGCCACTGGCTTCGTCCTCTTCGTCGTAACCAATTACATAGATGTATTTGACGACATTATCATCAAGCACGGCCCCCAAATCCTCCGGATGCATGCGCATGTACGCTGTGTTTAACAGGCTGTACTTGAGCGGCCCGTGCAGGAAGAAGTGGTTGACGTCGCCCCTCGGGTGACCGATTGCCCTGTGGAATTTCTGGCAGCTGGTTAGTACCCGATGCGCTAGGGAGGATTGGTCGGGATACCAACCTGTGGCGTGCTGATGGATCTTGCGGTGATGGGCCGTAATCTCACGGTGGTGAAGCGGAAGGTCTCGCTGTACTGCCACTCACTGGTCGCTTCGGCAAGGACGATGAGTCCGCCTTCTTGGCAGCGCCGGCGGATGGACGAGCCCGCGGTGCCGCATGGCACGGGGTTATCCTCTGTCCCCATCATACGCGTATCACTGAGGACGATATCAATGATTCTCTCTGTGCCGCCTTTGCCACCGACCTTGACATGCTCCACGACATAAACGTACCGAACGACCTCGTCCTTCAGCACGGTTTTCAGGTCCTTCGGGTGCAAGCGCATGTAGGCCGAACTGATGAGATTGTATTTGAGCGGGTTGTACAGGTAAAAGTGGGAAACATCTTTCTTTTCGAGGCCGAGGGTTTTGTAGAACCGCTAACAGATGTTAACGTCCATAGACAACGGAGAAGGGGACGGGGTGTAATATTATAGACCTTGCGCTTCCTGATAGATTTCGCAGTCAGACGCCGCTCACTCCGCGGAGTGAAGCGGAACGATTCAGAGTACTTGACTCTGCAGGACGCCCTTATGAGGAAAATGGGCTCATCTGCTGTGCGAACCCAGCTGGAGGATGGCCCGATGGGGGCCCCCTTGCCTTTTTCCAGGTGTCGCTCTTTTGGTTTTGCCTTCATCGGCGTTGATTTCTTCCTCGTGTCTTTCTTACTGAGTGTCGGTAGTTCCCTTTCTGGTGTTGCTTTCCTCGGCGTTGCTTTCTGGGCCATTTTTTTGGTGGCTCGACCTGTAGGTGTTGGTTGGTTGTGTTGTGTGCGGTTCGAAGGGCGGAAATAATGGACGATAAACAACTTTTTGTTTGTGGATGCGATTAAGCTTCAACGACGTTCATGTTGTCACTTAGATAATCATAGATAGCAGGTTGTCTCGCTTTGTTTCAGACGAGTGGGAAGCAAGAGGCGTGTTTGTCACACCGAACATAGGGGTGCCAGGCAAGTGAGGACACTCTTACTATGAAGTACTTGTATAGATAATGGGTGGTTACATATCTCGTTGACCGGTGACTGCCCTCAGCCTTAATCCGATCCGGGTGCATAATCCCATCCATCGAAGGGCCAACGTTCAGTCATATTAAGACGCGACAGACACCGAACTCAGGCCAGTCCCATCGCCTTCCTGACAAGTACCATCGTCCTCTCTGCGCCTTCCCGCGCCTTAACCGCACCCTCGTCCGCTATCTCATCAAGGTAGCCCTCGCCCTCCTTCATGATCCTTTCGTACTCCTCTCTGACGGGCCTTAATCCTTCGGCAATGCACTCGCTAACCCGCATCTTGAGCTCCTTCTTGTCGAGGGTTTCCCACTCTTTCGCAATAGTCTCGAAATCTTCGCGGCGCTGCATGTGTGCATATATCTCGACCAGATTCGCCACGCCTGGCCGGTTCTTTGGATCATAGCTGATGCCCAACTCTGAATCCGTCATCGACTTCTTTACCTTATCCCAGATCGTCTTGGGGTCGTCGGTCAGCAGGATTCGGGACTGCGTCTGTGGATCGGATTTTGACATCTTCTGAAGTGGATCGCGGAGCGACATCACTCTGCGCGCCGGTGCTGTGCGCTCGTTGTCAGAAGAGGGCCATCGGATGAGCGGGTGGGCTTCTTACAGAGGATCGTCTTTGGAAGCGGAAACACTTGACCGTAAAAGCTGTGGAACGTTCCAGCAGCTTCACGGGTGAACTCGAGGTGCTGCACTTGGTCTTCCCCCACTGGAACTTCTGTGGCCCTAATTCCATCAGCCAATCCGTCCCTTACCCCCAACCCTTTCCTCCTCCACACGGAAGGCCAACCTGTGCACCAAGATATCGGCCGCCTGCAAAACCGGATACGAAAACAGCCCCAACTTCAGTTTCGCTGTCGTCTTTCCCTCAAATGCATTCGCATCTTCTCTTACCCCAAGCTTACTCTGTACCAGCACCACTCAGCTCCGATCCCTCGACGACCGCGCTGAAATGGAAGTCGTATATATACCTTCCACTGTGTCATCCGGCTAAGATACCCCGTACTCGCGCCACAGCTGAGAATCCACATTAACTCCACATGGTGCGGAACCCGGCTCTGCTCGAACAGCGTGCACCTCTTTGGGTCGATGCCGACGGCAAGAATGGCTGCGAGCATCTCTCTCCTTGCCTTCCGCAGGGTCTCGGCGTTCTGTGGTTGCGTGATCGCGTGTAGGTCGACAATGCTGAAGATCAGCTGCGTGTCCGGTGACGCGGATGACTGGATATCCGCCCATGTTCGGAGGGCACCGAGGTAGTTGCCGAGGTGCGGAACACCCGTGGGCTGGATTCCCGAAAAGACGACGCGCGGGGCGGAGGTGGCGAGTGTCCTCCGGAGGTGTGACATCTTGGCGGGGTGATTGGCGGTGACCGTGCGCGGATTGAGTATGTAGTTGAAGGAATTTGGCACGCGGACCTGCATATGCACGCCGGGCTTGATGTGGTCTGTGACTCTCCGTCCTGAGACACCCTGGCGATCACTCGTGTCACAGAGCTATCCTAATGAAACCATAAGAAGAGTCGTCGATTCTCTAACTACAGCTACAGAAGGCACTCTAGATAAATCATTCGACGCCCGAATTCCAAATTAGACGGTTTGCACCAGGGGCAGAGAACAAGTACCGGTGTTCATATTGATCCCGTGAGTCCCTAAAGCAGCCCGTGAATTCAGCAAGTTAGCCTTCAAAACTCTAGCCAGTGAGATAGATAATGTGACATTAAACAGACTCGCCTTGCCATTGTCAGATCTTTGGTCTTTGTCTAATTGTCACTACTCTGTGCTGTCTCCGTCTATTGAATGGTAGGGTTTTGAAGGGACTTCGTCTTTTCTCCATCTTCCTCTTGTGTATGTACGCCCGAGGCCAAGCCTCACGCTACCCGTTGTTTTAACCCTGCGCCACATCTCTACGTTACCGTTCACATATGTAGAACTAGTACAGCGCTGGATGAATCCTTGCATCCGAGACGTTTTGAGATTTACCAGATAGGAATTACTTCCACTAAGGTGGCTCAAACTATCCAATGCCAGAAAAACAGCAATGAAAAAGCAACCTGAAAAAGCCATTCACATCTCCTGATATGTAAATAACTGTGTGTGAAGTACATTCATAGCCCTGATTGCGTCGTTCTCGTTGATCACGCAACTGATGTTGATTTCACTCGCTCCTGTTGGTGGCGTGCGTAAGTACATCATCCCTACCACAGCGGAGGGGTTGGACAGATGCATGGATTGGATGCACACCTTGGGATATCATCTCGATGTTGACATTCGCCTTTGCCAGAGTGCTAAACATGCGGCCTGCGATACCGATCATATGCTTCATCTGCTTCCCGACCAAGCTGAGAATGGTCAGATTCCTGATGACATCAACGGACCCGTGGCGCTTCAACTCGTCGACGGCCTCCTTCAGTGCATGGTCTTTAACCTCCGACTGCAATGCCATTGACACGTGCACCTCCGATGTGGAGATGAGATCCACGCAGAGCTGGTGCTGATCTAATATGGAAAAGATTCCCGCAAGGAATCCGTGACTGAGACTCTTCCGGTTCGAATGAACGTTCAGCACGATGATATTACTCTTCGTCGTGACGGCAGTGGGGCGCTGATGGCGCGGCTGCAACAGTGCGTCATGGGAGCGATTCCGGAAGTGCCGTGGGATCTCGCTGGGCGTGTCTTCGCCCTTCCGTGCGAGCGTATCGGGAAAGATCATGGTGCCCTCACCGCTCGGGTTCTCGACGTTCTTTATCCGGATTGGGATCCGCGCGCGGATCACTTGCTCCATGGTGAATGGGTGGATGACCTCGGAGCCGTAGTACGTGAGTTCTGCTGCCTCCTCGGGAGTGATGACCGAGATCAAGCGGGCCGTGACGACTTTGCGGGGGTCGGCGGTGAAGATTCCGTCCACTTCCTTCCACACCTGAAGTTCGTGCGCATCAAGGCCTACGGCGAGAAGCGCCGCACAAAGATCAGTGTAGCCCCGGCCGATAGAGGTAAGCAAGCTTCCCGGCACCACTCCGAAGTATCCAGTGACAACCGGTAGCCTGTCCCCACACTGCTCTATCCTCTCCGCCAGGCTCGTCGACAGCGTGTCGTAAAAGTCCTGATTCAATCCTCCCTTGGAGTTGTATGTTGTGGTAACGATGTTTCCGAGGTCGACATATTCGGCATCGATACCCTATTCCCGAAAACTCACCATCAGCATTCATCTCCCATCCTCCCACCACCTGAAAACCGGAACATACCCGATCCTTCAATAGCGCCGCCATGAACATACAGCTAAGTTTCTCTCCCGTCCCGATGATTGCATCTTTCGTCTTCGGGGTGATCTCGTCGATAATTTGCGCCGCACCGAGGAAGTTGGCAAGACGGGTGCACTCTTCCTCAATCTCGGCCTCGAGGGATTCCAGCACCACCGCGTCGCCGATCACCTCCTTCGATGCGCGGATGTGGTCTTCCCGGATCGCGTCAACAATTCTGACGTACGCCCGCGAGGTGGGCTTTAGTGCCTCTTCCGCAGCCAGTATCAATCTACCGTACCGCCATCAGACCATAGGCGCTTACACCATCACAAGGAGGAGAATGGAGGACGAACCGGTTCGTCGTTCCCTCCGCTTTGGTGTCGGTACTGCGGGCGGAACACACGATGGCGATCTTGTTGTCCTTCATGGAGGGTCTGGTTACATACATCAGTCACACACCACTTCCTATCACCATCACCGCTACGACTTATCACCAACCCCAGTGACCCTCAATGCCCACCCGGTTACTTACCCAACGATATTTTCCGCGATCTGCGCCGGGAACTTCCCCACACTCGTCCCGCCGAACTTTTGGATAATCCATCCTCCAGTGGCAGTGTTGTTCTTCCTTCGCTCGTCAGTGGTCATGTTCGCGCGGCGGCGTTTGTAGGGAACGGCGGTGGGGGGTGGTGGTGGATGGTGGTGGATTTTTGTTCTGTTCATTAGCTCGCCAAATACTCAAGCACTCTAGCCTCGCTTGCGGATAGGTAGGCCTGTTGGGGGGGGGGGGGCGGGGGCGGCGCGGGGGCGGGCGCGCCCCCCCCCCCCCAATCGATGCTCATTTTATAGCCTCATCATTATATCGACGTTGGTATTGTCTTGGTTGCGTTCCACATTCTGTGGCGCCCCGAAGACGCAATTTCATGTGACTTCGTGCACTTGCAACTCGCCTGGAGCCCAGCTATCGGCGGTCTGTATATGTATAGCAACATGAAGAGTCATAACTCGACGCAAGGATAACCCACATTATGGATCTCGAATCTCGAATTATCAATTACGAAACCTGAAAATTTGAGACAAAAGAAGTTTTTTTACGCCGTTCACCAACGGTAGATTACACCTCATAGAATTGCCTCCTTCTGTCCGATCCTCGATTGGAGCACTGGTTGTTGTGATATCCATAAGCCTGGCTGCATGATTCTCGCCGCTGACTCATCCGCTCGACGCGCGATCGCGCAGTGAGCTCGCTGTCCACCCTCTCACCCAGCTTTGCGACTCGAGTCATTCTTTCTATCGTCCGATTAAGAAAGTGTGGGAGCCCGTTATGATCATTTCTTACTCTACCACACATCGTATATAAGTCCAATTAACAGAGAAACCAACCCAAGGTATGGTAATCGACCTCTGTTAGCTTTAAACTGATACAAGGTTTCGTTTTAAGTTGATCTTTGTGGTCCGGACGGTGCAAACTATGATATCTATTATGTGAACACTTTCACTGTCAAACAGTCATCGCCAACTAAAATCTCGTGTTATCGCGCTCATACGTATAAACACTATTAACACGCCGAGGATTGGATCCTCTGCGAGTTTGGGCTATGTATACGGTGTGGTGGTGGAGTAAGAAATGATCATAACGAGCTCCCAGCACACTTTCTCACTCGGACTGCACGGACTATAAAAAGAATGACTCGAGTCAATAAATAAAACCACTCGAGTCGCAAAGCTGGGTGAGAGGGTGAGCAGCGAGCTCACTGCACGATCGCGCGCCAGGATGATCGAGCGGGCGAGTCAGCGGCAAGAATCTTGCAGCTGGTGTATTGAGACCTCTGGTTCTGTGGATAGGTATCACAACAACCAGCGCTCCCATGAAGGATCGGACAGAAGGAGGTAATTCTATGACGTGTAATCTACCTGTTTGTGAACGGCATAAAAAAACTTCTTTTGTTTCAAATTTTCAGATTTCATAATTGATAATTCGAAATTCCAAATCCATAATGTAGTAAAATTCACTCAGAAGAAGCTGACCCCCTCGTGTTACTACATATTGGCTGCCGTGTCCAGCAGATTGCAAATAGATAAAACATACATATATCCAGCGGGCTGGACCCATATGCTCTCAACTTGTTTGCCTTCGGGCAACCTTCGGGGCACGCGATTTCCCGTGATCTTGATATAGACACCATGCTATCGGTTCTATCTACACCCCACGCAACACTCAAACATCTTCACAAAAGAACATTGCTGACTAATATAAGGAAGGATGAAGAAAGAAGCGGGCCAATCTAAGAGCTAAGCGCAGCAAACGATAGGGTGAAAACGAGGGCAAAATAAAACAAACTCCAGCCCACACATAAAAACATCGATACGAACGAGAACAGTCAAACATGGATCAATCCCACGACGAAAACAAGCAATTTCTAGAGCAAATAATACTGGGCGGTCTTTTTTTTTGTGTTTATTCATTAATCGCATGCGACTTGGCTAGATCATGGCGATACGTTTCCGTTTCCCGTAATTCTGGGCGGTCTCCCATTAGCGACTATTCAAGAGACCCCTCTTTTTAAGAGTGATCCATCCTGATTTAACGGCCCTTCGTGGAAAGAATTCTGCCTTGAGCGCTCCATCGACGTCTGCTCGTCACTCCGCCCACACCTGAGCCGCCCTATCGCCGGTAGATATTATGCGCAGAGAGCTCGCGGTCCCGGCTCTGGCTTCTGTGTGGATGCGGATGTGGGTGCGGGCCTCCCCCATAGCCGCGTTCCATCCTCTCTCCACGTTCGGGGGGTCCGCGGTCACGCCAATCAGCCCTATCCCCTCGGTCTCTGTCTACCCTATCCCTATCACGGCTCACTCCTCGATCTCTATCCCATCCGCGACCACCGCCACCCCTCCGGTCATCATCGGCTCCGTAGGAAGGAATGTAAGTGTCCCGGTCAGGGCCTCCACCGCCTCCGCCACCGCCCCTATTGCGTCCTCGGCGATCGCGGTCCCTGTCCGGTGGTCCAGTCAGGGAGCGTGGGGGTGGGGGTGGTAGCGGCAAGCCGACATCTCTGTGCGGTAGAGTTACCTCACGGGGGTGTGGATGATCAGGTGGATTGGCTGTCTTTGCCCATGGGGGCCTATGATCTCCACCGTTTCCTCGCTCGCGGTTCACGAGAGGTACACGACTGACATCGTGTGGAAGCAATCCACGCTCATCGCGTAGGGGCATCCTCTCGTGAGTGGCCCGTCCATGCGATGGTGGAAGTGGTAGTCGGCTCGCACCGCTTCCGCTACCCCAGTCAGGCCTCCTGCTACCTACACCAACAGCTCCCCCACTCCCCCAGGGCCCGACCTCTCCAGCTCTGCCTGCCCATTCAGGCCCACCAGTCTGGCCAACTCCAACACTACCGCCAGCTGGCGCGGGGGGTGGACCTCTGTTCCGATTCTTCTTGCCGTCCAATTCGTGGCTGTCGTTGAACTTTGGCACTTCTCCAGGCTTGAGAGGCTGAGGATCTACCCTAAAGTACTCATGCTTCAGGGCATCAATCGCATTGATCCGCTTGGCTGGATCCAACTTCAGTAATTCTGACAGTAGAGCGACTCCAGAGCTTCCCATTCTGCTATGTTGCCCTTCGAGGTTCCGTTGGTAGGTGACATTCTTGATCATCTCGAATCCCGGCAACCGTTCAGCACCGGGCATTGATTTCGCAGTAGGCGGGCCGCAGAGACCGAAGATTTTGTGCATCTGGTCGATGTCGCTGTTGCCTTGAAGAATTGGTTTCCTCTTGTACATCTCGGCGAATACGCACCTATGACGTCAGTGAGCGGAGGAAAGTATACGCGTATTCAATAGAACATACCCAACACCCCAGAGATCAATCGCGGACGTGTATCGCTTCTCTCCCAGCAAAAGCTCTGGTGGCCTGTACCAACGGGTAACAACGCAGTTGGTGTAGTCGCGCTGAGCCTGTCCACCTCCCCCACCCGCAACAGGGATCGGTTCGTCGAATATCCGGGCAAGTCCGAAATCTGCAATACGAAGAACTCCACGGTTATCGATCAGAAGGTTTGCGGCTGCACACATTAGATATTAGCTGGCAAGAATCGAACAGAAGCCTTGCTGGGGAAGGTACCCTTCATGTCTCGATGTAAGATGTGGCTGTCATGAAGATACTTGGTCCCATCGAGTAGCTGGAGTAAGTAGCACTTGATCAGGCCATCGGTGAACATGACATCTTTATTCTCCAAAAGACCCGCCAGATCGTGTTCCATGTACGGGGTGATCATGTACATGGTACCTCTGGGTGAAATCACTCGTTCTTCTGTTGTGATTCCAGTCAGCTGCCATACCTTAGAGCAGTAGATGCAAAATGTACTATTGATTTTTTCCGGAGAAAAAAACATCACTTACTAGTTTTCCGCTCGACAGCCATCTCAATGAGGCGAATGATATTCCGATGCTCCAACATCTTCAAGATCTTAATCTCTCGGAGTGCCGTGATCGGAAACTAACCATGTGCACATATCGATCAGCAACCCAATTCCCGACCGGTTGGGTGGGGTTAGGAGAAAGTGGTTATGCCTACCCCCTCATCCTTCGAATTATGCATTAGAATCTTCTTCAATGCCACCACCTTTCCGCTCTGTCTGTGGCGCGCCTTATGAACCTCACTGCGATGGCAACCCCACGTGTTAGATCCCTTCGCGGACACGCGCGCCTCCCCCCACAGCGGCATTACCCAAAAGTTCCTTCGCCGAGCTTTCCGAGCATCTCGTAGGCCTTGATGGACTCGCATCCCCTGAAGCGTGGACGGCCCGACGGATCGATAGAGAGTGGTTTCTTTCGTGGCGGCTCCGCGCTCGCGGAAGGCGGTGCCGGCGATTCTCGTTTCATCGTCATCGGGGCTTAGTTACAGCTCCCGCGAGAAAGGTGAGTGACCTGAACGCGGTCGGTAGGATCGTGCCGTTGAGGTATTATATGTAGTAGTAGTATCTGGTGTTGCAAAAAGAGGGCGATTCAATTTGCAGCCGTCGTTTTTGTTGGCAGCGATGACGGCGGTGGTGGTGGTAGTGCAGACACGGGAGGTTGATCGGGGTCGTTAGTGGAGATGACACTGCACGCAGTAATGAGTGTCGATTAAACCATCGAACGAAGCTCAGGCAACGGGTACAACAACGCGGGCCAAGCCGCCAAGGGATTTTGCCACACACCCTACCTTAACTCGCCACACTTTCTATTGCTCTTGCCGAGAGGCCTCATGATATAAATGGTAATTCATATCGTATTTGACACGCAAAGATCGTATTAATCCTCCGCTCCGTCTAGATACATACACGCAATTTTAGATCGGAGGAGTGAAGAAGCAAAAACAGAATTGCAAGGAACGAAACGCACCCCCCCAGAAAATTAATGGAAGAAAGGACCAACATAAGAGTAACCCAAGCCATTGCGCAGGAAGGATAGAAGTAGAAGCAGTGCAAGACACAAACATCATTCATTGTACTCATGTTCTCGTCACTCTCCCCTCCACAACTCCAGGAAGACACCACGAATATCGAACCAACTACTCTCCGTACGTGAACCAGAATGCTGTAGTCGGGTGGCCGTAAGAAAGAGGTGGCATCCGAAAAAGCAAAAGCGCGAAGAGACAGAAACATAGCATGATGCGAGCTACATGATGATGCACGATTTGCCACCAGTAGGCTGCGCCGGATTCTGTGCCTTCTCCACCTCAGCGATCATGAATTCGAACGCCTTGACGACATTCTCGTTGTGCCTCGCAGACGCTTCGGTCCAGGCACAGTTCCACTCGGTCATCAGGGCCTTTCCCTCATCCGTCGAGACCTGCCGCTGGATGTGAAGGTCGGATTTGTTACCGACCACGACGATTGGGACCCAATCAGCGCCCTATCATACAGATGAGCGAAGGCGCGGGGGAAGATAGGGTGGGAGCTCTATGCATACCAGGTGGTTTAGAACTTTGTCCCTGATAATCCTAACCATCTCAAACGACTGTTTGGACGTGACAGAGTAGACGAGCATGTAACCATGGATACCGATAGAGTGTCTCGAGTTCAGAATGCTGTACTCGTCCTGTTCGTTTCGTTCGGTCCTTGTAAGCGGGCGGGCGGGGGCGGGTAGGATATGGTGAGTCATAGAGCAGAGGTGAGGGTAGTGACCCCACATACCTGCCCGGCGGTATCAATAATTTCCGTCGCGTACTCCTGTCCTTTATACTTAATAGTCCTCGAGAAGGTGTTTTCGATGGTAGGATAGTAGGATTCGACGAAGTGGTTCTCGACGAACTGGACCGTGAGCGACGATTTGCCTAAGGAAGTGTTGTCAGCTCAGCGCAGTTCCTTTGGTGCTGGAAGCGAAGAGGAGAAGGAAGGAGGATGAAGAAGGCGCACCGACGGCTCTGCTGCCTACGATTGCGATTTTGCGCTGCTTTGGATGTGTGGCTGGCATTGTTTAAATGATAATGTGATTAGGTAGTAGGTAGTGTGGTGGTGGGTTATGTATGGTAGTTATGGTGTTTGTAGGAAGGTAGGAAAGTTTGTTTGGAGGTGGTGGAGGGTTGTTGGTCGACATAGGTAGTGTCGGCGGCCGACCGGGGGCGTAAGACGGTCGTTGGCTGCTTTGGCTCTAGCTAGTGGCAACTGACTGGTTGAACCGCGACTTCGGGATCGGGATCCCGCCACCAGTCGCTCTTTCTTCTCGCGGAAACTGGAGAGGTTCTCTCCTTGTTCCGGTTCGAGTAGGGATCTAGAAGGTTTCCACATACCGCTGATTCATCCAACTTAATATTCTAATTGTAGACGATGGATGCGACAACTTTATCGATTGCGACGTAGAGACGGTGTTCGGCTATCACAGTAAGTCGAGTAGAACTGTGAAACCACATCTATCCATCTGCCTGCCATCTACTGGGAACATAAACTAGGAGAAAAAACAAATATGATGACACTGCTGGGAGATCGGCTTTCTCCCCACGTTATGTCCTCAGGACACTTCTTATCTTCCCTTAATAGTTATAATTGATAAATAGATACAAACATGCAGATGCGCAAATGCTCTTTGCAAACAGTCACTTCACGTCGAGCACGGGGCAGATCGAATGGCTTTGCAGAATCCTCATTGAACCCGATCTCTCATTGCGCTTGCTCCGCTTACACCTGGGTCGACTTTGACACACCGGTGTGTAGATGCGCTGGCCACCGGCTGACGGACCTGGGGATGCTCATTGGATGAGGCATGCCTAGCCACTAATGCGCAGCCGATATCGCTTATCACTGGCGTCCACAGCCAGGGTTGCCAGTGCCTGCTCACTCTGTGGCTCCTGATCGAATCTTTGCGTCCCACCTCACTCGAAATCCCGACCATGTCAAAAAAGCGAAAGCACACTCAGAACCGCAGCACCAAGGGTGGAGGCGGCGGTGGTGGACCGGCCTCCAAAAAGCACCGACACAGCAAAGGCACACCCCCCGCACCGCCCAAGAAGAAACCGTCCCAACAGCCTCCACAACCGCACCGCCCTCTGCCTCCGCTATTCCAAAGTTCTTCGATTGTCCTGCTCGTAGGCGAAGGCGACTTCTCGTTCGCTCTGTCGTTGCGCCGCGCGCTGGGCGTCCGAAATATAGTCGCGACATGTCACGATTCCGAGGCGGACCTAGACAAAAAGTATCCACAAGCGAAGGAAAATATCGCCGCGCTGCTGGCGCCGCCGGAACCTCTCAAGACCGAATATGCGGGGGGTGAGGAAGAGGAATGTGAAGATGAAGATAGACCTACTTCTGCTGCCGCCGCAGGAGTGGACTATCAAGTTCACTATTCGATCGACGCCACTGCGCTGATGAAGCGGAGGATATTCTCAAAGTCCTCGAGGAGATACGATTTCGTCGTGTTCATGTTCCCGCACGTGGGCGGTGCGACGAGGGATCAGGATAGACAGGTACGGTACAATCAGCAGCTGTTGGCCGGGTTCTTCAAAAGTGCGCGGTCGCTGTTAAAGCCTGTCACCGGCAGTGTGTTGGTGACGTTATTTGAAGGGTTTCCGTACGAGCTGTGGAACATCCGCGGGCTGGCGAAGGAGGCGGGACTGGCGACAAGAGTTAGTTTCGGGTTCGAGTCGGAGATGTACCCGGGCTATGCGCATGTACGGACGCTGGGGAATATTGAGGGCGGTGGTGGATGGAAAGGGGAGGATAGGACGGCGAGGATGTATATGTTCGGTGCTGCGGGCGAAGGATCACTGATGAACCCTAAGAAGAAGCGAAGAGACGATGACGACGACGATGAAGATCGATGATTGAATGTAGTTCCTATTGCAGCTCGGTTCCGGTCAATATATCCATTCAAATGGAGAAATGCAAGTACTGATGTTTACTCGAACTAATCACCCATGGCAAACCAGGTCAGTAGATGTCTCCTCGTAGGGTGATGGGTTCGCCATATTTATATCATATGCCTTGATGCGCGGCGGCGAGCTCGCCGGACGATGAGGTTTGTCTCGGGTTTTTACAAAGTGAGAACCCAACTATGAGATTGTTAATCTATAGTCTAGGGAACTCCAGGTTACCCTAAAGGTCTCTGAAAAGAGTGTGAAAAATTCACGGAAAAATAATAATCAATTTCGTCCATGTGTACTCAAAGTTCTACCTAATCCTCATAGAGTTGCCCACTCCTGATGGCGGTCACATCTCCCAGTTTTTGGCCCGTTTTATGAATAGCCATTTGCCAGGGACAATTAGATATTCGACGTCTTGAATCCTGTGACTAGGCATCATTGATCAGCATCAAATATCCTTAGGTTATCGGAGGTTGCGAAAGATTTTTTTTGGTGTCTCAAAGACCTCCTGTCCTCGGTGGATATGGGAACATCAATGCTCAGTGCGGAATTATCTTCTACTAGGTACTATGACGTGTGAATGTTCAATCAAACAGGTAGCGCTCCCAACCTTGTATGTAGTTGCTGAGCTGTAGACCTTGGTTTAGAATTTGCCGGAAACGTCCGGAAACGGACTCCTACGATCTCGGGGATGATGTAACACCACATCTCAATAACAGTAGCTTGATCATATAGCATAGCGAATGGATGAGGTCGAAGGAAAAATAAAACCAAGCAGACCAAGAACGCCAGTAACGCAGATCACTAGCAAACAACGCTCCGACAACAACCACACAATTGATATATCCACTATCACAGCAGCCGCACCCTAGCATCTCACATGATATACACCTTTCTCAACAAATTCGCCTCTACCTCCTCGCCAGTGGTTGGATCTCGAATGATCCCCGCCGGTAGATTCAGCTTACTAGCCAACAGTTCCAGCCTATCTCTTCCGTAGATTCTTCCATTCGGCAGGATGACAGGGTCGGGTTCGACCGACGACCGCGCATGGTGCGCGTACGGGATATTGCGTGCCAGGTCGTTCAGCTCCGTCGAACAAATGGGACACAGCGAGGTGGTCGTACTGGCAGTATTACTACTAGACGACGCTACGGACGAGTGGCATGACGGTGTTTTGAGCGACGAAAGTCCTGCAGACAGGGCGATGTGGATCAACGGGCGCTGGGGGAGGCCGTAGAGGGTATGATGAGTGTTTACGAACGTCGTGGCAAGGCTGTCCCAACGAGAAGGAGAGTACAGTGCCTATCAGACACAGTCAGCTAGGAACGAGACGATCCAAAATTCTTTCTACCTTGTATCTGTGCACGGTCGTAGTAGGAACCATAGCCAGCAATCCCGCAGCAACCTGGATATCATGGAAGTGCACTTCCGAATGGGGGGCCAGAAATTTCTTCGAGTGCGTCATCGCATCTCTGTGACGGCCGCTCCGCACCAATTCAATGAATTGCTGCAGCCGTAGTTCAAACTCGAGTGTGCTCTGGTTCCCGAATCAGTGAACCCTATCGCGCGTTTAGTTGGCGTGAAACGCATACCTTCTGTTTCCTCAAAGCCTGCTTATTCTCGGCGCACCATGCCAAACACTCATTCGTACTGCCTCCCCTCAATCTCCGCTCAATCTTGGAGCACTGCACGAACACATCGACGTCCACGAGTTCCTACCACTGTTAACACCCGCACTTCCCAAACGACCTCACCGCCACACACCTTAATACCCTTCTCTTCCGCCAACATTGCCGCAGTTTCGCAGAACCCACTCCGAAGCAAAAAGTCCACAAGAAGCCTATCCAGCCTGATCCTGCTCCAAAGGTCGTATCCGGGATCCAAGAGGTTCTCCACGTTGTAGAGATCCTGCAAGTGGGAGATCCTCTTTCTCTGATGGCCATGGAGTATCTTCTCCTCCTCATGCAGCGTTTCGACCTTCCGCTTAAACCCCTGCATACGCGAAATCATCGCGTCTAAGCTGCGCAGTGAGTCCTCAGCTGTCGCCTGCCCTGCTGTCGCCGCTTTTGCTGCTTCCTTGATCGACGTCATCGCCACAGTCTGCTCGCGCTCGAAGTGTTTCTGCGATTGCTTGAACGTCTTGCGTAGTATTTCGTGTGGGAGCCTGAGGAGCGGTTCATCCTAGAAGGGTTAGTCTGCGGCTGAATGGGTGGAGCGGGGGATCGAACAAGAAGAAGGTGGCTTTCCGCGTCAAGCTTGCTGGTGGAGGCTGACATTGTGCTTTGCGAGCAAGAATGCCGTGGGATAGTGGTTGTGGCGCAGGTTGGGAGCTCTAGGTTTATGAATGTCGGTCCAGGAGTTGGTAGGAGGTGGGACAAGCCTGAAGTGGATGACGGCGAACACAATCTGGTTGGCGGAATATATAGTTTGGTGGTGGGAAACATGCGGGGTTAGCCATATTAGAGAGTATGTAAGTACTTGTCGAATATGTCAAATGCCGAGGCGCTAGTTCTGATTTTGTACAGGGTGTAAGGGTAAGTGGTGCCTCACCATTAACGGCACAGTAGTGGCTGCTTGGCGGACAGGGGGGGTTAGCATGGCGAGGCTGTGAATAGGGGCTAACGTACCGTAGGGGTTACCCGGCTACTAACGTAACGGATAGGGTAACCGGACACGATAGAGAACCCGGACAGTAGAAAATCCGCTAGTAGCAGACAGGCCCCTCCGCATATTACCCCGCCAGCTGAGTAAAAATCTGCAACCCGCCCAGTCAAAAACATCAGCGACAATATGGCACCCACCAGACCCCCTCCAAACGTCAAATCGAAGAAAGAGAAACAATCGACAGCCAAGGAAGACGATATCGCCGCTG